>RCUH01002140.1_pt1 | contig 12316 bp, 10 predicted proteins | sample 2166191 | NCBI WGS metagenome assembly RCUH01 (sample SAMN09932848, study PRJNA488358) | compost metagenome | feature: garden; material: soil; isolation source: compost soil in an enriched community after 214 h of incubation | place: Germany: Experimental Botanical Garden Goettingen | collected...
CTTTCAAATTTGGAGGAAAAGATACAGATGGTGACGGAATCTACGATAAAGATGATGCTTGTCCAGAAGTTGCTGGTTTGAAACAATTCAACGGATGTCCTGATACTGACGGAGACGGAATCGTTGACGCTAGTGATGCTTGTCCAGATGTTTTTGGTTTAGCTGCATTAAACGGATGTCCTGATACTGACGGAGACGGAATTGCTGATAAAGATGATGCTTGTCCAGATGTTGCTGGTTTAGCTGCTTTAAAAGGTTGTCCAGATGCTGACGGTGACGGAATCGCTGACAAAGATGACAAATGTCCTACTGTTGCTGGTCCTAAAGAAAATGGTGGTTGTCCTTTCTTAGACGCTGACAAAGATGGTGTTGCTGATAAAGATGACGACTGTCCTACAGTTTATGGTCCTGCTTCTAACAGAGGTTGTCCAGAAGTTACTGCTGAAGCTTTAGAAGATCTTAAAGTTCAAGCAAGAGCGGTTTACTTTAACTCAGGTAAAGCTACTTTCAAAACTGGAGACAAAGAAACTCAAGCTAGATTAGATGCAATCAAACAAATCCTTATCAACTATCCAAATGCTAAATTTAGCATTGAAGGACACACTGATAGCGATGGTTCTGATAAATTGAATCAAAAACTATCTGAAGATAGAGCTGCTGCTGTTATGAACGCTTTAATCGAAAGAGGAGTAAGTGTTGATAACTTACAATCTAAAGGTTTTGGTGAGTCTCAACCAGTTGCAAGCAACAAAACTGCTGCAGGTAAAGCACAAAACAGAAGAACTGAAATTAGACACATTGGTTCTAAATACCAAGGTAAACTATAATTAGTTTTCTAAATAAATATGAAAAGCCATTCTTAATTGAATGGCTTTTTTTATTTTTATACTATGATAAATGATTCTTTTCTTCAAAAAATTGCATCTGTTGTAATTCAGGATTATGCAGAGAAACTTTCTGAAATAACAATAATACTTCCTAACAAAAGGGCAAAGGTTTTTTTGATTGAAGCGCTTAAAAAAGAGACTTCAAAGACTATTATTTCGCCAGAGATTACAAGTATTGAAGATTTTGTTCAAGATGTCGCTTCAATTCGTTCAGTTGATTCAATTGAGCTTTTGTTTGAATTTTATGAAGTTTATTTGTCTATTACGGAAAAGAAGCATCAACAATCTTTTGAGTTATTTGCAAATTGGGCCAAAACCCTTCTCCAAGATTTTAATGAAATCGACCGTTACCTTTTAGATCCTTCGCATGTGTTGTCTTATTTGAAAGATATTGAGGATATAAAAAAATGGGGGATAGAAGTGGATCAAAAAACAAAACTTCTTGAGAATTATATTGATTTCTGGAAGTTGCTTCCGTTGTACTACGAATCGCTTTATAATCATTTGCTTTTTAAGTCAATTGGATATCAAGGTTTGGTTTATAGAGAAGCAGTAAATAACCTTAACCATTTTTCTAACACTATTGGAAACCGTACTTTTATTTTTGCGGGTTTTAATGCTTTGAATGCTGCAGAAGAAAAAATAGTACAGCATTTAATTGCTTTGGATCAAGCTAAAATTTATTGGGATGCAGATCAGGCTTTTCTTAATGATCCGTATCACGATGCAGGATTGTTTTTAAGGCGTTTTAAGGAAAGTTGGAAACATTATAAATCACATGTTTTTGAATGGATTGTCGATGATTTTTCGCAATCAAAAAACATTAAAATTATTGGGACTCCAAAAACAATTGGGCAGGCAAAACTTGCAGGAAGTATTATTGAAAATTTAATGGATCAAAATCCTGATGCTTCATTAGATAAAGTAGCAGTGGTTCTTGGTGAAGAAAACTTGTTGGTTCCGGTTTTATACTCGCTACCTTCTTCTGTTGGGGCATTAAACATTACGATGGGATATTCTGGAAAAAATAATCCATCACAGATTTTTGTTGCTAAATTATTTAAAATGCACACCAATGCGCTTTCTCGAAAAGGTGGCAGTTATGTTTTTTATTATAAAGATGTGCTTGATGTTTTAACGCATCCGCTGGTTGAGCCGTACGCAAACGCGCAAAGATTAGTGAGAATTATAAAAGAGAATAATTATACTTTTATTACGCATCAGAAAATTTTGGAACTTCATGCTGAGTCTTCCACTTTTTTTAATTTGCTATTTGAAAAATGGGAAAATGGCTCTATTGCAGTTTTAAAGAATATTTCAGCTTTATTGATTGCTATTAAAGATCATTTTAGCAATGATAATGAAGAAGAAAAAATTGCAAAAGCTTTTGTTTATGGGGTTTTTAAAGTAATTAATAAGCTTATAAATTATTATTCCAAACATCATCATATTGATAATATAGATACGCTTCATTCAATTTATAAGCAAATTATAGATTTGGCGGAAGTGTCTTTTGAAGGTGAGCCTTTGCGAGGTTTGCAGATTATGGGGGTTTTAGAAAGTCGTGTTTTGGACTTTGAGACTGTAATTATAACATCGATGAATGAGGGTAAATTTCCAGCAGGAAAATCCCAGAATTCATTTATTCCTTATGATGTAAAAAGAGAGCTCGGGCTTCCAACTTTCAAAGAAAAAGACGCAATTTATACCTATCATTTTTATCATTTATTGCAAAGAGCTAAAAATATTTATTTGATTTACAATACTGAAAATGACGGATTGGACGCTGGAGAACGAAGCCGCTTTATTACACAGTTAGAAGTCGAAAAAAAAACGCAGCATAATATTACTTTTGATATTTACAATCCGGAACTGCCAAATACGGCTTACGAACCTATTTCTGTTCCGAAATCTGAGTTGGTGATGGATCGTTTAAAGGAAATTGCTGTTAATGGTTTTTCTCCATCGGCATTGACTAGTTATATTCGAAATCCGATTGAGTTTTATTTTCAGAAGATCTTGAGAATTCGAGAAGTGGAAGAAGTGGAAGAGAATATTGCTTTAAATACTTTGGGGACGATTATTCACGAAACATTAAAAACTCTTTATGAACCTTTTATTGGGAAATTCATTTCCGAGAATGATCTTTTAAATTGTTTTAAGTTACTGGATGATGAAGTTCTGAATCAATTTAAGTTGGTTTATAAAGAGGGAGAAATTAAGAAAGGACGAAACCTTTTGGCTTTTGAAGTGGCAAAACGAAATGTTTCTAATTTTCTGAAAATGGAATTGGAGTCTGTAAAGAATAATGAAGCGATTCAGATTATTGCTTTAGAGCAGACTTTTGAACGTGAGTTTGTTCATCCCAAACTGCCATTTCCCGTTTTAATTAAAGGAAATGTCGATCGTATAGAACGTCGAGATGGGAAAATTCGAATTATTGATTATAAGACGGGAAAAGTTGAAAAGTCTAATATTGTGTTGAAAACCTGGAACGGATTAACTCAAGAACTTAAAAATGATAAAATCATTCAGGTTTTGGCGTATGCTTTCATGTTTGAAAAAGAAGCAGGAGGTTTGCCTATAGAAGTTGGAATTATTTCTTTCAAAAATCTGAAATCTGGCTTTTTGCCTTTTGGGTTTAAAGAAGACAAAGATTTAGATGTTATTGTGACATCGCAGATACTAAGTTCTTATTTAGAGGAAATTGCCAATTTGCTAGGAGAAATTTTTGATATTAATATTCCTTTTGAGGAAAAAATCTAGACTGTTTCTATCAGAAAATTTCAAAACATATTTGAGTTTTATAAGACAACTTTGATTGTGAATTTGGCGATCTCTGCTGTTGCATTTCTTTTTGGAGGGTTTGGTCATTTTTTACTGATGATAGCTACAGTAGGTTTTGCATCGAGTATTGGATTTAAAGAAATGTATCGTCAAAATGAATATTTATTTTATATGAATAATGGTTTTTCGAAAGGGAGACTCTTGTTTTATTGTTTCTTACTCAATTTTACTCTTGTATTTTTGTTTGCTGTCGTGCTAGTTTCAATTCAAAAAATATCTTGAAAAAACATATTCTTGAAGTCAGCGGAATTCAAAAAAGCTTTAACAATAAATTATTGCTTTCAGATGTTTATTTGAAATTGGAAACTGGTCAAATAATTGGTTTATTTGGTAGAAATGGCTCTGGGAAATCTACATTATTGAAGATTATATTCGGAATAGCGCCTGCTTTAGATAAAAGTATTTTTATTAACGGAATTTCGAGGAATAATTCTGCTATGTTGTTAAATGAAATTAGTTATTTACATCAAAATCAATTTATTCCAAACCATTTCTCGGTTTTTCAAACCATTCGGTTATCTGTCGATAAACAAAAAATATCTGTTTTTTGCGAAGATGATTTTTTAAAACCTCTTTTAAATCAAAAAATTAAGGATTTGTCTTTTGGAGAATTGCGATATCTCCAAATTAAATTGATACTTTCTAATCAATCAAAATTTGTATTATTGGATGAGCCGTTTAGTGGTTTATCTCCAAAAATGATTGAGATTGTAATATTATTAATTAAAGAAAACTCTGAAGAAAAAGGAATAGTCCTTACTGATCACAATTATAAAAGTGTGATAGAAATTGCAACAGATTTAAGAATGTTAAAGGAGGGTAAGTTGCAGGTAATCAATAAAAAAGCCGAACTTGTCAGTGAAGGTTATTTAGCAAATTCGGCAATTTTTTAGGCGCTATTAGCTGAATATTTTTTTAAAGAAACCTTTTTTAGATTTTTCCTCAGAAGTTGTAGTGTTAATGTGTCCGTTTTCAATACGAAATCTTCTAAACTTCTCCAGTTTTACATTTAAGTCAAAGCGTAATTCGTCAACAGTTTTCATTTTGTTAAATTTTTTGCAAAGCTATAGAAAAACTTCTGTCAAATGCAATAATCTGCAAATGTTAATTTTAGAAATGAGTTTTGTTAAGCAAAATGTTACGTTTTTAGTGTTATTTGTTTTTTATGTTAATTTTTTTTGCATTTTTTTTGCAAAAAAATAGGATTAATTAAGTGATAAATAAAAGTGCATCAGTACGTTATACTACATCTTTTTTTAACAAGTGTTTATCGCACAATTACCAATATTAAAATATCTTTGGCGCTTCCAAAAACATGACAAATAAGAATATGATTGATTTACAAGCACTAGTGCAAGAGACTGGCGCAGAGTCTGGACTAAGTTTTAATATTGATGGAATCTTGAATGAGTCTGTTAATTTAGAATACGACGGCAATGTTGCAGCAATGATCGGAATGATTTTAAAGATGTGCCTTGAAATGTCGGAAGACGTTAACAATGGAGATCTTAAACAAGTTATGATCAAAAATAATGATGGAATTGTTGTGGCAAGCAAAAATCAAGATGATAATTGCATCGCGTTGCTTTCTAAAGATTTAAGTAAAATGGGACTATTGCTGAGAAGAATGGATTCTGTTTTTAACAACTAATTTAAAACCAAATATTTTAATACACATGTCAGATTTTTTGCAAAATTTTCAAAACGATTTAAAAGAAAATATCAACGGATTTATTGCTGTTTCGGTTACAGAAGTTGAAACAGGAATGTCTTACTGCTCGTTAACAGTAAAATCTGATTTTGATCCAGAATTGGCTTCAGCTTATAATTTAGAAGTCGTAAAAGCTAAATTAAATGCACTTAGAGCTTTAGGATTAAATCAGAAAATTAATGATATTTTAATTACCCTTACAGATCAGATTCATATTATTGATGTTTCTGAAGATGGAAGATATTTTATCTACTTAGCGGTAGACTCTACTAAAGCAAATCTTGGCTTGACAAGAGCGACTTTATCTAAATACAAGAAAGATATTACTTCAAAGTTATAACGATATTTTGCCCCCAAGAATGAGAAAAAGGCTATTTCAACCCTAGGTTAGAAATGGCCTTTTTTGATTTTGATGCGCTCTGTTTTTATTCAAAGAAATTTAATAAAACAGCTTTTAAAGCTTCTTTGTTTTCAATGTGGCTCATGTGTCCATCTTCAAAAGAAACCAATTCTGCTGTTGTGTCTTCAATTTGAGAAAGGCTTTCTTCGTAGTTTAAAACCGGATCTTTTTTGCCTAAAATCAATAAAACTGGAAAACGATTTTCATGCAAAAGCCATTCTCTATCTTTTCGTATTTTCATTCCTTCGAGCGAAGCTATAATTCCTTGTAATGGTGTTTTTAGAGCCTGTTTCTTTACTTTTTCAATTTCATCAACCAATCGAATTCTGTTGTTTTCACTGAATAAATTAGCAATAGCTAAACTTACAAAACTTACATAATTTTGTTTCACTGCTTTGATCGCTCGGGTTCTGTTCAGTTTTTTCTCGGCGCTATCTTCTTTTGAAGTAGAGTTTAGTAAAACTAGTTTCTGTATTTTCTGCGGATATAATTCGGCGAAAGCCAAACCAACATAACCCCCCATTGAATGTCCAAGAATTGTTGCTTTTTCGATTTTTAGATGTTCCAAAACTTCATTCACAACACTGGCATTATCTTCCATTTCGTGAACATAACCTAATGGCTCAGATTCGCCATGGCCTAATAAATCGATTGTAACGACACGATATTTTTCTGAGAAAAAATCAACATAATCTTTCCACATTTTTTTGTTTTCCAAGAAGCCGTGAAGTAAAACTATTGTGTTTCCAGTTCCAGAATCTAAATATGATATTTTGGTATTTTTATATAAAAGCGTTTTCAAACTGAAGATTTTTTGTTTTGCAGCGCAAAGTTAAGAAAGCTGAAGTAAAATATCATGATACCTTGATTTAATTGGGAAATCTTTAAAATAGCCATAAAATTATTTATAACATTGTTTAGTTTGTGAAATAATAAAAAATGGCTTCCATTTCTGAAAGCCGTTCCTATATTTAAAATCGATTGTCGCCATCTAAGAGATTTCCTAATCCGCCAAGAAGGCTTCCTTCATCTCGACCGTTTCCGCCAGACCTTGGTGCCGATGCAATAATGCGGTCAGCTAATCTGGAGAATGGAAGTGATTGGATGTAAACAGTTCCCGGACCTTTTAAAGTGGCATAAAATAAACCTTCGCCACCAAAAATAGAATTCTTAATACCGCCAATAAATTCAATATCATAATCTACATCTTTAGTAAAACCAATGATGCAACCAGTGTCTACTTTTAGGACTTCGCCATGACTCAAAACTTTTTTCGCCATTGTTCCGCCAGAATGCACAAATGCCATTCCATCTCCTTCAATTTTCTGCATGATAAAACCTTCACCGCCAAACAAGCCACGCCCAAGTTTCTGAGAAAATTCAATTCCGACAGAAACACCTTTGGCAGCACATAAAAAGGAACTTTTTTGACAGATAAATTTGCCTTGAAATTGGGTTAAATCAATCGGAAGGATTTTTCCAGGATAGGGTGATGCAAATGAAACTTTGCTTTTAGTATTTCCCTGGTTTAAAAAAGCGGTCATAAACAAACTTTCGCCAGTAAGAACTCTTTTACCTGCATTTAAAAGTTTGCCAAATAAACCAGATCCCTGTTGTTGAGAACCGTCACCAAATATGGTTTCCATCTGGATATTGTTTTCCATCATCATAAAGCTGCCAGCTTCGGCAATTACAATTTCCTGCGGGTCTAATTCTATTTCCACATATTGCATTTCCTCTCCAAAAATTTGGTAATCTATTTCGTGCGCTTGCATAATTTCTATTTTTTTGTTTTTAAAATTAATCCATTGAAGTAATTAAAAAAGATGTTTTAACACATAGAAACATAGAATTAGGTGTCAAATAAAAGAGAGTAAAAGAAACTAGTTTCAATACATAGATAAACTATGTGTATTTAAATTAGTGAAACGCCTTTTTTAAAATCTTCCAAATACTATGTTTCTATGTGTTAAGATAATTACACTAACGGTTTAAAATTAGACTCATCTTACTCTAAAATGTTACACTTTTTCGCGTACTTCAACTGTTTTTAAGAACATTAAGTAATTTTGTTATTTTAAATTAGTCTTAATTATGTGTTTAATTGCTTTAAATTCTATATTTTTGCACCGTTATTATATTTTATCAGAATGGCATTAGTTAGTGATTTGACCACCAAAGTTTTATTTGAAACCGAAAAAGGATATAGTTATCAATGTGATTTGACCAATAGTATAATTATCAATTTTGTTGATACAGTGTCAAGTTATAAAATTCAGGATTTTTTGATTTTTCAAAGAAAGGTTAATAGCGTTGACATTCTTAATATGCTTTATGACTTGTCTGACCAGTCAGACGCACAGTTGATTGAAACTACCAAAAGAAATTTCTCTAGAAATCTTACTATCTGCGAAATAGTGCAGTTAAGAGATTTACTTAACGGAACAAAATTCACCCTTACATTGCATTCTATGCTTTGCAATATGGTCAACGTCGAGCTTATTTAGATTCTTACTTAGATTAAATCCAAATTTTCAGGCAGTTAGAGATGCCTCCTTTAATTTTTGTAATTTTACACGTATAAAAATTTAAGGTTATGAAAGATTTACTAAGAACAAGTACTTCATTAGTTGAAGGAATCGAAAATATATTAAACTTACAGGCGAAAATAGAAAGCGATGCTTCTAATAAATATTTAGCTATGGCTGCATGGTTAGATAGAAACGGTTATGCAAATACAGCATCTTATATGTACAAGCAAGCCGAAGAAGAAAGAGAACATTTTCTAAAAGTTTTCAAATATATTACAGATATGGGTGGGATTGCAATTACGCCATCTGTTCCAGAAGTACAGCAAGAATTTGCTTCTTTTAAAGAAGTATTTGAAATTGCTTTGCAAAACGAAATTGCAGTTACTCAGGCGGTTAATAAAGTAATCGCAAAATGTAGAGCCGAAAATGATTATGCTACAGAAGATTTTATGATGTGGTATGTAGCTGAGCAAAGAGAAGAAGAGAAAAACGCAAGAAGAGCTTTAGAGCTTTTTGATCTAATTAACGGAAATGAAGCTGACGGTAAATTTCAATTGGATGTGCAGATTTCAAAAATCGGATAATTAACCGATTTAGATAATAAAAAAAGCCCTTAATATTTTATTAAGGGCTTTCTTTTTGTCTATTCATTCATCAAGGTCTCAATCTCATCTGCTTCAAGAGGAATATTTCTCATTAAGTTAAAAGGCTCTCCTTTTTCCTGAACCACAACATTATCCTCTAAACGGATTCCGAATTTTTCTGCTGGAATATAAATTCCTGGCTCAACCGTAAAAACCATATTCGCTTTCATTGGTTCGTGAAGCAATCCGTAATCATGCGTGTCAAGTCCTAAATGGTGAGAAGTTCCGTGCATGAAATATTTTTTGTAAGCAGGCCATTCTGGATTTTCGTTCTGAACATCGGCTTTATCTATTAAACCTAGACCAAGTAATTCAGAAGTCATGATTTTACCTACTTCAACATGATATTGTTTCCAAAGCGTTCCTGGCGTAAGCATTTTTGTAGCTTCAGTTTTAACTTTCAGAACAGCGTTATAAACTGCTTTCTGACGATCTGTAAAACGTCCAGAAACAGGAATCGTTCTCGTCATGTCGCTTGAATAATTTGCATATTCTGCGGCAACGTCCAGCAAAATCAAATCACCTTCTTTACACTGCTGGTTGTTTTCGATATAATGCAAAACATTTGCATTGTTTCCAGAAGCGATAATTGGCGTATAAGCAAAACCTTTAGAGCGGTTACGAATAAATTCGTGAGCCAATTCAGCTTCAATTTCGTATTCTGTAACATTTGGTTTTACGAATCCTAATAATCTACGGAAACCTTTTTCGGTAATATCACAAGCGTGCTGAATCAAATCGATTTCTTCGCTTTCTTTTACAGAACGCAATCTTTGTAAAATTGGGTTGCTTTTTGCGACATTGTGAGCTGGATAACGCTCTTTCCACCATTTTACAAAACGAGCTTCACGAGTTTCTGTTTCTACAGTGGCACGGTAATGTTCGTTTGTATTGATGTACATCGTATCGGCATACGTCATCATTTCGTTCAAAACTTTATGAAAATCCTGTAACCAATAAACGGTTCTAATTCCTGAAACCTGAAAAGCACGTTCTTTAGTCAGTTTTTCACCTTCCCAAACTGCAATATGTTCGTTGGTTTCTCTCAAGAAAAGAATTTCTCTCTGGTGCTCATAAGGCGCATCTGGAAACAAAAGCAAAATACTTTCTTCCTGATCTACACCACTCAGATAAAAAATGTCACGATGTTGTGCAAACGGCAAAGTACTGTCGGCACTAACTGGGTAAATGTCATTTGAATTGAACACGGCAACAGAATTTGGTTTCATTTCTGCCATGAATTTTCTGCGGTTTTTTACAAAAAGAGCGCTGTTTATTTGATGATATTTCATAATTATTTCGTTTTTGAACTTCGAATTTCAAAATTACTAATTTTTGAATTAGTGACGTATAGCAGATTTATTAAAGTTTTCTTATTTGTTTTTTGTTTTGCCACGAAGGCGCTAAGGCACAAAGTTTTTTTAACGCAAAGGGCGCTAAGGTTTTTCGCAAAGAACGCAATGATTGTTTTTTTATTGAAAAAAGAAAAGAAAGAACACAAAGTTTAAGTTCTGTTTTGTCTTCCTGAACGAAGTTGAAGGATCGCAAGTAACTCCACAAAGATTGATAATTTTATCTCACGCAGATTTAACAGATTTTACAGATTTTTTTCTTTTCAAACACGCAAAGATTTCCTCAATCTTGTCATTTCGAGGAACGAGAAATCTCCGCAAGTAACTCTACAAAGATTGGCGATTTTGATTGCGGAATTTCTAGTGTGATTCTTCGTTCCTCAGAATGACAAAGGAATGAGCATAAAAAACCGAAGCTTTGAAATTTCAAAAATTTGGTTTTTTCTTTTATAAAAATATATTCTTATTTCTTATCAAGTAACTTTTCCAAAAGAACAACTTTCTCTTTTTAAGTTTGAATCAATTGTTGGTAAAGCTTTTTATTTTCTTCAAAAGCTTTAAGAATAAAAATACAACTTTTCTGACTATCGAATTGGTTTTGAATTTAGAATTGTGTAATCTTGATGTAAAATAAATGCCAGACGAATTTGGTTTAATAAGAATAAAAAATGCACAATTCAGCTTTTAAATTAGTTACTATAAAAGAAGTAAAATCTAAATATCCCTTTTTACTTGATCGAGAAGGATTTGATTATTTTGACGAATGGGACGATGAAGATTTTTTTCTTGTAGCAGATAAAGATGTGCTTTTTGATTCTAATTTTCATTTGGATATTTATGAGGATAAAATAAAGAAATGGTATCTCAATATTTTTAATCTTCCCTTTAAAAGCATTGATGAATTTAGGATTGAAGGAATTTTAATTGACGGAAATGCTTTCATTAGCGGTTCTATCATTAATGCTGAAGGAGATTATGGCCCGTATGTTTTTATAAACGGAAATGTTTGCTGTAAAAGTTTGCTTTTAGGCGGTTCGTATGTAGAAATAAACGGAAATGTTACTGCTAAAGAAGTTGTGATGACGTATTATAATCATGGAAATTTTAATTGTTCGGGTTCTATAAATTCTCCAGTTTTTATTGTAACAGATCATAATACAACATTTGCGGAAAGAAAAAATGATTTGTTTTATTATAATGATAGAGATGAAATTGATCCAAAAAACGAATGCGAATATGACGATGAAACCGATGAAGAAATTATCTCAAACGAACTCCGGAAATTATTAGATAATCCGTTAATTGAAACTTTTGAAGAATTAGAAAGAGATTTGGCAAGAGGCGAATTGGTTTTAAAACAAAATAATCCGCCCGCTAAAACCTATGAATATTGGCGTGATCGCGTTTTGGCAAATTACAGAGATCTTAAACTGGTTCCGAAGCAATTTAAAACCGAAAAATTATGTAATCTAGCATTAAATAGCACTTTTTACGCTTTGCCTTTTATCAATCAGGATTTAATAACTTCTGAGCTCTGTGAGAAATTAGTCAGTAAAGATGGTTTTGCGATTCAGGTAATTCCTGATGAATTTATAACGAAAGAACTTTCTTTTAAAGCGGCAGAAAGAGGCACAATGTTGAGATTAATTCCAAAAGATTATTATTCGGAAGAATTGATTTTATTGGTTTTTAAAAATGGAAAACATGAACCAGATATGAACGATGTTCCTTCTCCATTTATAACAGAAAATCTTCTAATAGAATATGTGAAAATTGGAAAAGGATTATGGCTCGATAAAGCCTGCAAACAAAACGGAATTGATAAATTGCAGGTTTTAAAACAAGTAATCGATTCGGGAATTGAATATTTGGATAATATTTGTGGAAATCATTTTGGCAAAGAAACTGTTGATTATGCTTTTTCGGTTTATAAAAATCAAGAGG
>RCUH01002150.1_pt1 | contig 12278 bp, 7 predicted proteins | sample 2166191 | NCBI WGS metagenome assembly RCUH01 (sample SAMN09932848, study PRJNA488358) | compost metagenome | feature: garden; material: soil; isolation source: compost soil in an enriched community after 214 h of incubation | place: Germany: Experimental Botanical Garden Goettingen | collected...
CTGTAGTAGAGGGTGGCCCCCCCGGTGGCACTGAAGTTGACCAGCACGTTGTTGCCTGTGTTGGTTCTCAGATCGATGGGGGTGCTGTTGGCCGAGAGGATCTGCACCTCCACGTTCTGGGCCGGGTTCTTGCCGCCCGAGGCGACGGCCTTGTTGCTGAGGTTGCCCGTGGTCTGCTCCACCCCGATGTTTTCGAAGTAGGCCCGCACCGACCCCGTGGTCGGGCAGCTGGTGAGGGCGAGGTTGAAGCCTGTCGCCCCCGCTGTCTGGCCTATGCTGCCGAGCGCATTGGTGCTGACGGTCGGCAGGGTCACGGTCGCCGACGCCGTACCACCATTGACAGCGATGGCACAAGTCCCGGCGGTCACCTCGCCATTGATGGTAATGACCCCGTTGAAGGCGGCAACGGGTGCCGACATCCCCATGGTGAGTCCGAGTATCAAGAGAGCCTTCGTCTTCATCACAACCTCCACCTGTCACTGGATGTCGCTGGCGACTGCTTTTCTCCTGCCAGTGCCTTGCTGCCTGCCGCCATAGGTGCCATTCAAAGACACCTTTAGTGACATATTAGTAAATAGCACAGGATTCTCAATCCCGCCGCCGTACGACTCCCTTTCCGGCGCTATGGCCCGAGGTGACGGACAGCCGGGCAAGAATGTGGCATCATTTTCCCCCTTTTGATCTCACCGCCTTATTCGATGGAGCCACCATGCGCCGCCTGTTCTTCCTCCTTCTGCTGCTCGGCAGCGCCTCCCTTCATGCCGAACCCGGCTTCATCAGCCGCCTGCTCAACCACCCGGTGCCGGGGGGCGTGGCCGTGGTGCCGCTGGGGGATGGGCCCAAGGCGCCCGCCGCTCGCTATCTGGACAAACCTGTGCTGGTGGTGCGCGAAGAGGGGCGGCACTGGATTGCCATCGTCGGCATTCCGCTCAAGAGTCAGGCGGGCCCCCATCAGCTGCAGGTGAGCGATGGCCGCACCTTGAATTTCACCGTCGGCAGCAAGCACTATCGCGAGCAGCACATCAAGTTGAAAAACAGCCGCCAGGTCAATCCGCTGGCCGAGGACATGGCGCGCATCAACCGTGAGCTGGCCGAACAAAACAAGGCCTACCAGACCTTCAGTCCTATTCAGCCCAGCAACCTGCTGTTCGACAAGCCGGTCAACGGCCCCCTCTCCAGCCCCTTCGGGCTGCGCCGCTTCTTCAACGGCGAGGAGCGCAACCCCCACTCCGGCCTCGACTTCGCGGTCGGCGCCGGCACCCCCATCAAGGCACCGGCCGCCGGCAAGGTGATCCTGATCGGCAACTACTTCTTCAACGGCAATACTGTCTTTGTCGATCACGGTCAGGGGCTCATCAGCATGTTCTGCCACATGTCCAAGATCGACGTGACCCTGGGCCAGAGCCTGCCCCGCGGCGGCATCGTCGGCCGGGTCGGCGCCACCGGCCGCGCCACAGGTCCCCACATGCACTGGAACGTCAGCCTCAACGATGCCCGCGTCGACCCCGCCATCTTCATCGGCGCCTTCAAGCCCTGATCCGGGCAGCACGAAACGACAAAGGCAGCCTGGGCTGCCTTTGTCGTTCATGGAGAGAGGGCGTTAATCACGGGGCTGCGGCATGCTGCCCGGCCTCCTTGCCCATGGCCCGCCACATCACCAGCACCAGCAAGGTGCTGCAAGTAGGCAGCGCCAGCCAGACCCCGGCCACCCCCCACAGGGAGGAGAAGCCCCACAGGAAGCCGCCTATCAGCACCAGCTTGCCCCCGGTGAGCAGGGAGGCGATGCGGGCCCGGTTGATGGCCTGGAAGTAGGTCGCCCCCACCAGCAGCAGCCCCTCCATGGGCAGACCCCAGAAGTAGAGCCAGATGCCGAGGCTGGCCACCGGCAAGAGGGCCGCGTTGTCACCGGCGAACAGATAGACCACCCCTTCCGGCCAGAGGTAGAGCGGTATCATGCCGCACAGCGCCACCACCAGGGTCACCCCCAACGCCAGGTTGCGCACCCGCAGCACCCGCTGCCAGTTGCCCGCCCCGGCGTTGAAGCTGGCGATGGGCTGGATGCCCATGGCGATCCCCTCGAAGATGAGATAGAAGAAGGCCTCGCTGTAGCTGATGACCCCGTAGGCGGCCACGTGCAGGGAGCTGCCGACCGACAGCAGCGCCTTGTTGTGCAGCGCCAGCACCACAGACAGATAGAGGTACATCAGGAAGCTCGACACCCCGAGTCTCAGGGTCTCCCGCATCAGCCGCCAGTCCGGCACCAGGGTATCCAGGCGGATGCGCAGCTGGCTGCGCGGGGTGAAGAAGTGCCACAGGCACAGGCCCCCGGTCACCGCCTGGGAGAGCATGGTGGCGATGGCCGCCCCCGCCAGCCCCCAGGGGATCACCGCCATCAGCAGGTAGTCGAGCAGCACGTTGAGCACGCCGCCCCCCACCAGGATCCAGGTGGTGAGGCCGGGTCGCCCGTCGTTGCGCAGCAGGGCGGTGAACGCCATGGAGAGCACGGCAAAGACCCCGAGCCAGGCGTACCACTGCAGGTAGGCGAAACCGGCGTCGAAGATGACCCCCTCGGCCCCCATCCAGGTCAGCATCTCCTTGCCGTACCGGATGCCGATGAAGGCGAGCACGGCGGAGGCGATGAGCACCATCACCAGCGCATTGCCGACTATGTGACGCGCCTTTGCCTGCTCCCCCTTGCCCAGATAAAACGAGGCGAGCGACGAGGAGCCCATGCCGATCAGCGCCCCCACCGCATAGAGCACGGCGCAGATGGGGTAGGCCAGCATCATGCCCGCCAGGCCGTCCTGGCCCAGGATATGGCCGACGAAGATGCCGTCTATGGTGACATAGACGCCGGTGACCAGCATGGCGGCCACCGTCGGGGTGACGTAACGCAGGAAGAGGCGAGAGAGGGGGGCCGTGCCCAGATCGACAGTGGACATAAATTGCTCAAGGGAGGGGAACGGCCAGAATAATAGCCAAACAAGACCCGGATCACCCGTTATTTATGTTGTAGATCATTAATGTGGAAGGCTTTACCCACCTCTGCCCCTGCTTTAGGCTAAGGCGACTTCTCATGAACGGAAACGTGCGCCATGTTGCAACGCCTGCTCTGCCTGATGCTCTGTCTCAGCCTGCTCCCCTTCTCCGCTGCCCAGGCCGATGATGCCGTCACTCAGGTGGAAGAGTTGCTGCAAAGCGTCCCCAAGACCGACAGCCCCGAGAACCAGCAACTGCGGGAGAGCTATCAGCAGGCGCTGCAGTATGCCCGGGATGCCCAGCGCTATCGGGAGCAGGGCAAGGCCTATCAGCAGATCCTGATCGACTACCCCAAGGAGTCGGCCCGTCTCAAGGAGAGCCTGCACAACTATCAGCCCCAGTCCCGCCCGCCCCTCTCCTCCCTCAAAGAAGAGGCACTGCGCCAGGCCATTGGCCTGAGCAGCAACCGCCAGATCAACCTGCGCAAGGAGCGCCAGGCGGTGACCGACAGCCTCAACCAGCTGGAGAGCACGGGCCAGGAGTACCATGTGCGGGTCGATGAGCTGCGCAAGCAGTTGCTGCAGACCCGCTCCCAGCTCGATCGCTTGAGCTTCAGCAACGAGTCGGATCGCCTGCAGGAGGCCCAGCAGCTGGCCACCCGCCTCAAGGAGCAGAGCCTCTCTGACCGGATCCAGATGCTGGAGCTGGAGCAGCTCTCCGCCCAGCAGCGCAACGATCTCGGCAAACTGAAGCTGCAGGAGCTCAACCTCGCCATCACAGACGAAGATGAGTGGCAGAACAGCCTGCTCAACCAGCAAAACCAGCTGCGGCGGGAAAAAACGGAGCAGGCGCTGGCGGAAAGCGAGCGGCTGCGCCGGCAGCTCACCTCGGATCTGCCCCTGCTGCAGGAGCAGCAACAGCAGAACCAGGCGCTCTCCCTGCAACTCGGCGCCCTGGAAGATCAGATAGAGCGGGTACAGGACGAGCAGCGCGGCATCGACACCTCACTGTCAGGACTGAACGATCTGGTCAACTCGGTGCGCGAGCAACTGGAATGGCTGCAGATAAGCAACGCCTACGGCGAAAACCTGCGCAGCAAGCTGGCCGATCTGCCCAACTACTTCCCCCTGGAGAAGCTGGAGTCCGACATCGTCAAGGCGCGCATGGCGAAGTACCAGTACGAGACAGAGCAGGATGCCTTGAAGGATACAGTGCAGATCCGCAACAACCTGCTCAGCGGGGATGAGATCACCCTGGACAGGGCCCAGCAGGCCGTGCTCGACAACCTGCTCAAGGCCAGACGACAACTGCTGACCCGGCTCAACGACGCCTCAGATACCCTCATTCAGGAGCAGACCCGGCTCAAGCTGCTCTACAGCCGTCAGAACAGCAAGATCGACGAGATCCGCGAGATCAGTGCCAGCCACCTGTTCTGGATGCCGGACGTGCGCCCGCTCACCCCGGCCGTCTTGCTCGGCGTGCCCACCGCGCTGAGCCTGCTGCTCGATCCCGTCAACTGGCTGCAACTGCCCAGGGCCATAGTGGAGAACAACCCCATGACCCTGACCCTGGCGGGACTCTGCCTGCTGGTGCTGGCCTGGTGCTGGGCCAAGCTGGGGCGCCACCTGGTGCAGTACAGCCACTACATAGCCCCGCGCATCGGCAAGGTGACCCAGGACAAGTTCAGCCTCACCAGCCGGCTGCTGGTGCGCTCCCTGCTCGCGGCCCTGCCGCTGCCCGCCATGGTGTTGATGATGCGCGGCCTGCTGGACGGCGCCTGGCAATACCCCTTCGCGGTGGCCGTGGCCCGGGGCCTTGGCGAGATCTGGTTCCTGCTGCTGGCGCTGCTGGTCGCCCGCCATCTGACCCTGGAGAAGGGGATCCTCATCCTCCATTTCCGCTGGCCAAAGGAGCCGGTGCAGCGGGTCTGGGGCCAGTTCCGCACCCTGCTGCTGGTGCTGATCCCCAGCTTCTTCGTGCAGGGCATGGCCAACAGCTATCAGGAGCACGCCTTCTACGACTCCCTGGGTCGCCTCGCCTTCATCGTCGGCGCCCTCTGGCTGCTGCTCTTCTTCGCCCGCCTCAACCGGGAGAAGCTGCCGCTCACCTGGGGCCAGGCGGACATGACCAAGCCCCATCTTCTGCACCACTTCATCTGGAACAGCCTGATGCTGGCCCCCTTGCTGGCGGTGCTGGGCTCCCTGTTTGGCTACTTCTACACCTCCCGCATCCTGCTGCGCCAGCTGGAGCTGAGTCTGCTGGCGGGGCTCGGCTGCCTGCTGGTCTACTACCTGGCCCATCGCTGGATGCTGATCCAGCGCCGCCGCCTCGCCTTCGATCGCGCCAAGAGCAAACGGGCCGAGATCCTGGCCCAGCGGGAGCGTGACGAGGACGATCTCAGCTCCGAGATCCCGGACGTGGTGGAGGAGCCCGAGCTGGATCTGGACACCATCAGCGCCCAGTCGCTGGGCCTGGTGCGCACCCTGCTGATGCTGGGCTTCACCATGCTGGTGGTGGTGCAATGGTCGGATCTCAACTCGGCCTTCAGCTTCCTCAGCAGCATCGAGGTGTGGCAGGTGAGCAGCAAGGTGGCCGGCATAGAGCAGCTCTCCGCCATCACCTTGCAGGATCTGATGCTGACCGCCTTCGCCTTCATCCTGACGGTGGTCACCGCCCGCAACCTGCCGGGGCTGATGGAGCTCACCCTGCTCCAGCACCTGAGCCTCTCCCCCGGCACCGGCTTCGCCCTGACCACGGTCAGCAAGTATCTGGTGATCCTCATCGGCGCCCTCACCGGCTTCTCCATGCTCGGCATCGACTGGTCCAAGACCCAGTGGCTGGTGGCGGCGCTCTCGGTGGGTCTGGGCTTCGGTCTGCAGGAGATCTTCGCGAACTTCGTCTCCGGCCTCATCATACTGTTCGAGAAGCCGATCCGGCTCGGTGATACCGTCACCATTCGTGATCTGACCGGCACAGTCACCAAGATCAAGACCCGCGCCACCACTATCGTGGACTGGGACAGGAAGGAGATCATAGTCCCCAACAAGGCCTTCATCACCGAGCAGTTCATCAACTGGTCCCTGTCCGATGCCATCACCCGGGTCAAGCTGCGCATCCGCATCGGCCTGACCCAGGAGCCCAAGCGGGTGCAGCAGCTGCTGGAGCAGTGCGTGCAGGAGTCCACCCTGGTGCTGGATACCCCCACCCCCGAGGTGTTCCTGATCGAGTTCACCGACTCGGCCCTCATCTACGAGATCCGGCTCTATGTGAACAACATGGATCACCGTATGCCGATCACTCATGAAGTCCATTCGCTGATCCTGGAGAAACTCAACCAGCTCGGCATGCATCTGCCCCACCAGCAGATCGACATCAGGATGAGCCGGGGATGAGCGAGATGAGCGGGATCACCGCATGTCCATCATGCACCCACGAAGTCCGCTCGCTGATCCTGGAGAAACTCAACCAGCTCGGCATGCATCTGCCCCACCAGCAGATCGACATTCGGATGAGCAGGGGCTGATATGGATAGCGGTGTAATTCACGTTGTTCATCGCACCCTGCGGGGCTGGTAGGGTGCAACAAGCGCAGCGCCGTCCACCAACACCAACAACAGGAGCCAATCATGCAGATCATTGCCCATCGCGGTGCCAGCAAACTGGCGCCGGAGAACACCCTCAAGGCGATGGAGATAGCCATCGCACTCGGAGTCGGCGCCATCGAGCTCGACGTGCAGCAGGCAGACGGCGAGCTCTGGGTCTTCCACGACCGGCGGCTGGAGCGTTGCACCGACGGCCACGGGGTGCTGACCGAGCAGTCCCGGGACTATCTGGCGAGCCTGGATGCGGGTGACGGGGAGCGGATCCCGACCCTGTGGCAGGTGATGAGCCTGATTGCCGGGCGCTGCGAGCTGCATATAGAGCTCAAGGGAGCGCACACCGCAGAGCCGGTGGCAGCCCTGACCCGGCGGGCAGAGCGCGAGCTCGGCTTCACCCCGGCCCACTGGGTCGTCTCCTCCTTTCACCATCCCGAGCTGGCGCACTTCGCCCGGCTGCGGCCGGATCTGCGCCTCGGGGCCCTGACCGCCAGCCTGCCGCTGCACGGTGCCCGCTTCGCCGAAGAGCTGGGTGCCTGGTCGCTGAATTGCGACGTGGACTTTGTCGATGCCGGGCTGGTGGCGGATGCCCATAGCCGTGGGCTCAAGATCCTGGTCTACACGGTCGACGAGTTGAGTGATGGGGCTGCATTGGCGACCATGGGTGTCGATGGCATCTTTACCAACCGACCAGATCGATTCAGCTGAGTATCGGCGCGGCCTGGCGGCCCATCAGGAGGTGAAAAAAGATCGAAAATTTCCTGTGCACCGGGATACATAAAGTCCACTTTCAGCCGATACAGAGTTGGCTCATAACAATAACAAACACCACACGGATCTCAGACTGACGCTCACAAGGATGTAAACATGAATCTATCCATCAAGAACAAGCTGGTCCTCGCCATCGGGGCCATTATCCTGGTCATCTCCAGCCTGCAGGTCTGGTACAACACCACCCAGCTGCGCAGCGAAACCCAGCGGCTGATCTGGAGCTTCATCGACGACAGCTCCATCGCCAACGTCAAGGGCATCTCCCGCTGGCTCGATGCCCGCATCGGCCTGGTCACCGCCACCAAGGAAGCCTTCACCAAGGAGGAGGAGCCCCTCAGCCACCTGGCCCAGTCCATGAACGCAGGCAACTTCGACCTCGTCTATGTGGGCACCAAGGATGGCCGGATGATCCAGAGCAAGCAGACCAACCTGCCCGCTGGCTATGATCCGCGCCAGCGTCCCTGGTACAAGGACGCCATGGCGGCCGGCAAGCTCGCCATCACGGCCCCCTATGCCGATGCCTCGTCTGGCAACCTCATCATCACCATCGCCGAGCCCTTCAGCCGTGGCAACACCGACGGCGTCATCGCCGGTGACGTCTCCATCGACGGCCTGGTGCGCGATGTGCTGGCCATCAACTCGGAAGGCACCTACGCCATCCTGGTGGACAGCAACGGCACCATCATAGCCCACCCGGACAAGGCGCTGACCCTCAAGCCCGCCACCGCCCTCTCCCCCGAGCTGACGGCGGCCAAGGTCAACGAACTGGCCCATGACAACACCATCTCCGAGATGGATATCAGCGGCAAGGCCAGCGTGTTCGACCTCACCGAGATCCCCAACACCAACTGGTATTTCGGCATAGTGGTGGACAAGGCAGTCGCCTACCAGTCCGTCTCCCGCATGGTCACCTCAGCCCTGCTGCAAGGTCTGCTGACCATCCTCATAGTCGCCGGTTTCTCCTACGTGGCCATCAACAGCTCCCTGGCCCCGCTGAAGACCCTCGGCGAGGCGATTGCGGATCTCTCCCGCGGCCATGGTGACCTGACCCGCCGCATCAAGATCGAGCGGGAAGACGAGGTCGGCACAGTCGCCAAGCACGTCAACACCTTCATCGAACGCATCCACGTCATGGTGCAGGACATCTCCAACTCCTCCGGGCAGCTCAACCAGCAGGCCAGGTCCTCCCACGACATGGCGGAGAAATCCAACCAGGGTCTGGCGCGCCAGCAAAACGAGATCTCCCAGATAGCCACAGCGGTGCACGAGATGTCCGCCACCGCCGTCGAGGTCGCCAGCAATGCCGAGCAGACCGCGGAGGCAGCCCGCAGTTCCTCCAGCAGTTGCGAGCACGGCAAGCAGGTGATCGCCCGCAACCAGCGCTCCATCACGGATCTCGCCACCCAGGTCAAGCAGGCCTCCGGCATCATCCAGGAACTGGAAAAGAACGCCCAGGAGATCAACACCATACTCTCCACCATCCAGGGCATCGCCGAGCAGACCAACCTGCTGGCGCTCAACGCCGCCATCGAGGCCGCCCGGGCCGGTGAGCAGGGTCGCGGCTTCGCCGTGGTCGCCGACGAGGTGCGGGTGCTGTCACAACGTACCCACAGCTCCACCGTCGAGATCCGCAGCATGATAGAGACGCTGCAGCGCAACACCCAGGGGGCCGTCAGCACCATGCACGAGGGCCAGCTGCTGGCCCAGAACAGCGTGGAAGACGCGAACGATGCCACCCAGGCCCTGGAGCAGATCACCACCTCCATCAACCAGATCTCCGACATGGCGACCCAGATCTCCAGTGCCGCCGAGGAGCAGCGGGCGGTGACCGACGAGGTCAGCCGCAATATCCAGGCGGTCAAGGACGTCTCGGACGAGCTGGCGGTGGATGCGGACAGCTCCCGCAATCTCTCGGCTCAACTTAAAAATATTTCAGGTGAGCTCAACAATCAGGTCGGCATGTTCCGCATCTGATCGAGCCAATGAAAAGGGGCCGTCCAGGCCCCTTTTTTTATATAAACCCTTTTCGTTTCAATGGTTATAATTCCCCTTCGACATCGGACACTCTGTGATCCGCCTCTCCATTCGAGTATCCTTCTGACGCAGCTGATGCCTGCCCTGACTATATTCGCATTACTTTTTTCGATGTTTTTCGGCAGCCCCCAAGGTGATAATAGTTATCACTAAACATTTCTGATAAAAAACTTAAAAACTTTAGGGGTAATACCTAAAAAGAGAGGCATTTCTCATTTTTTTGAAAGAAAACTACGTACAATCTTGGGGTTAAAATCACCAGAGTAGCGAGTACGGCTGATCCAGATCACTGATGGATGGCGATAATGACGGCATTTTCATCCAAGGAATGGGGTGGTTGTAATAAAAACCACCGTTGCCAAGCACTAAAACAAAGCAGTTTGACTTGCATCAAGCCTGAATTTTTTTCATAGAGCAAAATCGTGCCCAGCAAATCTATCCCTAAGGAGGCAGATGTGGATATTATCAAGACCGATGTTGCCATCATCGGTGCCGGTGGCGGTGGCCTGCGTGCCGCAATCGCCATTGCAGAAGCCCACCCGGAGCTGGAAATCGCCCTGATTTCCAAGGTCTATCCGATGCGCAGCCACACAGTGGCCGCCGAAGGTGGCGCCGCAGGCGTCGTCCGTGATGACGACTCCCTCGAAAACCACTTCAACGACACCGTCTCCGGTGGCGACTGGTTGTGTGAGCAGGACGTGGTCGAGTACTTCGTCAACAACGCCACCAACGAGATGATCCAGCTGGAGCACTGGGGCTGCCCCTGGAGCCGCAAGCCGGATGGCAAGGCCAACGTCCGCCGCTTCGGCGGGATGAAGATCCCGCGCACCTGGTTCGCCGCAGACAAGTCCGGTTTCCACATTCTGCACACCCTGTTCCAGACCTCCATCAAGTACCCGACCATCAAGCGCTATGACGAGCACTTCTGTCTGGATCTGATCGTGGAAGATGGCCGCGTCCAGGGCGTACTGACCTTCGACATCCAGAACGGCATCACCCGTTTCATCCAGGCCAAGTCAGTGGTGCTGGCCACCGGCGGTGCCGGTCGCGTTTACCGCTACAACACCAACGGCGGCATAGTCACCGGCGACGGCATGGCGCTGGCCTACCGTCACGGCGTGCCGCTGCGTGACATGGAGTTCGTCCAGTATCACCCGACCGGTCTGCCGGGCACCGGCATACTGATGACCGAAGGTTGTCGTGGCGAGGGTGGCATCCTGCTCAACAAGGATGGCTACCGCTACCTGCAAGACTACGGTCTGGGCCCGGAAACCCCGGTCGGCCAGCCGAAGAACAAGCACATGGAGCTGGGTCCCCGTGACCGTCTCTCCCAGGCATTCTGGCAAGAGCAGCAGAAAGGCCGCGTGATCCAGGGCCCCATGGGCGACGTGGTTCACCTCGACCTGCGTCACCTCGGCGAGAAGTACCTGAAAGAGCGTCTGCCCTTCATCTGCGAACTGGCCAAGGCCTACGTGGGTGTGGATCCGGTCAAGGAGCCGATCCCGGTCCGTCCGACTGCCCACTACACCATGGGCGGCATCGAGACTGACGGCAAATGCGCCACCCGCATGCCAGGCCTCTACGCCGCTGGCGAGTGTGCCTCCGTCGGTCTGCACGGCGCCAACCGCCTGGGCTCCAACTCCCTGTCCGAGATAGTGGTCTTCGGCAAGGTGGCCGGTGAGCAGGCAGCCGAATTCGCGGCGACCCAGCAGCACGGCAACACCGAAGCACTGGCCGCCAAGGCCGAGGCGCTCATCAAGCAGCACCTCTCCCTGCTCGACATCGACGGGACCGAAAACCCGGCGGATATCCGCAACGAACTGGGCATGTCCATGGAAGCCGGCGTCGGTATCTACCGTACCGAAGAGCTGATGCAGGGCACCATCGACAAGATCAACGAGCTGAAGGCCCGTTACAAGAAGGTCAAGATCAACGACAAGTCCTCTGTCTTCAACACCGACCTGCTGTACGCCATCGAACTGGGCTACATGCTGGACGTGGCCGAAGCCATGGCCCATTCCGCCATCAACCGCAAAGAGTCTCGTGGCTCCCACCAGCGTCTGGACGGTTACGAAGAGCGGGATGACGTGAACTACCTCAAGCACTCCCTCTCCTTCTACAACCAGGAAGGCGCCCCGACCATCGATTACTCCGATGTGAAGATCACTAAATCCCAACCGGCAAAACGTGTGTACGGTTCCGAGGGTGAGAAACAAGACGAGGCTAAGAAGAATGGCTGAGATGATCGAAATTGAAATCCTGCGCTACCGTCCCGAGCAGGATAACGAGCCCTGGATGCAGACCTTCCAGGTGCCTTACCTGAAAGAGATGTCCCTGCTGGATGCCCTGCAATACATCAAGGATCAGCTGGACTCCACCCTGAGCTTCCGCTGGTCCTGCCGGATGGCGATCTGCGGCTCCTGCGGCATGATGGTCAACGGCATTCCGAAGCTGGGTTGCAAGACCTTCCTGCGGGACTACCTGCCGGGCAAGATGACCATAGAGCCCCTCAACAACTTCCCGATCGAACGCGACCTGGTGGTCGACATGTCCGATTTCATCGAGAAGCTGGAGAGCATCAAGCCCTACATCATCCCGTCCGAGCCGCGCAACCTGTGCGACGGCGAGTACACCCAGACTCCGGCTGACATGGCGAAGTATCACCAGTTCTCCATGTGCATCAACTGTGGCCTGTGCTACGCCGCCTGCCCGCAGTACGGCATCAACAAGAAGTTCACCGGTCCCGCGGCCCTGGCGCTGGCTTATCGCTACAACGCCGACAACCGCGACAGCGCGTCCAAGGAGCGGATGAAGATCATCAGCCAGGACGAAGGCGTCTGGGGCTGTACCTTCGTGGGTTACTGCTCTGACGTGTGCCCGAAAGGCGTAGACCCGGCCG
>RCUH01002152.1_pt1 | contig 12261 bp, 22 predicted proteins | sample 2166191 | NCBI WGS metagenome assembly RCUH01 (sample SAMN09932848, study PRJNA488358) | compost metagenome | feature: garden; material: soil; isolation source: compost soil in an enriched community after 214 h of incubation | place: Germany: Experimental Botanical Garden Goettingen | collected...
GAGTAGAACTATACGCCATCGCATAGATAACGCAATACCCCGATTGATTAAAATATCAATCGTCGTATAGGTTGCGATAGCAAAAAGCCACCGGTTAGGGTGGCTTTCCTGGCTAGGCCCTGGCTTTAGAAATCGCCTATGCCGCTCCGGTACTTCACTCTCCCTATGAGCTCCATTCGCTCAATCTTGGATTCCGGAAGGTCAAATGTAGGGCCATAGTCAGAATTCTTCGACTCCACGCGGATGCCGCCGTCCGGGAGTCGGTACAGCTTCTTCACCATAAGTTCATCGTTCAGCATGAACCCAAATACAGCGCCGTCAGACGGTATCGCCTTTGCGCCCATATCAAGTATTGCAGTGTCTCCGTGAAAAAGTAGAGGCTCCATGGAGCGGCCGTCGATCTTCATACAGACGGCGTTCCTAGGTTGGATGCCAAGACTTTTGATGAATGAGGACATGAACGGAAGCGGGTCTTTCTGGGATACCTCCCAAACGACGCGCCCGTTCCCCGCTGACAAACTCAAGTCAACATGAGGGATCAAAACAAAGTCTCCGTCAGGTAGTTCTTCTAATGTGTCATAGGAAACAATGCCTCTTATGTGTTTGACGTTAGACCCTTGCCGAGGGGGTTCCTTGGGCACTAGTGCGGGGGCATCCTCCTCCCCCGTCAGTGATCCTACGGGAACCGTAAGCGCTTGTGCCAGCTTTTGGAGGGTAACCAGGTCAGGGTTTTCCGTAACCCCCTTCAAGATCCGGTTGATGGTCGGCTGCGGTACGCCAGACACGCGCGATAGCTGGCTCTGACTGCGGATCCCTCGCGCAATCATGAGTTGATCAAGTCTTGTAGATATGCCCATTGCAGCAATGTATTGGTCGCAGCTACTCATAGCAAATTACTATACTCTGTAGTATTGATAAATCATCCAAGAGCGTATAGAGTGGGGCCATGATGAATAAAAGCCCCCAAACCTTGCTCGCCGAGATCCAAGCCAACTCTGGCTTAGGGCAGACCGCCCTGGCCACTTTGCTTGGGATTGCTCAACCCACTGTCAGCCGGATTCTTAGCGGAAGAGTGGACTGCCGGGGCAGCACGCTCACGGCAATCCAGCAACTGCATAAGAAGTTTCGGCGCAGGCAGCAGCAGGCAGCCGTCAACGGTGGCATCAATGCATGACCCCATGCCCCTCCAGATCGCGGCTCATCCTGGCCTCGTCTTGCTCGCAGCAGAGCCTACGAAAGATGTCCATTACGGCGCTTTCGGTCGGATCTTCAAAAGCGCGCAGGGCGATGTCTTGGGCTTTGGTCAGCAGGGTTTCGGTTTCAGTCACGTTCTTTTTCTCTCATTGACAGGTAGTACACGATGAGTACCCAGCCAGTATCCGCAGAGCAAGTGGAAAGCACACGCAAGAACGGCGCACGAATTCAGGGCGAGATATTGCGGCGCCTTGCAGAGTTCACCCAGGCCCGTGCAGCAGCTTGCATGGACGTGGACGCAAGCACGCTCAGCCGCTCTAAGGATGGTCTTGACCACTTCTGTCAACTGTTGGCGGCGTTGGGCTTCCAACTTTCCCCGTCAAACGCTGTTGTCATTAGCCGCCATGAGCTTTTCGCCATGAAGACGATGTTGGCCAAGTATCTCCAGTCGGAGATCGAGAACCACAACAGGGATCGCTGACATGGAAAAGCGCCGCATCCGCGTAACCCCGGCAACCCGCCAGATGCTGGTCCAGGCCATGTTGACGGCGCCGGATGGTCACTACGTGGCTATCCAGGAGCCAACCCGCAGCCTGAACCAGAACGCGAAGCTGCATGCCCTGTGTGGCGACATCGCGGCGCAGATGAAGTGGATGGACCGGAAGTTGGGCGTTGAAGACTGGAAACGCCTGTTGGTCGATTCATGGATGCGAGACACCAACCGTATGCAGCTTGTCCCGTCGTTGGACGGGAAGGGCGTTGTAGCTCTGGGTCAGCAGACGCGCAGCCTTGGCGTCAAAGACATGGCCGACCTGATCGAAAGCATCCAGGCGTTCGGCGCCATGAACGGCGTCCAGTGGTCCGACGATCCGCACATCCCGGGGTGGGTATGACTACCGCTCACCTTGCCGTCGCATCTTTCATCCTGGCTATTTGCTGCGCGTTGCGCGGTAGCGGCTGGGCCATCGTTTGGCTTATTCCTTTTTTGGTGTGGGCATGAAAGGCAAATCTCCCTCTGCCGCCCAGAAGCGGTTCCACGACGCCCTGTGCCGCACGGTTGGGTGCGTGGCGTGCAGGTTGGACGGCGTGGGCAATTTCAATGTGTCCGTGCATCACATGGATGGCCGTACCAAACCGGATGCCCATTGGCTCGTTTTGCCTCTGTGCGCTGGTCATCACCAAGATGGCACCGGGGCACCCGGCTTTATCGCGGTTCATCCCTGGAAAGCACGCTTTGAATCCGAATACGGTCGTCAGCGAGATCTGCTGATAGCGGCTATCGAGGTTCTGCAGGCCCGCGGGCATGTCGTCCCTGACGCTGCGCTGGCCGCAGCTGGAATGTTGGAGGCTGCGTAATGGCGCGCGCAAGAAATATTAAGCCCGGGTTCTTCAAGAACGACACTTTGGTGGAACTTCCGTTCGAGCACCGTCTTTTGTTCGTTGGTCTCTGGACATTGGCGGATAGAGACGGGAAGTTGGAAGACCGGCCCAAGAAAATCAAGATGGAAATCTTCCCGGCGGACAACGTGGATGTTGAACAAGGTCTGTCCCTGTTGGCGTCGAACGGCTTCATTGACCGTTATGAGGTGAATGGCGTGAAAGTCATCATCGTGTGCAATTTCTCCAGGCACCAGAGCCCCCATCACACTGAGAAAGCAAGCGTTCTTCCAGGGCCTAACGGTGATCTAACCGTTAAAGAACAGAAGCAAGACGGTGGAAATCCCCCTGATTCTCTGATTCCTGATTCTCTGATTCCTGATTCAAAACAAGCCGCTGTCGCGGACGGCAAGCCGTCTCGCCCCACAACGGCCAAGGAACAGATTTTCGCTCGTGGTCTGCCTTTGTTGACGACTGCGGGCCTCGTTGAAAAACAGGCTCGAACCCTGCTTGGCTCGTTCTGCCGTGATTTCCCGGAGGAATCAATTCTGGCTGCCATCCAAGCTTGTGCTGACGAACAGGTTCTGGAGCCTGTGGGCTACATGCAGCGCGTATTGCGGTCATCCGTACCAAAACGCCAACCGAGAGAGCCTACTCAGACGCAGAAGAACAACGATTGGATGAAAAACCTGTGGAGCGATTCGCATCCCGCAACGGTGGATTTGGGGACTTTCGATGCAAGCACTGGCCAACCGGTATGACGCACCCCAGGGGCTCCCAATGCCCTGGATAAAAAAACTGTTCCAGCGACTCGCTGCGATGTACGGCGACAAGCTGCCGAAGATGTGGGGGGCTGTACCCGAATCGGCTATGCACGAGGTTTGGGCTGAGGATTTGGCCGGATTCACTGGCGACGAAATCGCGACGGGCCTCCAAGCCTGCAAGCAACGCGAATGGCCGCCGACGCTGCCAGAGTTCATCCGTCTTTGCCGCCCGTGGATGTCGCCGGAGATCGCGTACCACGAAGCGGTACACGGTATGTCCTGCCGACGCAGGGGAGAAATGGGTAGTTGGTCACACCCATCGGTTTACTGGGCAGCTATCGCTGTGAGCTCGGTGGACCTACTCAATAGCACCTACGGATCAATTAAAGGTCGCTGGGAGAAGACTTTGGGGGAGGAGGTAGGTAAGGGTAGCTGGCCACCAATTCCTGAGCCTCGGACCGCTTTACCGGCTCCGGGTCAAACCCTGGCGACTAAAGCCGAGGCTGCCGCGGCTTTGAAGAAGATGGGAGCCGATAAGGCTTTGGACCAGATTGGAAAGAACCCCCGGCGGTGGATCGATAGATGGGATGAACGAATTGCCAAAGGAGAGCAACCATCGCACGCAATCGCTGCGATGCTGGCCAGGGCAAAGGGAGAGCAATCATGAGTTTCGCACCACAAGACAAGCACGGTTACGCCGTCGTCACCAGCCTTCGCATCTACGGCCCGCAGACGGTACGGGAGATTGCGGAGTCCATCGGGGCCGACGCGCACAGCACGGACCAAGCCATTCGCCGGATGATGTGCCGCGGGCTCTTGGAGAGGACGGGAGAACGCAAGGGCACCGGATCTGGCAGGGCGAATATCTATCGCTGGGTCGATGTGGAAGAAGAGGACCTGGGGCCGCTGGTCGACGAAAACGACCGTCATCGTGCCATTGAATCGGCGGACAAAGTGGTCCGGAGCTTGCGCGCCGCCTACGTCCCGGGGCAGTTCGACCCGTTCCGCGTACTCCGGGCGCAAGTTGCCGTAGGGGCCTGACATGCCGAAGCGAAATTACACCTACCCGTCAATTCTGGAAGCCCTGGAGGACCGCGGCGACATGACGCACCATGAACTGGTCGAGGATCTGAAATGCTCTCCCTGCGCGGTGCATGACAACCTGCGCAAGCTGTTGAAGGACGAGAAGATCCACATTTGCGGCTGGATCCCACCGAGGGGGAAGGGCGCGCGGGCGCCGATCTACCGGTACGGGTTCGGCCGAAACATCCGGATCTCGGTTCAGCGCAAGGACGAGCGCAACGCCAAGAAGCTGAGCTGGGCGAAAACCCGGGCGATGCGGGTGAAGCTGGCGGCTTGTGTCGGCAACCCGTTCTCGTCGCTTATGGCACAGGTAGGTGCGGCATGAAACCCGGAATGATGCTTTACCAAGTGTTCCTCAGCTTGTTGGCAGGCGCAGCGGCATGGGGCGAGATATGGGGCGCGGCAGTCCTGTTTTGTTCCCAGATCGTTCTACTCGCTGCTGATCAAGTATGCGAAGCCATCAAGGAGGCAGCACGGAAATGAACCGCTCCTACGCTCTAGGTCGCCTCAAGACCGGCCAGCTCAACAAGACGGAACAGGCCTATGCCGGGTATCTCACCCAGCTCCAAGCGGTGGGCGGCATCCTGTGGCACAAGTTTGAGGGGGTAAAGCTGCGCCTGGCTGACAACACGTTTTACACCCCAGATTTCGCCGTGATGATGCCTGACGGCCAGATAGAGCTGCATGAGGTTAAGGGGTTCTGGCAGGACGACGCTCGCGTGAAGATCAAGATGGCCGCCGATCTGTACCCGTTCAAGTTCGTAGCAATCAAGGCCCGCGCCAAGAAAGACGGCGGCGGGTGGCAAGCGGAGGAATTCTGATGGGTGTGTCCCGCATGCATCACTTATGGAAACTCTCTTGGTGTCGCTATGACGAAGGCTTCTGGATACGGTGGAGGGGCAAGAGAGGCTTTGCGGTTCGCTGGGCTGGTGAGCCGCTGTTCAGTGAGCGCAACGGCTACCGGCGCGTATTTCGGGTTGGCCCCTTTCGATTCGAGGCATTGAAATGAAACAAGCAACCAAGCCCAGCGCCATCAAGCCTATCCAGGCTCGCGCATACGTCCCCAGCGTGGCAATGCGCCAGGTAGCGGAGAGGGCGAAGTTCCAGCCGCGGCTTGCCTCGATGACGAGCAATGTCTCGAACTTTCGGCATATGGGGGAGTGAACATGTTCATAAACCAAGTCGGGCTAGGGGTCTTGGTGGCTTGCATGACCGTGGATGCTGCTATGACAAATGAGCGCCGGCTAGAGCGCCCTCGGATAAAGCGCGTACCGCTGCGGGAAAGGGTTTTAAGTGGTTGCATGTTTGGGCCGACAAGTTGGGAATGCTCCGGACGTGGAGTGGTTGGTTACGGGATTGACGTTGTGGCGGCATATAGGAACTGGCGTAGGAGGCTAGCTGACAAAAAGAGGCATGGGATCGTGATGGCGCGGGCTAAGTCAAGACAAGAGGAGGCGGTTGCACAGGGGCGGGCGTACATCAAGCCGGATGGGCGAATCAAGTATCGAGCTTGGAAGTTCTGGAAGAAGGAGGCGTGATGGGGAAGATCATCGACCGGGAGCGCCGGAGGCAGCATGCACTCGAAGAAAAGGACACGGCGCGCCGGAGCAGGGAGGCGGATGTGGCGCTCATGCAGTCACTACATGCAGCGTACGGTGGCAATAGTTCCGTGGCCGGACCCATCATGTTTATCGCGGTAATCATTGGCTTCTTAGTCTGGGTCTTGTATGCGGTATTTTGGAGGTAACGATGCGCACGAATCTTGAACTGCTCCTATCCGATTGGGGCCACCGCCAAGACATCCGAAGGGACCGCGCCCTGGGCTATCCCACAGCCGCGGCGTTCTCCAAGGAGCGCGTGGACCAGGGTGGCTACGGGTGGGGATACACCGGCCCGGAAGCGTGTGCCGCAGATGGCGACATGCTGCGCATCGATGACGCTATCAACCACCTGCACCCGGACATGCGAGTAGTCATCACCGCGCATTACGTGTGGGCTGGGCCGGTCAAGACCAAAGCGGACCGCCTGCGATTGGAAAAGCGCGTCTACTACTTCGCCCTTGAGCATGCGCATAAACAACTATCCCAGGCCATGGGCGGTGTGTACACAACGGGATACGAGCCTAAATTGTGTACACACCTTGAGCAAGTGTGTACATGAAAGTAGAGTAAAGGGTAGAGGCTGTATACGTGCCTCTGCGACAAGCCCCTGACGAGAAATCGCCGGGGGCTTTCTTCTTTCCGCGAGTATCAGACTGCCGCCTCGGGAACGCGCTTCAAGCCCATGCTCCCCACTGTCCCTAAGGCGCATACCTTGCAGGCGGCAGCCTAATACTCGTGCATACGTGAGGCAACCATGAGCAAACCTGATGGTGCCGAGGCAAAACCTAAAGTAGGGACTGGTAGAAAGCCCGGCACACCCAAGACTGGCGGACGCAAGAAGGGCACGCCCAACAAGACGACCACGGTAGCGAAGGAAGCCATTGCGCTCGCTGCTGAGGCTCTGGGGGGCACTGCCAGACTCGTGGACTGGGCGAAAGAAGACCCACTTAACGAACGCATGTTCTGGGGGTCGATCTACCCGAAGCTCCTACCGCTGCAGGTGAGCGGCGAGGGTGGCGGACCGATCGAGACCATCACCCGCATTGAACTGGCGGCGATGAGTGACAACCGTAAGGCTTGAGCTTCCCGAGAAGCTGATCCCAGTATTCCAGGGTGAAGCTGACGTTAGGGGAGCATACGGTGGTCGGGGGTCAGCGAAGACCCGCAGCTTTGCCAAGATGGTTGCTGTACGCGGGTACATGTACGGCAAGATGGGGCTGAGGGGGCAGCTGCTGTGCGCCCGCCAGTTCATGAACTCGCTTGAAGACTCCAGCTTGGAGGAATGTAAGCGGGCCATCGAGGACGAGCCCTGGCTTGCTGCCTATTACGAGATAGGCGAGAAGTACATCAAGTCGCGGGATGGTCGGATCAGCTTTGCGTTCGCTGGGCTGGATCGGAATATTTCCAGCGTGAAGTCGAAGGGCCGCATCCTGCTGTGCTGGGTGGATGAGGCTGAGGATGTCAGCGATTACGCGTGGATGGTGCTGATCCCCACCCTACGGGAAGAGGGCGAGGATTGGAACGCGGAGTTGTGGGTGACGTGGAACCCGCGCAGAAAGGGCAGCCCGACAGACATTCGGTTCCGCAAGACGAAGGACCCGCGCTACAAGGTTGTGCGACTGAACTGGCGGGATAACCCGAAGTTCCCTGCCAAGCTTGAGCGTGATCGCAAGCGCGATCTGGAAAACAGGCCAGAGGAATACGACCACATCTGGGAAGGGGCTTACGGCAACATCGCCGGGTCCATTCTGGGTAAGTGGGTAGGGCAGGCAGAGAGGGAAGGGCGGGTGTCAGAGGACATCGTGTTTGACCCGCAAGGCGCGCCGATTGAGGTTACTAGCGATATCGGATTCCACGATACGGCGTCCTGGTGGTACTGGCAGCGCTTACCTGGCGGGTTCAACCTGCTCAAGTACGAAGGCGAATCGGGGCTGGATGCAGACGACTGGATACCGAAGATCCAGGAGAACATCCTTGATCTTGGCGCTAAGCAGGTAGGCAAGATCTGGCTACCGCACGATGCCCGAGCCAAGACGTTCCAAAGCAAGCATACGACGGTCGAGAAGTTCCTGAGCGCGTTTGGCGCTGGGAAGGTGGCAGTAGTCCCGCAGACGCGCAAATCGGATCGGATAGGCGCGGCGAGAACGGTGCTGCCGAAGTGTGCGTTTCATCGCGATCTGTGCGAGGCGGGCTTAGATGGCCTGCGCGCATGGGAGTTTGAATACAACGACGACACGGGGGTTTTCTCCCGTGAACCGCTCCACAACTGGGCCTCACACCCATCTGATGCGTTCTCGTACGGCGCTCAGGTGATGGCAGAGGCCAAAGCCCCCGAGAAAGAGGAAGACGCCAAGTACCCGGTCAAGGGTGTTGGCGGTCGCATCGTCACGGCCACGCTGGACGAGCTTTGGGCGCAGACGCCTAGAAGGCAAGAGAGGATCTGATGAACATTCGCAGCTTGCTCGTGCTTCAGGCCGTAGTTAACCAAAGCGGGAAGAAGCGAGATATGCGTCTCGTGAAAGCCGCTATTTCCAGAACGGATAAGGGCGATTCGGTTCCTGAGCAACTGGCGAAAGCCATTACAGAAATGGTCCGCCGCCGCGGTCTGCACTGAAGGATTTGACATGCCACTCTTCCCTGTAGTCGACGGAAAGGTGAAGTTCGGGTGGACGGACCAGCCCACGCGGGTGAGCCATAACGGCTTTATCCAAGAGGGAGATGCCGCATTTGCCCCTACGCTGCCCGTCATGGGTGATTACGACATGACCATCGTGCGATTCTCCCAGGCTGTGCCCACGGACGGCAACGGATCCGTCGTGCTGACGGATGCCACCGCGGGGCTGCCTGATGGCACGCAGTGGTCTAACGGCCTGCCGATCCATACGAAGGGCCTTTGCACGTCTACGGCCCCTGTAGCAACCTATAGCAACGGTATCCCCTTGAGCGCATTGGGGGGTGTCTGCGTATGACAGCCGAAGTGGAGACCACCGAATCGCCGGTGGACATCGCCCGGCGCTGGAAGCTGGAGCTTGACCTGGCCAAACGTAGCGATACGAAGTGGATCAACCAGGGAAAGAAGATCGTCAAGCGCTATCGTGACGACCGTGCGGGTACGCGTGGCGTGGGGACTCGGTACAACATCCTGTGGTCCAACGTCCAGACCATTCTGCCCGCCATCTACGCGAAGGCCCCGAAAGCTGAGGCTGTACGGCGCAACAAGGACAATGACCCGGCTGCCCGGTGCGCTGCCGAGATCATCGAGCGGTGCCTGCAGTACGAGATCGACCATTACCCGGACTTTGACGAAGCCATGCGCAACGCGGTGCAAGACCGCCTGTTGCCAGGGCGCGGTGTGGCCTGGGTGCGCTACGAGCAGAAAGAGATCGCGGTTGCCGAAGATGTTGACCCGATGCAGCCCCAGCCGCCGCAGGTTAAGGATTGCGCCGCGGTCGATTACGTGTACTGGGAAGACTTCCGCAATTCGCCAGCCCGTGTGTGGGGTGAAGTGACGTGGGTTGCGCGCCGGGTCTACATGTCGCGGCCTGAGGTGAAGGATCGCTTTGGCGAATTTCTGGAGGCCCGGGGCAAGCGCGCCGCTGATGTGCCGCTGACCCATGTGCCTATCGGTCTGGACCAGATGAAGGACCAGGGCGCTACCTACGGCGACACGGAGGCCATGAAGAAGGCTGAGGTGTGGGAACTGTGGGACAAGAAGTCCAAGGCGGTTTACTGGGTAGCGGAAGGGTTTGACGACCTGCTGGACATGGTGGAAGACCCCTACGGCCTGGATGAGTTCTGGCCCTGCCCGAAGCCGCTTTTCGCCACGCAGACGAGCGATACGCTCAACCCGGTCCCTGATTTTGTGCTGTATCAGGATCAGGCCACCGAGTTAGACATGTTGACCCAACGCATTGGCAGGCTGACAGAGGCCGTCAAGGTGGTGGGGGTATACGACGCCAGCATGACCGGTGTCCAGCGGATGCTGCAAGAGGGCATCGATAACACGCTCATCCCCGTGGATAACTGGCAGGCGTTTTCGGAGAAGGGTGGCGTCAAGGGCACCGTGGACTGGCTGCCGCTGGATCAGGTCATCAAGGCGCTTAACGAGTGCTACATGGCTCGGGAGCAGTGCAAGCAGGTCATCTACGAGATTACCGGAATCTCCGACATCATCCGGGGGGCTACCGAGGCGAGTGAGACGGCAACGGCGCAGAACATCAAGCGCCAGTTCGGTTCGCTTCGGTTGCGCCCTCGTCAGCAAGACGTGGCCATGTTCGCCAGCGAGATCCTGCGCATCAAGGCGCAGCTCATGATGGATGTGTACAGCCCGGAATCGCTGATTGCGATGTCTGGGATCATGGACACGTATGACCGGGAATTTGTCGATCAGGCAATAGCGCTGATGCGCCAGGAGCCGATGCGCGCCTACCGCGTGGAAGTCGCCGCCGATTCCCTGATCGAGATGGACCAGGAGCAGGAGAAGGCATCGCGCACTGAGTTCCTGGGCGCTGCGAGCAACTTCTTGCGCCAAGCTGTCCCGGCTGCCGCGCAATCGCCTGAAATGGCCCCGCTCCTGGGCGAAATGCTCATGTTCGGTGTGCGGGCGTTCAAGGGTGGCCGCGAGATGGAGGCGGCATTCCAGAAGTTTGTCGACCAGATGAGCCAGCCGCAGCCGGACAAGCCTGACCCCGAGCAGATGAAGATCCAGGCGGATATGCAGCAGAGGGAAGCTGAGATGCAGATGAACATGCAGATCGAGCAGGCCAAGCTTGCTGCGCAGACTGCCGCGAAGCGAGCAGAGCTCATGGCAGAGATGCAGGTTGAGCAAGCCAGGATGCAGATGCAGGCTGAGGTGGATATCAATCGCCAACGAGCCGAGGCTGAGCAGCACGCCATGAAGATTCGCCAAGAAGCGGAATTGCAGGCGCTGAAGGATCAACTTGCCCAGCAACAGGCCATGCATGACATGGCATTTGCGCGTTGGAAGGCTGAGCTTGATGCGGCCACCAAGATCGAAGTTGCCAACATCGGGGCCAAGGCGAAGGTTGATAACGAGGCCACTCAAGCGGCTACCAGCGAGATCAGCGCGGAGGTGACGCAGTGAGAAAGCGCTACATCCAGGACCCGGTAACGCTCCAGCTCATCCCAGCCGAGGAATACGAAGGCCCCCGCGCTACTGGCCCGATGATCATGGGCGATATCCAGCCGTACCAGTCGATGGCAACGGGCGAAATGATCACCGGGCGCCGACAGCACCGGGAGCATTTGAAGCAGCACCGCCTGGTGGAGGTTGGCAACGAGAAGCCAGCCCAGCGCAGTGCGGGGCCTGACCCAACCATCCGACGAGATTTGATAGACGCCGTCCGGCGCTACGCCTAACCAACCGCCTCCGGGCGGTTTTTTATTGCCCCAAGGAAATCCATGGAAAACCCAACGGACGACCTGCACAGCGCACTGAACGACGCGTTTACGCAGGCTGAAGCACAAGACAAGCCTGTTGAAACTGTCGCAGAGACTGCCCCCGCAGACGACCGGGCGCGCGACGAGGCAGGGCGGTTCGCTGCGAAGCCCGCGGACGAGGCCACTCAGGTTGCCGCGGTTGAGCAGGTTACCGAAGTTGCGCCGCCCCGCAAGGCTCCGTCCAGTTGGAAGCCCGAGGCCCAAGCCGCGTATCTGAAGGCTGCAGCGGATGAGCCGCTTACCCCCGCTGAGGTCAAGATTCTGACGCAGGAAGCCGAGCGCCGCGAAAGCGATTACCACAAGGGCATCGAGCAATACAAGGTTCACGCCCACGAAGCGCAAGCGTACCAGCGCGTGGTCGAGCCCTACATGCAGACCATTCGCGGTCTCGGTGTGGATGCGCCTACCGCGATTGCCAAGCTGTTCCAGGCTGACCACACGCTGCGCTACTCGGACCCGGCGACGAAAGCCCGGTTCCTGGGTCAGTTGGCGCAGGAGTACGGGGTGGATATCGGCCAGGTCGTGAACACTCCGCCTGTCGATCCGAATGTTCAGTACCTGCAACAGCAGACGATGCAGATGCAGCAGCAATTGCAGCAGTTTCACCAACAGCAGGAGATGCGCGAACAGGCTGGGTATCAATCCGAGATCCAGAAGTTCGCGGCAGATCCTGCCCACCCTCATTTTGAGGCGGTCAAAGAGGACATGGCGCGGTTGCTGCAAACCGGCAGCGCCCAGGACCTCAATGACGCCTATGACAAGGCTGTATGGATGCGTGCCGA
>RCUH01002157.1_pt1 | contig 12240 bp, 12 predicted proteins | sample 2166191 | NCBI WGS metagenome assembly RCUH01 (sample SAMN09932848, study PRJNA488358) | compost metagenome | feature: garden; material: soil; isolation source: compost soil in an enriched community after 214 h of incubation | place: Germany: Experimental Botanical Garden Goettingen | collected...
GTGCACAGAGCTGTGCCAATCGAAACAGCCGTAAAAACTTGGATGTAATTCTTTCGGCGTCAAGACTGCATCTTTTTCAGAATTGATGACGTGTGCGGTTTTGTTCGGATATTCTTTGTTGATGCATTTCAAAGGCATCGATGCCAGCTTGTTTGCCATTTCTGCCGTCAGTTCCGATTTTTGTTGGGCGTTTACAAAAAGTGAAGACATTAGAAAAAGTGAAATGGCTGTTTTCATCGGTAGAATTTAATTATTTTATGTTGTCATTTTCAATCGCTAAAAACTTTTTTGAAGTTTCAAAAAGTAGCGATTTCATTAAGAAAAATTTGGAATTATAAAAATAGATAATTTTTCCGGTTGGCAATCAAAATTTGAAAACAACAAAATTTGTATCTTTGACCAATTAGACAGATTTATGCACAATACATCCGCCCAGTTTGACAGCGTTATCACGGTTTGCAGGGATTTATTTCAGAAAAAAATGAAGGATTATGGAACTGCGTGGCGCGTTCTTCGCCCAAGTTCTATTACCGACCAAATTTATATCAAAGTCAATAGAATCCGTACTTTGCAAATGACCGACGTAAAAATGGTGGACGAAAGTGAGGAAGACGAATTTATCGCCATCATCAATTATTCCATCATCGGATTGATTCAATTAGAAAAAGGTTTTTCTGATGAACTGAATGCCAATCCAGAAGAAACAATGGCGCTTTACAATTCTTACGCTCAAAAAGCAAAGGACTTGATGGAACGTAAAAACCACGATTACGGCGAAGCTTGGCGCGAAATGAGAATCTCATCCATCACCGATTTGATTTATCAAAAAGTGCTCAGAACCAAACAAATTGAAGATAACAAAGGTCAAACTTTGGTTTCGGAAGGTCTGGATGCGAATTATTTTGATATGTTGAACTACGCAGTTTTTTGTTTGATTAAGTTCAAAAATTAAGAGATTTTTTTAATCATTTATCAATTATCATTCATCAATCATAACTTATGAAAGCAGTTTTACGCTACATTGTCGCAATTATATTCATCGCTTCCGGATTTGTGAAAGCCGTTGATCTCAAGGGATTTTCTTTCAAATTGGAAGAATATTTTTCGCCCATCGTTTTTGATTTGCCATTTTTGGAAAAATATGCTTTGGCATTTTCAATCATTGTGGTTTTGCTGGAGCTGGTTTTAGGTTTTATGTTATTAATGAAAATTAAACTGAAAGAAACCATTTATGCCTTGATTGCACTTTGCGTTTTCTTTGGATTTCTGACGTTTTATTCTGCTTATTTTGATGTTGTTACAGATTGTGGATGTTTCGGAGATGCTTTGAAATTCACGCCTTGGCAATCATTTTGGAAAGATATTACGCTGTTGGTTTTATTGATAATTCTTGCAGTTCTCTATAGAAAAAGAGAAGAAGATGAAGTTGTGAGATTTGGAAAATTACCGTTGTTGAGCGTTTTCGTTTTAGTAATGTTCTTCGTGATGTACCGCGGACTTTTCCACGAACCGATGATCGATTTCCGAGCTTATGCAATCGGGACAGATTTGGCTTCGGAGAAAGATAAAATTAATAAAAATCCTTCGGAATACAAGAGTTTTTACTCATTGAAAAACAGTAAAACCAATGAGGTGAAGAAAGTAGATCAGGACGAATATATTAATAAGGAATATTGGAAAGACACAACTTGGCAAATCGAAGAAGGAAAAACCACTTCCGAAATCGTGAAAAAAGGTTACGAATCCGAAATTTCGAAGTTTAAAATCGAGGATACGAACGGAAATAATATCACGGACGAAATCCTGAAAGAACCAAAAGTCATTATCATTTTCACTTATAAGCCGAAAGAAGCCGACACAGAATTGGTCAAAAAAACCGAAACCAAAGCCTTGTCAGAAAAAGCAAAAGTAATTGGCGTAAGCACACATCCTGACTTCTACAAGCAAGTTCCAAACTATATGATGGACGAAATTGCCATCAAAACCATCGCTAGAAGCAATCCTTTTGTCTTGATTTTGGAGAAAGGAAAAGTGGTTGAAAAATTGGGAGCAAAAGATTATTTGGATTAATAATCTTAAATTTGAAATGCTGAATGAAAAACATTAAAAATGAATTACAAAATATCATTACAGGAAATGGACAAGATGGCAATCAAAAGCTTGTCAAAACAGTCCAAAGTATCCTTAGAACAAATGCAAAGTCAGGCAAATTCTCTTCACACAAAAAGCTTATCAAAAGTGAAGAAGAAATCTATCTAAGACAAATTATTGAATCTGAAAACCTTTATTATAGTCAGGACATTTCAGAAGAAAACTATATTGCGGAAGGAGCTGAGCAAAAAGTTTATAGATTAGATGATGAATATGTCATCAAATTGAATGATGCTATTTTTTATGAATGTTGGCAAGATTATTTTGAAAGTCTATTGATTCATAATTACTTTTTTAAGTCCACAGAATATGAGTTTTTGGGTTTTAAAATAATTGATGAAAAAATATTCTCAGTTGTGAAACAGAGATTTATCAAAGCTACAGAAACTGTAAATCTAAATCAAGTTAAGGACTTTTTGGAGTTCAATAACTTTCGTAATATTAGAAATAATGATTATTCTAATGAAGAATTAGGATTGATTTTCGAAGACTTGCACGACGAAAATGTACTGAGCAAGGAGGGAATTCTATACTTCATTGATACCATTTTTTATACCACAGAAAAATTTTATATTATATAATGAGAAAATCAAACAAACCAATCGCCGGCTATCATTTACTGATGATTTTGTCCGCAGTCGATGGAATCATAAAACCAGAAGAAGGGCTCAAAGTTCAGGAATATATGGCGGAGGAATTTCCTTTCCGTCTCGATTTGGATGACGAGTTGGAAATCATCGCACAATTAACGTCTGATCAATGGCAAGACCACTTCGAGTTCCACGCAAAATGTTTCGAAGAAGATTCTACCGAAAAAGAAAGAAAAGACTTCATCCAATTTGCAAAATCCCTCATCAAAGCTGACAACGAAGTGAGCGACGACGAGCACAAATTCTACATTCTACTTAAAAACCTTTGGAATTTAAAATAATATCAAAATGAGAAAGAACATTGTTGCAGGAAACTGGAAAATGAACAAAACTTATGCTGAAGCGCAGGAATTGATGGCTCAGCTTTTAGAATACAAAAAAAATAACACCACCAACTGCGAGGTTTTTATCGCTCCGCCAGCTTTGTATCTTGCTTCTGCTAAGGAAGTTTTCAAAAATGGCGAAGTGGGTGTTTACGCTCAAGACGTTTCAGAATATGCGAGTGGCGCGTACACAGGCGAGATTTCTGTGGATATGTTGGCATCCATCGATGCAGACGGAAGTTTGGTATCGCACTCCGAGAGAAGAACTTTCCACGGCGAAACCGACAGCCACGCCAACAGAAAAGTGAAAGCACTTTTGGACAAAGGTTTGACGCCAATCTATTGCAACGGCGAAAAGTTGGAAGAGAGAAAATCTGGAAGACATTTCGAAGTTGTAAAAAACCAAACCGAAACTGCACTTTTCACTCTATCCGCTGAGGAAATCAAAAAAGTCGTGATTGCCTACGAACCAGTTTGGGCCATCGGAACCGGCGAAACAGCCACTGCAGAGCAAGCGCAGGAAGTCCACGCCTACATCAGAAGCCTGATTGCTGACAAATACGGAAAAGACGTTGCGGACGAAGTTTCCATCCTTTACGGCGGAAGTGTAAAGCCAGACAACGCCAAAGAAATCTTCTCCCAACCCGACGTAGACGGAGGTTTGATTGGAGGCGCCGCGCTAAAAATCGAAGATTTTGCTAAGATTATAGAAGGATTTAATTCTTAATCACTTTAAAATATACTTTGTCAAAGTTTCAAATCTTTGACAAAGTTTTTTTTAGGAGCTATTTGACTAAGTCGAACAGTTTTTTTTATTTTTATTTGGAGCTGATTCCCGCTATTCGTTGCAATCTTTTTTGCACCACGATTTGTCATCAGGAAGTCGGTTTTCTCAATGCAAAAAAGGATTTCCACTACTATCGGGGCTATGGGTTTTGTCATCCAAACAAATTTTGTCAAAGATTTATTGATAATTACTTTAAAGATTCACAATGAAAATAGAACATTTGGGAATTGCTGTCAAATCTCTCTCAGATTCAGATGATTTGTTTGCCCGACTTTTGGGAAAATCAAATTACAAACAAGAATCTGTAGAAAGAGAAGGCGTTACCACCTCTTTTTACGAACTCGGCGAAAGCAAAATAGAACTTCTGGAAGCCTTAAATCCAGAAAGTCCAATCGCCAAATTCCTCGATAAAAAAGGAGAAGGAATCCATCACGTTGCATTCGGCGTAGAAAATATCCAAACCGAAATAGAAAGATTAAAAAAAGAAGGATTTATTTTCATCTCCGAAGAACCGAAACAAGGTGCTGATAACAAATTAGTTGTCTTCCTTCACCCTAAATCTACCAATGGCGTGTTGATAGAATTGTGTCAAGAAAAACCATAAAACGTTTTGTAGGTAAAGAAATTTTGCTATTTTTGCAAACACAAAATTTAACCAATTTTACGCGGTCCTATAGCTCAGTTGGTTAGAGTCCCTGACTCATAATCAGGTTGTCCCTGGTTCGAGCCCAGGTGGGACCACATTAAAACCCTTGAATATGCTGATATTCAAGGGTTTATTTTTTATAGGGGGTCAAATAGGGGGCTGTTGTTTATATTCAAATTGTGGTGATAGAACAATTTTAAATAAAGGTCTTAAATAAATATGCATTTTTAATAAATCGATGTCCAGTCTTGGACACATAACCGAAGATTTATTGAAACATTTGATTGAAGATTTAGAAAGAATTTCACAGTTGTCAAAACTGTGAGCTTGAAGTTTCTCATATTGCCAAATCTATCATTGGAGGTAAAAGAAGCGTTGTATGATAATTTAAAATTACTATTTTGCACCAAAATTAATTATAACCAGAATTCATGTTTAAAAATGAGTAATAACATTGCCTTGTTCCTGATTGTGTTAATATTATTTTTAATGTTAATATCGATGTCTAAAATACAAGAATCATTAAATATAATATTAAAGAAAAAATACAATAATATTCTCATCTCAATTTTTATAATATTAGGTGTTTTTGCTGTTGTTTTTGGCGTTTTCGCACCTAATTTTCTGACAAAGATTGGAAACACTGACTCACTAAAACCAAATGAGGTTGGTGATACTTATGGAGGAACTATGGGACCTTTTATTGCCATAGGAGGTGTTATATTTACTTTCCTAGCTTTTTATATGCAAAAAGTTGCCAACGATGATATTAAAGAACAATTTAAAATTCAGCAATTTGAAAGCCAATTTTATGAAATGCTTCGCCTACATAAGGAAAATGTGAATGAAATAGAAATCACTCAAAAGAAATATAAAAATAAACATTCAGGAGAATTCATCTTTACAACCTCTAGGGGAAGAGATGTATTTTATTTAATGTCCAAAGAGATTCAACTATTATTGAGTTTTTTTGGAGATAGATTTGAAGGTATTGAATTTAATCCGGGTTTAGCAGATGGAGAGGTTATTAAAAAACCTTCAAATTATGACGAAATTGATAGTTATTTTATAGAAATATATAATATTTTATTTTGGGGATATAAATCAGGATACACATATAAATTGCCTGCCTATGTATTGCAAAAGGTTAGATATATTGCAGATAAATATTACTGCGATATAAATGTCCACATAGAATTAGATATTTTCGCATTGCAAGGATATCATAGTTACTTAGGACATTACTACAGGCATCTTTTTCAAACAGTAAAATTTGTTGCTAATCAGCCAGAGTCATTTTTAGACTATGGTCGAAAAATGAGTTATTTAAAAGTATTAAGAGCCCAACTTTCCAACTATGAACAAATTATGTTGTTTTATAATTGGTTAAGTAGCTATGGTAGAAGTTGGGAGCAATCGATAGATCAACATGATGATGAAAAAAAGATTGTGCAACCGAATGAATTTTTTACAAGATATAAAATGATACATAATCTTTGGCATGATATGCTTCCCATAGAACACTCATATATTAATGATTCCTTGATAGGCCTAGTAAATCACTATAAAAAATTGGGTTTAAAAGATGATTTATTTGAATCAGGAGATAATATTTAATCTGGTATGATCTTCAATAATATGTATTTAGTTTTGATAGAGCAGCAATATTTTATCAAGAGTAAGGATATCTAACTTTCTACTTTTATAGTTTGCGATATATATTGAATTAAAGTTAATAAGATCCTCTTGCGTAAGATTTTCTAAAATAAATATAGTTCGCAACTTCTTTATAATTGTTTCGAAGTTAGTATTAACTGAAATGAAAACTCCAAATTGAAAATTTAAATGTTCAATTCCATAGTTTAATTTTATAATATCTTTTGCAACATCTTCATCAGACTTATTTTTTGTCTTTATCTCAATTATCAACTTTTGATTTTCTGATGAGCTGTCAATTTGATTTAGGTGTAAAACTAAATCAGGATTGAAATCTTTCTGGTCAATTGTATAAACAGTTCCAAGGTTGCTTATATCATTGAATATTTTCTTTCCGATTTCACCATTAAATTTTATACCTGCATATTGAGAGGTTTTAATATTAGAAATCAACTTTAACTTATAATAGAGTTCATAGGCAAATACCCTCTCAGTTTGTTGTAAAGAATCTTGGTATTCCCAATTGCAGTATTCATCTTCAATAGTGCTTATAGCGAGAAATAAATCATCTAGAAATCTATAATCTTTGTCCATATACAGTGATATTTTATTTTTAAATTAGAGTTTTCGATCAAATATAATTAATTACTTTTTTGCTACATTTTTTTTAAAGAATTTTCTACTTGTAAACATTTGCTTAATATTATATTTAATAAATTCAAACAATAAATGAAAGTGAATTATTTTACAAAAAAAATAATGAAAATAAAGTTTAACTAAATTTTCAAAAAAACAGAAATGAAAAAATTTATTAGTCTTAAACACCGCGGAGATACAGGCAAAGATGCAGTAAATATTCAAAGTAAAATAAGAGAAAATCTGGGAAAGGCAATTTTTAGCTTTCAAGATTTCCAAACTTTACAGTTTCAAGCTTTAAGGCAAATCACAGAGGTTCGAAGATCTGTCAAAAATCAGCCAGATTCCATTGCTAAAGCAATTGATAAAGTAATGTTTCATTTTAACTTTCCAAAAACAGCTGTTAAAAAAATTAATGCACAAAATCAGCTCGAAGAAATAAAGTCTAAAAAAGTGGAAACGAATGTTGATTTGTTTAACTACTGGATACTTGGATTTGACACAAATCCTTATAACGAGCTGCAATATCTAAGAAATAGTGTAGAATCTCATTTAAGATTTATCTTAGAAGTAATTGAAAAATATGAAAATAAAACTTTTATTCAACTTTATAATCAGGACAAGAAAAATCCAGGTGATAATTTTGAAAGAATGTTGCTTGACTTCTATAAGCGTTGTACAAAAGAACGAGATCTAATTCTTAATTATTATTTAAATGGGATTGAGGATCGGGCAATGTATAAAGCAAATACCAAATTAGGTTTAAGTTCATTTGTTTTTAATACAACTTTTAATGATTTTCCATACAGAAGCTGGATGATTTATCGGGATCAATATTTTGATTATGAAAAGATTAATAAAGTAGCACATCGATTTTATGGCGTTTCTATAAGTGATGATTTGGAGGCAGTGTACTATAAAAATAAACAAAAGTTTTATAATAAATTATTTAAAATAAAACCAGTATCGCAAATCTTTTCAAATATTGATTTTCATTATGACCATATACCTCATAATAATGATAGAAAAACCATATTTTTAGAACTTAGAAAGCTTTTTAAAGCAAGGAGGTGGCTGGCATTTTTTGCATTGGCACTTCCTCAGGTGGAGGGACTTTTCACTGAAATGTTGAGTACAGTTAGTCCTGATGACAAAGGCAAATCATTATCAGAAAAGGTGAAGAAAGTAAGGCCTTCCTATATGCTGAGTGAAGCGTACTTTGATTATTATCAATATATGATTACAGATTTACGAAATAAATTTGCTCATACAGGATTTGAAACCGACCTGAAACTAAAATGTTACGATTTGCTTACAGATTTGGAACATATCTTACAGGTCTATTATGAACTGGATCATCCTATGATTAAAGTAAAAAGATTGATTAAACAAAGAAATCCGACTGATTTTATTGGATATCGAGAGTTTTCAAAATTTTTTGAATTGGTGAATAAACTTCATCCAACTCAAAAAACAGAAATTAAATTAGATTTAGATGATTTTATAAACAGTTTTCTTACATTGCATTGTCAGCTAGAATACATAGTGGAAGAGGCTTCAATAAATACCAGAAAATTAGTTAAGGACTTTATTCACAGAATTGAAAAAACTACTGATTCATCGAAAATTGCCAGTGAATTTGAAAGTAGAAACCTGAGTGAAGTAAAGTTAGTAATTGAGCAGAATAAGGTCGAGCTCGCAAGACTTTCCAGATTTCAAAATGATAAATTTGATGAATTGTACGCTTTGAGGAATTTTAATGCTGCGCTTAAAAAATATTTTCATAACTGGATTTCAGAAGGAAAAAAAGCGTTTTTTAAAGTGATCAAGCAAAATGATTCTAAAATTAAAAATTTGCTTGAGTTAAAAAATTTAATAGAAGATGATAAAGAGTAATGCTCGATTTTCAGAAAGGTATGTTTCCTTTTTTTTCTGCATCATAAATTTCGGAAGATAAGATGTTAAAAATTTTTTCCAAGCCTTATTGATTATCTATTAAGTGGGGCATAGCCTGTGTTTAAATCAAATTGATCTAGAATCACTGAAATCCCATATCTTAAGCATAAATATTTTGAAGGTTGCACAAACAATTTTGATGCTCAATCTGCCCCATGAATAAGAAATTAAAACTATTAAGTCTTTTTATCGTCATTTTTATCTAAATCATTGTACTTGTTGAGTATAGATTTTCCTATTTTATGAAGGAAGTCAGATGGCTTGAATTCAACTTGTTTTAGAAGGGTTACTGCTCGCTCAAAAGCTATGAATGAAACAAAAGATTGGAGAATCACCTTGTCATTTAAGATACTTTTAGTTAAAGAATTATCTTCGAAATTGTAAAAATTAATTACAAGTAATAAGACAACATATAAACTGTAAATTAGAAAACGAATATTATTTTCAGAAAGTAAATAGTCGGTGAGCTTATCTAATTCATAAGGCTTAAGTTTTTGTGAACTATTAATTCTCGCAATTGATATTTTATAAATTAATTTCCTCAGTTGATAATTAAGAAGAACGGCAATAAATACTGTTACAGTAAACTTAATATATAATTTAGTGTCTTCATTTGCTATCACTACAATTTTGAAATAGTCAAGTATTTCAACTATTCCAAATGGGATTAAAAGTGAAAGACCTACATAATAAATGACATGTAAAAATAGAAATCCAAAGGGAATGAATATAGTTCCGACACTGAGAATAATAAATGATGGAATTAAGATAATATTTGTGATCTTATGTAAAAGCTGCGATTTGATAGAGTTGCTAACTATGGCAAAAATACCTGCTACCACTATGTAAGCTAAGATTGAAAAATAGAAATAATTTTGAATATCATAATATCCCAAGATAAATACAAAGCTATAAAGTAACAATCCAACTGCAATAAATACTGAAATCGCCTTAATTTCTTTTATATAATTGTTCATATCATTTGAAAGGTTTCTTAATAATTAACATAATAAATAAGTCTGGCAGTATGTAGCTGAATTGGTAAGCATTTTTTTATTTAATAATTTGATTAATTGGTTTAATAATCGCCCCCTTTTTTAATTGCCTAATATCAACATCAAATATGGGATTGATGACAATTGTTTTATTTTGCTGATAATACACGGAAATTATGTTAGCTAATTCTAAATCTGATTCCACAATTTTAATCTTATAATTTTCATCAATATCGTCCGTCGACTGCCAGTTATTGATGTAATCTTCAACACTTTGAGGGTCGGAAATAAATGGTATCATATCATTAATTTCTAACAATTCGTCATTTGAGTTAGTGAAATAACAAAGTGGAGTATAATCATTTATTATAATTGTTTCAGTTTTTTCCAATAATTTACTGTAGCGAACTTTTTCATAGGAATGGACATAGCTTATGGTTTGGCCTTCTTCAATAATATTTTGAATTGTATCAATATAACCGTTAATTCCTGATTGTATGATTTTACACGGTTTACTTGTCAAAGCGTCTGTAAATCTTTGTATCCAGGAATCAATTTCTTTTTCTGTGAATCTTTGAATTTGTTTTCCAACCATTACATAATTAGTATCACCATTGTCAAATATAATTTTTATGCAATAACTACCATTATTCAAGTGATTTGCAGGATTCCAAGAGATTATGTTAATGTCGGGTAAATTTTTATGCTTTTTTAAAAAAGCTAATTGCCCTTGACCATCTTGAAGTAATTGAATCCATTTATCAAAATCAAAGTTTTTGAGATAGTGGTCTTGTAGGATATCTTTATAAATGCTTTTTCCTAAAATTCTGTCGATGGGTCTTAAGCAATTGTTATGTACATTTCCAACAGCCGTACTGTAGCCATAGTCATCAAATTCGATCAAATAATTGTCATTGTCAGTAATTTTCTCACCACAATGCAAGCATTGCATTTGATCACGATTGGAATTTAAAAGTTGTGTTAAATACTGACTGTAATATATACTATATAATTGCTCTTCTACATAACCAATATCCGGATGTGCGCCAAGAAATATTGTTTTCTCTCCATTGAACTCTGGATATTTTTGAATATAATTTATCATTCCTTCAACAGTCGCGAAGCGTCTTATTACATCCCAGCTGTTTTCGATATTGTTGAGATCAAGAATTCCTATATTATCTATAAATTTTATCTTTTTCTCATTTTCATCATTGAACCTGAAATTTTCAATAATCATAAAATCGTAGTCATCAACAATTGACTTTACAATGAGTATTTCTTTTCCAGATGCTAATCTATTATCGGTGGAAATATTGGCTAAGAATTCTTGTCTAAGAATTTCTGAATTAGGAATGCCAATCGTTTTTGTAACTTTAGATTTGATACTGTCTGATATTGTAAAGACGAGTTCACCATCATTATGTCCAACTCCATCTATATAATTACATTGGGGTTTTTGATTGTTTCTCGATGATATTAGGAGTTGTATGTAATTAAATAGTTCAGACACAGAAGAACTCTCATTGTCATTTTTATTTAGAAAATCAAAGATTTTTTTGCCAAATGGACTATGCTCATTAGGTAATCCGTCTGAGACTTTTTCCTCACCTCCAGACGAAATAACCCATCTGGATTTTTTTGAATTTAAATCTAAATATGTTCTTTCTAAATTTCCGTTTCTAGTGGTGGTTAAAAAAGTACCAGAGAAACAGGAATCTATTATTAGCAGAATATGCTTTGCAGGACAGTCACTGATAAAATTCTTGATGCTTGAATTTTCTATCCACGTACTTCTGTCCAAGGTCCCGTCAGTCGGAATCAAAAAGCCTTTTTTTGTGGCTGGATCCATATTACCGTGACCTGCAAAAAAAATAATAAGACTATCTTCTTCACTTACTATTTGATTTAAACTATTCAAAGAATTGAATATTTCTGATTTTGTAGCATTGCTATTATATAAATTGTCTGGGAATGCTTCAAACGAATATCGTTTTTTTAAGATTTCGGTCAAGGTCTCTGCATCGAGCACAGCATTATTAAGACTCTTCCACAGAGGAGAAGAATAATCATCGATACCAATAGCAAATATATAATTGTTTGACGGCATTTATTTTAAAGGTATTATTTTCAAATTTTGTCCAAATTTTGTGTAGATTACTTCATCACTAATAGTATCTGGAAATGCCATCGCTAAAAGTGATTTTGGTCTTGATAATGCGACGTAAATTAATCTTTTTGCTTCATTCGGAAAGATATTATCATCGTTGCAAATATCATTGAATAGAATATTATCCTTATGTTTATTCTCATTGAAAAATACAAGAATAGAATCCAAACTTCTTCCTTTTACTTGATGAATCGTTGTAATTGGAATGTTTAATTCTGAATATGATTTTTTGAAGTGAAGATTCACTGATTCAGTGAGCGTTTTTTTTTC
>RCUH01002160.1_pt1 | contig 12238 bp, 8 predicted proteins | sample 2166191 | NCBI WGS metagenome assembly RCUH01 (sample SAMN09932848, study PRJNA488358) | compost metagenome | feature: garden; material: soil; isolation source: compost soil in an enriched community after 214 h of incubation | place: Germany: Experimental Botanical Garden Goettingen | collected...
ATTAAGGCCAGGGCCCCTGCCTGGAGCATTAAAATCACCTGCGTGATGACCAGAATTTTATATTTATTATGCCTGTCTACATAGCTGCCCGCATAAGGTGCCAGTACCAATGAGGGAATCAGACTTAGAAAAGTAATCAACCCTAAAAGAAACGCCGAACCTGTTAAGCGGTAAACCAACCAGCTAATGGCTACACGCTGCATCCACGTTCCAATTAACGAAATAGCCTGTCCTGTAAAAAATAACCTGTAATTATAATGCCTTAGTGAACGAAAAATACTCATGTTTAAAATAGTAAAGTAACTTTACAAAAATAGAATTTTTCGACCAAAGTATAAAATCAAATCCGCCCCGTTTTATCACAGCAACATCATAAAACAAAGCTCTTTTCAAAAACAATGCATTCATGTATAAATTTTAAAGCTTATATTTGTAAAGTTTATTTACCATTAATATGCCAACGCAAACACAAGATATTGCTGCCCGTTTAAGAAGTACCGTTACCCGTTTAACCCGGCAGTTGCGCAAACAGAACGTAAGCTCTGAGTTTAGCAACGCCGAACTGCTTACCATGTCGCTACTGGAGCAGCATGGTAAAATGCTATCTACCGAGCTGGCCGATCTGGAAAGGGTATCTAAGCAAGCCATTTCGCAAATCATTAACCGCCTGCATGAGGCCAAATGCGTGGAGCGTTTTCCTAGTGAAGAAGATAAACGCAAGGTATTTATCGGATTAACCAAACTGGGCCAAAAGCACATCATCGCTACCCGTAAAATTAAAGAAGAATGGCTGGTGCAAACCATGGAAAAAATTTTCTCTTCAGAAGAGATTAACCTCATCCAGGCTTTCCTGCCCTTGCTTTCCCGATTGGTAGAGCATAACGGTAGCCGTGTATAGTTTTCTTTTTTCCTTCGGCAAATAAGCCGTATCTTGCAAGCCTCAAATGGCACTATATTTCACTTCCATCAATTCGGGCAGCAATGGTAATTGTTACTATATAGGTAACGATAACGAAGCTGTTTTGGTTGATGTAGGCCTCACCTGCAAGGAAGTTGAAAAACGAATGGCACGTTTAGGCCTGGCGGTAGACAAAATAAAAGCCATTTTTATTTCACACGAGCACAGCGATCACATCAAAGGCCTGACCGTTTTCGCTAAAAAACACAAACTTCCGGTATACATTAGTGCGCCAACGTTAAAAAGCAGCCGCCTCTTACTCGATGCAGGTAATACCTTTTCGTTAAGCCACCTGCAAACTATCCAGATAGGCGATTTAAGAATCGAAGCCTTTTCTAAATTCCACGATGCAGCAGATCCGTACAGCTTCACTATTGAATGCAACACGGTTAAAGTTGGGGTTTTTACCGATATTGGCGCGGTTTGCGATCGGCTGATTCACCACTTCAAAGATTGCCATGCCGCATTTCTGGAGGCCAATTACGATACACAGATGCTGCAAAACGGCAGGTACCCTTATTTTTTGAAACAAAGAATCATGGGCGGCCGTGGTCACTTAAGCAATACTCAGGCACTCGACTTGTTTACAAACCATAAACCGGCGTATATGAGCCATTTATTGTTGAGCCATTTATCAAAAGACAACAACGATCCTGAACTGGTAGAAAATCTTTTTAAAAACGTAGCGGGCGATACTTTTGTTAAAGTGGCTTCGAGATACGAGGAAACAGAAGTGTATTATGTAAGCGCCGACCAAAACGCGGCACAAGCTTATGTTTTTCGCCCCGAACTTTACCAGCCCGACCAGTTAAACCTATTTTAACATCTTAAAGTCAAAAAAAACAAGGCGTTTTCTGCGTGCTAAGTCTTAGATACCTGTAATATAAACACATACCGTTTAAAAACAGGCAACGACATAATAAATCATGATTTAATTCATTTCTTCCATAAAACATTTAGGCCAAATTGGGGTTATATCTATACTTCATAAATAGTTTGTTTGGTTTATTAGGGGGCTTAAGGATTTAAGCCCCTTATTTTTTGCTATAAATCCAATTAAGCAAAAAAAGCCCAACAAAATTTTATTCCATATATGTTTATTTTTTTCTATATTCGAATACATTGTCGTCCCCAATATAATGTGTAAACCTTAAATAATAATTATATGGAGACAAGCAAAATCTCAAAATTCAGTGCCGAGTTTCTGGGCACATTAGTATTGGTTTTAATGGGTTGCGGCAGTGCAGTAATAGCAGGTGCCAATGGTACAACAGGCGTTGGTTTGTTGGGCATTTCATTTGCGTTCGGCCTTTCGGTGGTGGCTATGGCTTATGCTATTGGTCATATTTCCGGTTGCCACATTAATCCGGCCATATCCATAGGTATGGTTGTAACCGGTCGCATGAAAGCTTCAGAAGCAGCATATTACATTGTGGCCCAAATTCTGGGTGGCATTGCGGGTGCTTCTATCCTCATGCTTATTGCCTCTGGCAAACCCGAATATTCGCTATCGGCAAATGGCCTTGGCCAAAATGGTTTCGATGCCCTTTCGCCTCAGCACTATAGCTTACAGGCTGGCTTAATTGCCGAAGTGGTATTGACTTTTATCTTCTTACTGGTAATTTTTGGTTCTACCTCTACCAAAAACATCAATGGTGGTTTTGCCGGCTTAGCCATTGGCTTAAGTTTGGTGCTTATACACATTGTAGGCATACCAGTAACAGGGGTATCGGTAAATCCGGCGCGTAGTATCGGCCCGGCAATATTGGTTGGCGGACAAGCCCTAAGCCAGGTTTGGTTATTCATTGTAACACCAATTGCAGGAGCAGTTTTGAGCGGAATTGTTTGGAAAACCGTTCTTGAACGAAACTAATATAAATGAAAAAGGTAAAATGAAAGATGGAATAACGCCAAATTTCATTTTACCTTTTCTTTTGCGATCTTAATGTAAGGTTAAATCATTCCATCTCACATCATCCATCTTCCATCTTACCTCATCCCTCCTTTAAAGGTTCTTAGTAATCACCTCATCAGTAGGTTTTGTTTTAGAACGGAAACGGTGTACCAATTCTCCTTTTTCATTAATCAGAAATTTCTCAAAATTCCATTTAATGTCGCCTTGCTCCTCTGTATTGGTTTGCGAAGTCAGGTATTTAAACAATGGGCTAATATCATCGCCTTTTACGCTGCTTTTCTCGGCCAATAAAAATGAAACATTGTACTTGCCAGTGCAAAATTCTTTAATTTCGGCATTGGTCGAAAATTCCTGACCGCCAAAGTTTCCAGCCGGAAATCCGATTAATACCACCTTTTTACCGTACTGTTTCTGAAGTTTCTCGAGGTCTTCATACTGTGGGGTATATCCACATTTAGAAGCTGTATTTACGATCATTATTTTCTTGCCCTTAAACTTCGATAGTTTAATTTCCTTACCATCAATGGTTTTAAAGCTGAAATCGTAAACATTTTTTGGCGGGTTCGGCACCAAAAAGTTGAGTAGAATTAAAATTGTGCTTATCATCGTTTTTTATTTTATATACGAATATAGCTACAAATAGTTTCGACCCGGGTAAAGTTCGTGTAAAATGTAAGATGGATGGCTAAAAAGAGTAATCGTTCACCCATAAACAGGATATTTTGAAAAGGAAAGCCAGCAACATTTCGGCGGCAACAGCCCCGCTTTCCCTCCTGCTCCGATAGAAAAATCGGGAGCATCCGTCTAATCGGGTTTATAAACCAGGGAGATTGCAAAAAACATCGGTCCGGTGTTTCATCTCCATAAGCAGCTAAAGCAATCCAAGCGCCCCGGTTATTGCTTTCTAAAAAAGGGATTAAAACCACTCGTTTATAGCCGTTTTTTCAAAAAAATGACCACGATCACTAAAAAAAACAGCAAAAAATTTGTATTAAATTTTAATCAGGTTTTGATTTATGCTTTAATTATAGCTTTATTTGCACAAAAACGTATTTCATGGCAAAAAATTTACTAATCGTCGAGTCACCCGCAAAAGCTAAAACTATTGAAGGCTATTTAGGCAAAGATTTCCTGGTGAAGTCTAGCTATGGCCATATCCGTGATTTAGTGAAGGGCGATATGGCAATTGATATTAAAAATAATTTTGCCCAAACCTACGAGGTACCCGCCGATAAGAAGAATGTGGTTGCCGAATTGAAAAAGCTTGCCAAGGATGCCGAAATGGTATGGCTAGCATCAGATGAGGACCGCGAGGGAGAAGCCATTTCGTGGCACTTATTCGAAACTTTAGGCCTTAAAGTAGAAAAAACCAAGCGTATCGTTTTTCATGAAATCACCAAACCTGCCATTTTAAAAGCCATCGATAGTCCGCGCGGCATCGATTATAATCTGGTAAATGCCCAACAAGCCCGTCGTGTTTTAGATCGCCTGGTTGGTTTTGAGCTTTCGCCGGTATTATGGAAAAAGGTAAAGCCATCTTTGTCAGCAGGCCGTGTTCAATCTGTTGCCGTACGTTTAATTGTAGATAGAGAAAGAGAAGTTTTAAACTTTAATGCTGCTGCAGCCTATAAAATAACTGCCCAGTTTACTACAGGCAAAGGAAGAGAACTGGTTAAAGCCGAATTGCCACAACGTTTCGAAAGCGAAGCTGATGCTGAAAAATACCTTCAGGATTGTGCCAATGCAACCTTCGCCATTAGCAGTTTGGAAACCAAACCGGCGAAACGTAATCCGGCAGCACCTTTTACCACTTCAACCCTACAACAGGAAGCTTCACGAAAATTAGGTTTTTCGGTGGCCAGAACCATGCAGGTTGCCCAAAGATTATACGAAGCGGGTAAGATTACTTACATGAGAACTGACTCGGTAAACTTGTCAGAAACCGCTATAAATGCTGCAGCAGCCGAAATAAAATCGGCCTATGGCGAAAAATATCACCAGCCAAGGGTTTATAAAACCAAATCGGCCGGTGCACAGGAAGCTCACGAAGCCATCCGTCCAACTTATTTCGACAGACATACTGTTGATGGCGACATTTCCGAGAAACGTTTATACGATTTGATCTGGAAACGTTCAATCGCCTCACAAATGAGCGAGGCCTTATTTGAGAAAACCACCGCACAGATTACCGCTTCAACCCGTAAAGAGCATTTAGTTGCCGAGGGTGAGGTATTGAAATTTGACGGTTTCTTAAAAGTTTATCTCGAATCAACCGATGATGAAGAGGGCGAAGAAAAAGAAGGCGGAGCTATTTTACCTCCTTTAGCTAAAGGACAGGAATTATTTTTAAGAGAAATGCAGGCTACAGAACGTTACTCACGTCCGCCAGCAAGATATACAGAGGCCAGTCTGGTTAAAAAATTAGAAGAACTGGGTATTGGCCGTCCGTCTACCTACGCACCTACCATTTCTACGGTTCAAAACCGTGGTTATGTGGTAAAAGAAGACCGCGATGGTAAACAACGTAAGTTTACAGCCATTACTTTAGCCAATGGCGAAGTTAAAAAAGAAACCAAATCAGAAATTACCGGAGCGGAAAAGTCTAAACTCTTCCCTACCGATATTGGTGAGGTGGTAAACGATTTCCTGGTAGCACATTTTAAAGGAATTGTTGATTTTAATTTCACGGCCAAAGTAGAAAAAGAGTTCGATGAGATTGCACAGGGCTTGCAAGAGTGGACTAAAATGCTCCATTCTTTCTACAACCCTTTCCATACTGAAGTAGAAACAACGCTGGAAACGGCTGAACGCGCCACTGGCGAACGTTTATTGGGCGTTGATCCGGCTACTGGTAAAAACGTTTATACCAAAGTGGGCAAATTTGGTCCGCTGGTTCAAATTGGCGAGCTTGATGAGGAAGAAAAACCGCGTTATGCAAGCTTAATGCGCAACCAATCGGTAGCCACCATTGCATTAGCAGATGCTTTAGAATTGTTTAAATTACCATTCCAGTTGCCTGATTTTGAGGGTAAGGAAGTCGTAATTGGTGTTGGCCGCTTCGGACCTTATGTAAAGTGGGGCGAAAGTTTCATTTCATTGCCTAAAAACGAGGAGCCGCTGTCGGTTACTTACGAAAGGGCTGTTGAAATTATCCGTCAGAAAATGGATGATGATGCACCTATCGCCTATTACGAAGGTTTAGGTGTAACCAAAGGAAAGGGGCGCTTTGGTCCTTTTATTAAATGGAACGATTTATTTATCAATATCCCGGCTAAAGGTTACGATTTCGACAATCTTACACAAGCCGATATTGAAACCTTAATTGGTAAAAAAGTAGAAAAAGAGGCGAACAGGTACATTAAAACCTGGGATGCTGAAAAAATATCGATCGAAAATGGCCGTTGGGGACCGTTTATCCGTTTTGGCAAACTGATGCTGAAACTGAGAAACAACGAGGCTACCAAACAAAAATATACACCAGAAGAGCTGGCTGATATTGATTTGGAAGTAGTTAAAAAGATGATTGTAGAACAAGTGCCAAATGCCTTCGAAACGAAGAAAAAAGCACCTGCAAAGAAAAAGGCTCCCGCTAAAAAAGCTGTAGCTAAGAAGAAATAAGTTTTAGATGAAAGGATTTTTGGATGATAGGATAAGTAATACTATCATTCAAAATTCTATAATTATACAATTAACCGATTAACCAGCTTAAACAGTTAACCCACTTGAAAGCAGACTTACCAGAAAATACAGTTGAAGATATTGCCATGGCCGTTGTGCTGATGAGCGAAACACCAGAGGTAAAAAACTGGACCGTTTACCTTGTTAACTTAAAAAACGAGGCCATTACTAACGTATTAATCAGCTCGAAAGGTTATGGTGAAAAGGATGGAAAACAGGTTAAAACTTCTGTTTTAAGGCATTTTATTGGCGATATGGATGCACAATCTTTTTCCGGCGTAGAAGCAATTGATCCTGAAGTTTTTGGCTTAACCAACGAATACTGGCTTAGCTATTATATCGATGGCACTATTTACGACAAGAAATTCATTTTCCTACCCGAAAGTATTATCGATTCTAATTTGATTAAAATCCCGCTGGTAAATCGGCCTGGGGTGATGATTAAATAAGTTGGGAGTTTGGGGTGGTGAGTTTGGAGTTTCCAGGCATGTAGCTAATGCTACATCTAAAACTGAAAACTCCAAACTGCAAACTCCAAACTAAGTTTAGAATCTTCGCAATATCACTATTTCTGCATCCAGAACTGAAAACTCCAAACTCCAAACTCCAAACTAAGTTGAAACTTTAGACATATCGCTACCGCTGCACCCAAAACTCCCAACTCCAAGCTCCCAACTCCGAACTAAACTAAGGTACCTTAACCGCTTGTCTGCCAAGCAACTTCCACCCTGCCTTTTCTTTGCTCCAAATCAGCAGGATATACAATTTCACATTTCCCGGTACATTTTTATCATTGGTTTTCGCGCTTAAAGTGTGACGAACCAGGGCCGTTTTATTTTGAAGGATAACCGTTTGGTCGGTTAAATTAATATCGACAAAATCAGATTCGCCCGAAAGCAACGAGTGCAGAAATTCCTGCTTGGTCTGGATTTTTCCACTCGAGTGTCCGTAACTTAAATTGGTTAAAATTAACTTATCCAGGGCCGAACTATCCGGTGTAACCATCAGCTTAGTTAATTTCGTTACAGCTGCTTCCACTTCAGTTTTTTGTGCGAAAGAAAAATGTACAGTACCTAAAAGTAAAGCAGATAAAACAAATATTTTCTTGATCATAAGGGATTATTTTGGTTAACAGCTGTAAACTTATCCAATTGAATGGAAAGGAACAAGTTAGCCGGGGCTAATTTTCCACATTATGCTATTTAACGTGAATTTTAGTTATTTTTCATTCAAATTACCTAAAGCACCTATGGAAAATCCATCTAGTTACCGATCATCAACAAAGAAAAAAATTATCTTCGGCGGCTTGCTCCTTGTTTCAATTGCCGCTATTCTTTTTGTGTATTTTAACAAGAAGAAAAAAACTAACGAAGAAAACCAGGCTTATGCCAAATACATTGAGGCCTATACCTCGGGCACGATCTCCAAAAAAAGTTTTATCCGTGTGCACCTGGCCAATGCAGCAACGGGTATGCAGGATCTGGGCAAAGCCGATTCGCGCGATCTGTTCGATTTCTCGCCCTCAATTTCTGGAAAAGCCTATTGGATTGACCCGCAAACCATAGAATTCAGGCCTGACGAAAACCTTAAACCAGGCAAAAACTACGAAGCCACCTTTAAACTATCCGAAGTTTCGGCAACGGAAAAGGGCTTCGAAGATTTCGACTTTGAGTTTAAAGTAATCACGCCGGGGATTATGCTCACGCAAAACGGCTTGGTTTCGCAAAACAATACCGCACTCGATTACATGAAATTAACTGGTGAAGTGGCTACAGCCGATGTAGAAGAAACCAGTAAGATAGAAAAAACGATAGAACTGGATTTCGACCAGAAATTAAAGGTGAAATGGCAGCATGATCCCGCTAAAAACACCTCAAAATTTACGATCGACAGCATTAAAAAAACCGGCAGCGACCAGACTTTAAAAATAGACTGGGATGGTGATGCTATTGATGCAGAGCAAAAAGGCAGCGAAGAAATCAGGGTTCCGGCGCTGAACAAGTTTGAAGTTCTTGACATTAAAGCCATTCAAGGGGAAGAAGATTATGCCCTGGTACAGTTTTCTGAGCCCATTGGCGTTGGTCAAGATCTAACCGGTATGATCTCACTTGGTAATTTAAGCGATTTACGCTACACCATTGATGCCAGTCAGGTTAAAGTTTACGCTGCTGAAGAACTGAAAGGCAATTATGCGTTGAATGCAAACGCCGGTATCGAAAACATCAATGGCAAAAAACTGGCAACCGGTAAAATGGCCAATCTGGTTTTCGAAGATAAGCTACCTGCGGTAACCATTGCAGGCGGTGGATCTATTTTACCTAATTCGGGCAAACTGGTTTTACCTTTCGAAGCCATTAACCTGAAAGCAGTAGATGTAACTGTTATTAAGATTTACGAAAATAATATCCCGCAATTCTTCCAGACGAACAGCTATAAAGATGGCAACGAACTGCGCAGGGTGGCCAAGCCTATTTTGCAAAAAACAGTACGTTTAGATGAGGATAAAGCGCTCAATCTGCACAAAAAGAACCGTTTTACACTCGATCTGGATAAAATGATCCGCACCGAGCCTGGGGCCATGTATCGCGTTACCATTGCTTTCAGGCAGGAATACAATGCATACAACTGCAAAGCTGGCGAAGAAAAGGCCGATGAGGGTGAAGATGGAGCCGAATATGGAGATTATGAAGGCTATGGCGAAAAAATTGATGAAGACGACGATTTCTGGCAACGCTATAACAACTATTACCCATCAAACTACAGGTGGAACGATAAGGACAATCCTTGTACCCCGTCATTTTACACCAACCAGCGCTGGGCGAGCAGGAATTTAATTGCTTCGAACATTGGTTTGGTTGCCAAACGAGGCAACGACAATTCGATGCTGGTGGTAGCTACCGATTTATTAACGGCCAAACCATTAAGCGGCGTAAACCTGGAATTGATGGATTACCAGAAACAGATCATCTTCACCACCAAAACCGATGGAGATGGATTAGCCAGGTTTGATTTAAAACGCCAGCCGTTTTTACTGATTGCCAAAAATGGTTCAGAACGTGGTTATTTAAAACTCGATGATGGTAGTTCCCTACCGCTAAGCCGCTTCGATGTTGGTGGCGATGTAGTGCAAAGTGGGTTAAAAGGCTTTATTTATGGCGAACGTGGCGTTTGGCGGCCGGGCGATAGTCTGTTTGTTTCCTTTGTTTTAGAAGATAAGCTAAAGAAACTGCCGGCCAACTACCCCGTAACCATGGAATTTTACAACCCGAAAGGTCAATTGTATAAACGGCTGATTAATGGTAAACCGCTCAACGGCTTCTATACTTTTAAAACGGCAACCGATAATACCGCGCCTACTGGTAATTGGATGGCGAAAGTAAAAGCAGGTGGAGCAACCTTTACGAAAACGCTCAAAATTGAGACGGTAATGCCTAACCGCCTTAAAATTGATTTCAATGTAGGTAACCGCCCCTATTTAACTGCCGGTACCTCTGCTGCTACCCTCTCGGCCAAGTGGCTTTTCGGCGCTGTTGCCCAAAACCTGAAAGCCAAAGTCGACGTTAACTTAAACACTACCGAAACTAAATTTAAAGGCTTTGAGGACTTTAGCTTCGATAACCCTACAGTTAATTTCGAATCGCAGGTTAAAACGATATTCGAAGGCACCTTAAATCAAAATGGTTTGGCACAGGTTAACACTAACCTAAACGAAAATAACACCGCACCAGGCGTACTCAGGGCTAACTTTACCACAAAAGTTTTCGAACCCGGAGGCAATTTCAGTATCGATAACTTCAGTATTCCCTACCATGTGTATAGCAGCTATCTGGGTGTTCGTCCGCCAAAAGGCGACCGCTTAAGCGGCATGCTGGTTACCGGGCAGGATCATAAAATAGAAATTGTAAATGTAAATACCGATGGCAAATTGCTAAGCGGCAACAAAACTGTTCAGGTAGAATTGTATAAAACGCAATGGCGCTGGTGGTGGGAACAAGACGATCAGTACACTTATGCCAACTTTACCCAAAACCAGTACAACAAACTGGTAGAAAGTCATCAGGTTAACCTTACCAACGGCAAAGGAAGCTGGAATTTACGGGTTAATGAGCCCGAATGGGGCCGCTATCTGATTTTGGTACGCGATATCAATGGTGGCCATGTTACCGGTAAATCTGTTTATATTGATTGGCCGGGCTGGGCACAACGCGAGCAGGGAAGCAACCCAACCGAAGCCTCTATGCTTTCTTTCACCGCCAACAAAGAGAAATTTACAGTGGGTGAAGATATTACACTCACCATCCCTACCGGAAAAGATGGAAGGGCGTTGATTTCAATTGAAAATGGTAGCCGAGTGCTTAAAACCTTCTGGGTAGATACCAAAGCCGGACAAACCCAGTTCAAATTTAAAGCAGAGAAAGAAATGGCACCAAATGTTTTCGCTAACATTACGCTCCTGCAGCCGCATGCCCAAACGGTAAACGACTTGCCAATTCGCATGTATGGAGCCATTCCGCTTTCGGTTGAAGATCCGCAAACCATTTTAAAGCCAACCATTAAAATGGCAGATAAAATTAAGCCGGAGACTGAAAATACCATTACTGTAGGTGAGCAAAACGGTAAAGCCATGACTTATACCATTGCTTTGGTAGATGAAGGTTTGCTCGATCTTACCCGTTTCAAAACACCCGATCCGCACAGCGCCTTTTATGCCCGCGAAGGTTTAGGCGTTAAAACCTGGGATTTATTTGACTATGTTTTAGGAGCCTGGGGAGGAAATTTAGAACGGATTTTAAGCATAGGTGGTGATGGAAGCATCAATAAAAACCTCAACCCGGCCAAAGCAAACCGTTTTAAAGCCGTAGTTAAATTTATGGGACCATTTACCATTGGCAAAGGCGAAAACAAATCCCATAAATTTAAATTGCCACAATATATCGGCTCGGTAAGGGCGATGGTAGTAGCTGGTCAGGATGCCGCTTATGGTTTTGCCGAGAAAGCTGTTCAGGTTAAAAAACCTTTAATGGTGTTGGCCACTTTACCCCGGGTAATTGGCCCTGGTGAAACTTTTACACTTCCGGTAACTGTTTTTGCTACCGAAGCTAACCTCAAAAATGTTTCGGTACAGTTGCAGGTCAGTAACTTAATTGTGCAGGGAACCAATAAGCAGCAGCTCTATTACAAGCAAACGGGCGAACAGATGGCTTACTTTGAAGTTAAAGCGCCGAATACTGTGGGCATTGCGAAAGTAAAGGTTATTGCAACGAGTGCCGGCGAACGTACCGATTACGATGTGGAAATGGATATCAGAAATCCGAATCCTTATGTAACCAATGTGGTATCGGCAACGGTTCAACCGCACACCAAATGGGCGGTAAACTACCAGCCAATCGGAATGACCGGAACCAATTCCGGCGCACTAGAAGTGTCATCGATCCCTGCCATTAGCCTCAGCAAACGGTTAAGCTACCTCATTCAATATCCTCACGGCTGTATTGAGCAAACTACTTCAGGCATTTTCCCGCAATTGTATCTCGATAGGTTGACTGCGCTTAATGAACAGCAAAAGGCCTCCACAGAGAAAAACATTAAAGCAGGCATTAACAGGCTTAAAGGTTTTCAGACTACCGAAGGTGGCCTCTCATACTGGCCTGGCGAAGGCAGCGCCGACGAATGGGGAAGTAACTATG
>RCUH01002163.1_pt1 | contig 12231 bp, 10 predicted proteins | sample 2166191 | NCBI WGS metagenome assembly RCUH01 (sample SAMN09932848, study PRJNA488358) | compost metagenome | feature: garden; material: soil; isolation source: compost soil in an enriched community after 214 h of incubation | place: Germany: Experimental Botanical Garden Goettingen | collected...
GGTCAGCCGCGCTCCGAGAACAACGCCACGATCACCTGCCGCAACCACCGGTTGCCCGGGTCGGCCTCGAAGCGCTTGCTCCAGTGCAGCGACACGGTGAAGTCGCGCAGCGGAAACGGCGGCTCGACGATGGCGTAGCCGCCTTCGGCCGCGAAGCCGCGCGCGATGTTGCGCGGCATCACCACCGCCAGGTCGGTGGCGCGCACGATGGCCGGCAGCACCATGAAGTGCTCGGTCGTCAGGCGCAGGCGGTCTTCGAGGTTCAGCAGCTGCAGGATGCGCAGCGTGTCGGCGTGGGTGCGCACGGCCACGTAGTCGAGCTCGTGCAGCGCGGCCAGCAGCGCCTGGCCGCTGCGCCGGCGCTTCACGAAGGGGTGGTCGTGGCGCAGCAGCACGATGTAGCGGTCTTTCAGCAGCTGGGTGCGCTGGGTGTCCTCCACGTGCGGCAGGAAGCCGAAGGCGAAGTCGACCCTGCCGCTGTCCAGCGCGGTGGCGATCTCGCCCGGGGCGAGCGGCATGGTCTCCACGCGCACGCCCGGTGCCAGCTCGCGCAGCCGCGCCATCAGAGCGGGCAGAAAGCGGCCCTCGCCGATGTCGCTCATGTGGATGCGAAAGAGCTTGCGCGAGGCCGCCGGGTCGAAGCGCTCGGGCTCGGCCAGCGCCTGCTGCAGCATGGCCAGCGCCGACTGCACGGGCACCGCCAGCCGCTCGGCGCGCGGCGTGGGCGCCACGCCGCCGAGGCTGCGCGTGAACAGCGCGTCGCCCAGCAGCAGGCGCAGCCGCGTGAGGCCGTGGCTGGCCGCCGGCTGCGTGAGGCCCAGGGCCTCGGCGGCGCGGCTCACGTTGCGGGTGCGGTAGACGGCGTCGAACAACCGGAGCAGGTTGAGGTCGACCGAATCAATATGCACCCCATTCATATTCGATAGCTGGCTCATTGCATTGAAGTATGACGCAGGCCCGCCCACACTCCCGCGTTCTCCCCACGACAAGAAGCACGAGACACGATGGAAGTTTCATTCAGCAAGGAAGTGGAAATGCTGCGCCTGGGCGCGGGCGACACCTTCCACGGCGAGGGCATCCTCGCGATCACCAAGGGCCTGCTGCAGTCGGGCGTGGCCTACGTCGGCGGCTACCAGGGCGCGCCGGTGTCGCACCTGCTGGACGTGATGGTGCAGGGCAAGGCCTACATGGACGAGCTGGGCGTGCACGTCGAGGCCTGCTCCAACGAGGCCTCGGCGGCGGCGATGCTCGGCGCCTCCATCCACTACCCGCTGCGCGGCGCCGTGACCTGGAAGTCGATCGTCGGCACCAACGTGGCGGCCGATGCGCTGTCCAACCTGTCGTCGCCCGGCGTGACCGGCGGCGTGCTGATCGTGGTGGGCGAGGACTACGGCGAAGGCGCCAGCGTGATCCAGGAGCGCACGCACGCCTACGCGCTCAAGTCGAGCATGTGCCTGCTCGATCCGCGGCCCGACCTGGGCGTGATGGTGCGCATGGTCGAGCAGGGCTTCCAGCTGTCGGAGGCCTCGAACATGCCCTGCCTGATGGAGCTGCGCATCCGCACCTGCCACGTGCGCGGCAGCTTCGACTGCAAGGACAACATCGCGCCCGCCGTGTCCACGCGCGCGCTGATGGACGAGCCCGCGGGCTTCGACTACATGCGCCTGGCGCACCCGCCCGTCACCTTCCGCCACGAAAAACTCAAGGGCGACGAGCGCATGCCGGCCGCGCGCCGCCACATCGTGGCGAACGGCCTCAACGAGCTGATGCCCGGCCGGCGCCACCCCGACCTGGGCATCGTGGTGCAGGGCGGGCTGTACAACGCGCTGATCCGCAGCCTGCAGCAGCAGGGCCTGGCCGATGCCTTCGGCGACACCGACATCCCGATCCTGGTGCTCAACGTGACCTACCCGCTGGTGCCCGAGCAGGTGGCCGACTTCTGCGTGGGCAAGCGCGCGGTGCTGGTGGTGGAAGAAGGCCAGCCCGAGTACATCGAGCAGGACATCGCCACGCTGCTGCGCCGGCGCGACATCCAGACGCCGCTGCACGGCAAGGACCTGCTGCCGCAGGCCGGCGAGTACGGCGTGGAGGTGCTGTCGGGCGGCCTCGCGGCCTTTGCCGAGCGCTACCTCGGCGCGAGCGAGGCAGCAACCTCGGCGCAGGCCTGGCTGGCCGGCAACCGCGAACGCCGCGAGGCGGTGGCGCGCCGGCTCGACGCACCGCTGCCCAACCGCCCGCCGAGCTTCTGCGTCGGCTGCCCCGAGCGGCCGGTGTTCTCGGCCCTCAAGCTCGCGCAGCAGGAGACCGGGCCGGTGCACATCGCGGCCGACATCGGCTGCCATGCCTTCGGCACCTTCGAGCCCTTCTCGATGGGCCACTCGATCCTCGGCTACGGCATGAGCCTGGCCAGCCGCGCGGGCGTGGCGCCGATGATGAACCGGCGCACGCTGTCGATCATGGGCGACGGCGGCTTCTGGCACAACGGCCTGCTCACGGGCGTGCAGAGCGCGCTGTTCAACGACGACGACGCGGTGCTGCTGATCTTCAAGAACGGCTACACCTCGGCCACCGGCACGCAGGACATCATCTCCACGCCCGACGACGAGATCAAGGAACGCGCCGTCGACAAGCAGCAGAGCCTGGTCGACAAGAACCAGACCATCGAGGCCACGCTCACGGGCCTGGGCGTGAAGTGGATGCGCACCGTCACCACCTACGACGTGGAGCGCATGCGCAAGACGCTCACCGAGGCGCTCACGAGCGACTTCAACGGCCTGAAGGTGGTGATCGCCGAGGGCGAGTGCCAGCTCGAGCGGCAGCGCCGCATCAAGCCGTGGATCGCCGGCCTGCTCAAAAAGGGCAAACGTGTGGTGCGCGTGAAGTACGGCGTCGACGAGGACGTGTGCAACGGCGACCACGCCTGCATCCGCCTGTCGGGCTGCCCCACCCTCACGCTCAAGGACAACCCCGATCCGCTGAAGGTCGACCCGGTGGCCGTGGTCATCGACGGCTGCGTGGGCTGCGGCCTGTGCGGCGCCAACGCGCACGCGGCCACGCTGTGCCCGAGCTTCTACCGCGCCGAGGTGGTGCAGAACCCGAAGTGGCACGAACGCCTGCTGCACGGCCTGCGCAGCGCGATCGTCGGCGCCCTGCGCCCGGCCTGAGAAGAAAGAACCGAGACATGGAACAGAACCGTCCCACCACCCTGCTCGTCTGCGCCCTCGGCGGCGAAGGCGGCGGCGTGCTCACCGAATGGCTGGTCGACGCCGCACGGCACGCGGGCTACGCGGCGCAGAGCACGTCGATCCCCGGCGTGGCGCAGCGCACCGGCGCCACCACCTACTACCTCGAAGTGTTCCCGGTGCCGATGGCGCAGCTGGGCGGCCGGCGCCCGGTGTTCAGCCTGGGCCCGGTGCCGGGCGCGCTCGACGCGATCGTCTCGTCGGAGCTGCTGGAGACCACGCGCCAGATCGGCAACGGCATGAGCGCGCCGCTGCGCACGCTGGTCATCAGCTCGTCGGCGCGCGTGCTCACCACGGCCGAGCGCATGGTGCCCGGCGACGGCCGCGCCGACGCGCAGCGCCTGCTGGACGTGGTCAAGGCCTTCAGCCGCGAGCACCACGTGCTCGACATGGGCGGCATGGCGCGCGAGGCCGGCACGGTGGTCAGCGCCGTGATGCTGGGCGCGATCGCGGGCAGCGGCCTGTTCCCGTTCCCGCGCGAGGCCTACGAGCGCGCGGTGCGCGGCGGCGACGCGGCCGCGCCCGACAAGCTCGGCAAGATGGCCGCCGCCAGCCTGCGCGGCTTTGCCGCCGCCTTCGAGGCCGTGCGCGCGCCGCGCGCCCAGGCCGCCTTCGTGCAGGGCGTGCTGGCCGGCGACGACACGCGCGACGCGCCCCCGCCGCCGCAGGCCCTGCCCGACGACGTGGCGCGCCGCTTTCCGCCGGCCGTGCACGACATGCTCACGCTGGGCCATGCGCGGGTGCGCGACTACCAGGACAACGCCTACGCCGCGCTGTACGCCGATCGCCTCGCGCGGGTGCTCGAGGCCGAGCGCGCCGCCGATCCGTCGGGCGCGCAGGGCTTCGCGGTCACGCGCGAAATGGCGCGCTGGCTGGCGCTGTGGATGGCCTTCGACGACATCGTGCGCGTGGCCGCGCTGAAGGGCCGCGCCAGCCGCGCGCAGCGCGTGCGCCAGGAAGTGCGCGCGGGCGACGACGACCTCGTGAAGGTCTTCGACCACTTCAAGCCCGGCGCGCCCGAGTTCGCGGCGCTGCTGCCGCCGTCGCTCGCGCGCCGCGTGACCGCCTGGGACCGCGCCCGCCAGTCGCGCGGACTCGCGCCGTGGGCGCTGCCGCTGCAGGTGGGCAGCCATTCGGTGCTCGGCATGGCCTCGCTGCGGCTGCTGGCCTCGCTCACCTGGCTGCGCCGGCGCGGCAGCCGCTTTGCCGAAGAGCAGGCGCTGATCGAGCGCTGGCTGGCCGCCGTCGAGACCGGCACGCGCGCGCACTGGGCGCTGGGCCGCGAGCTGGCGCTGTGCGGCCGGCTCATCAAGGGCTACGGCAGCACCAACGAACGCGGCAAGCACAACCTGCTGCACGTGATCGACGAGCTCGCGGGCCGCGCCACGCTGCAGCCCGCCGCGCGCGCCGAGGCCATCGCCGCGGCCCGCGAGGCCGCGCTCGCGGACGAAGGCGGCAAGGCGCTGGACGCCGCGCTCACGCGCCACGGCGCCGCGCCGCGCCCGGTGCAGGCGCAACCCATCCGCTGGATGAAGCGGCCCAAGACAACGACCACGATCTGAGGAGACAAAGAACCATGACCCCATCCACCCCCGCTTCATCGCGCCGCCTGCTGCTGGCGCTCGCCCTGGCCAGCACCGCCCTGTGCGCGCCCGCCGTGCACGCCGACACCTGGCCCTCCAAGCCCATCAAGGTGATCGTCAACTTCCCGGCCGGCGGCGCGGCCGACCAGCTCGCGCGCGCCGTCTCGCAGCCGCTGCAGGAAGCGCTGAAGCAGCCCGTGGTGATCGAGAACCGCGGCGGCGCCAACGGCAACGTCGGCGGCGAGGCCGTGGCGCGCGCGGCGGCCGACGGCTACACGCTGCTCATGAGCTCGGGCGGCATGGTGTCGGTGAACCCGCACCTGTATGCGCGCATGAGCTTCGACCCCGCCAAGGACCTGGTGCCCGTGGCCGCGGCCGCGCGCGTGCTGGTGTTCCTGGTCACGCGCCCTTCCCTGCCGCCGACCGACGTGAAGTCGTTCATGGCCTACCTCAAGGCCAACCCCGGCAAGCTGTCGTACGGCTCGCCGGGCAACGGCAGCTCGCCGCACCTGGCGGGCGAGATGTTCAAGAGCCAGGCCGGCCTGTTCGCGCTGCACGTGCCGTACCGCGGCGCGGCGCCCGCCTTGCAGGACCTGCTGGCCGGCCAGATCGACTACGCCTTCGACCCCGGCATTGCCCTGAACCAGGTGCGCGCCGGCAAGCTCAAGCTGCTGGCCGTGGGCAGCCCGCACCGCTCGTCGCAGTTCCCCGACGTGCCCACGCTCGACGAGGCCGGCCTGCGCGGCTTCGACGCCGACACGGTGTTCGGCTTCTACGCACCGGCCGGCACGCCGCCCGAGGTGGTGGCGCAGCTCAACACGCAGGTCAACCGCGCGCTCGCGCTGCCGGCGGTGAAGGAGCGCATCGCGGCCATCGGCGGCGAGCCGGCGCCGGGCACGCCGGCCGATTTCCAGCGTCGCGCCGCGGCAGACTCGCAACGCTTCGGCGCGCTCATCCGCGAGCGCGGCATCAAGGCGGACTGAGCAGCCGGGACAATCGACGGATGAGCAGCACTCCATCTCCCCAAGACGCTTCCGGCAAGGAAGTCGTCTACACCGCACGCGTCGAGTTCGGCGACTGCGACCCGGCCGGCATCGTCTGGTTTCCCAACTTCTTCCGCTGGATCGACGCGGCCTCGCGCCACTTCTTCGCCGAGTGCGGCGTGCCGCGCTGGGAAGACACCGCCCGCACCCTCGGCGTGATCGGCACGCCGCTGGTCGACACGCACACGCGCTTCGTCAAGGCGGCCAGCTACGGCGACACGCTGCACATCGCGGTGCGCATCACCGAATGGCGCGACAAGAGCTTCGTGCAGACCTACCGCGTGACGCGCGGCGACGACCTGATCCTCGAATGCGAAGAGGTGCGGATCTTTGCGGCGAAGCGCGAAGGCGGCGGCATCCGCGCGGTGCCGATTCCGCCGACGATCCGCGCGCTCTGCACGGGCTGAGCCACGAGCTCTGCAGGCTCAGGCCGCGTCGCGACGCAGCTGCGCGAGCAGGCCTTCCACGCCGAGGTCGATCAGGTCGAAGGCCTCGATGAAGGCCTGGTGGCCGCCGTACCACGGGTCGGGCACGTCGCCGCCGATGGCATCGGCAAACTCCGAGAGCAGGCGCACCTTGCGCGCCGCATCGGCGGGCGCGCGCCGGCGCAATGCGGCGCAGTGCTGCTGCGTCATGCCGATGAGCCAGTCGAAGCGTTCGAAGTCGGCCGCATGCACCTGGCGTGCGCGGTGCGCGGGCATCGCGATGCCGCGCCGCAGCGCCTCGGCCACCGAGCGCGGATCGGGCGGATTGCCGCGCTCCTCGTCGGAGATGGCGGCGCTGTCGACCTCCACCGCGAAGCCCGCGCGCTGCGCCTTGTGGAGCAGCAGTGCGTGCGCGGTCGGCGAACGGCAGATGTTGCCGGTGCAGATGAACAGGATGGCCGGGGTGCTTGGTTTCATGCGCGTCGACTATAGGCACAGAGGGCAGGCATTCGGCATAGGCCACCCTACCCATCGCATCCCCCGGTCGGGGGATGCCACGAGGGAGCGAGGGCGAATCGCACCCCCTCTGTCCAATGGACAGCTCCCATATCTTCGGTATCGCCTGACACAACTCCTTGCGCTTCACTACGGCCCATGGTCAGTGCAAAGGAGGTCACGATGCCCCGACCCAGTCTTCACAGCGCGAGCATCACGCTGAAACTTCCCTTCGACATGAGCGCCGCGCAAGAGGTCGAGGCCCTGCGCGCCGCGGGCATTCCGGTGGACGACCTGGGCAATGCCATCTCGGGCTTCCTGTTCGTGCGCTTCAGCAACGGCTGGCGCAGCGACTCGAACATCTTCCGCTGGTTTCCGGCCCCTATCGAACGCAGCGCGAACGAGGCCCGGCTCCACGCCACGCAGCCCCGACGCAGCCTGTTGCTTCATGCCAAGGGTTGACGCTGCCAATGATGCGGTGCAACAATCCGGAAATCATCATTTCGGAGCCCCGTGCGTGGACAGTGCCAGTTGGATCAGTGACAAGACGCGTGCCTCGGCAGGCGTGACACCCCCGGCCCTCTAGCGCAGGCAGCTCCCGCGCTGGCGGCCGCCGTGTCCGCAGCGCGAACCCCTTGCCCCTCGGGCAAGCGGCTCCCCCTACCGATTCCCGTTGTTCTTCGTCGCTGACTTTTTCAGTCAGCTTGCGTGCGTCCGTGCGCGAGGCCCTTCAGCGTGAAGGAGCCTTGTCATGCGCCAGTTTCAAATTCGTCCGCTGCATCCGCAGGTGCAACCGTCGCACGGTCGCCCGTCGGCGCACGCCGGTGCACCTGCGCGCGTGAGCCCGGCCCCGCACGTCGACGACGAGCAGGCCCTGGACCGCGCCGCCGCGCTGTGGACCACGCGCCGCATCCGCAGCTTCTTCCTGCTGCTCGACCCGTCCGGCCACGGCACCACGCGCCGCTGAAGCCCGCCCCTGCCACCCCCACAGAACAGGAGGCCCTCATGGACCCGGACCCTTGCTTGCGCCGCTGTGCGCCGCCTTCACTGCCCGATCGATCCCCCATTCACCTCGCAGCCTGCCGCGCTGCGGAGGAGCCCCGCCGGCTGACTGCTGAGTAATTAAGCAAGTCGTCACGGGCGTTTCCTTCCTTCGCGGCGCGCCGCACCCGAAGGAGAAACTCCCATGACCCGCGAACGCCTGCGGCGTGTCGTGCGGACGGCCACGGCCGCCCGTTCCACCGCTCGCCCCTTTGCCTCCCGCCGCCCCGCGCCAAGCCGCGCCTGGCTGGCCACCCTCTGCGGCCTGGCCGCCACGCAGACCCACGCCGCCGGCGGACACCATTCGGTGGACGACGCCGCCATCCTCGATCCGGGCCAGTGCCAGATCGAGACCTGGGGCGGCCAGCGCCTCGTGCACCTCGGCCCGGCCTGCCGTGTCGGCCCCGTCGAGCTGGGCCTGAACCTCGAGCGCGAGCGCAACGCCGATGGCCGCACCCTGCGCGCCGGCCCGCAGATCAAGTGGGCCTTCGCGCTCACCGACACGCTGAGCACCGGCGTGCTCGCCTCGGCCACGTGGCAACGCAGCACAGGCGACCGCGCCTCGTTGCGCCTTGCCGACAGCAGCGTGGTGATCCCCGTCACCTGGCAGTTCGACGACGCCTGGCGCGCCCACCTGAACCTGGGCCGCGACTTCCATCGCGCGCAGCCGAGCACCAGCCACTCGGGCGCGGCACTCGAATGGGCCGCCCTGCCCGCGCTGTCGCTCGTGGCCGAGCGCTTCCGCGAAGGCGGGCGCAACGCCTGGCGCGCCGGCCTGCGCTGGACGGCCACGCCGGCCCTGAACGTCGACCTCAGCCACGCACGCGACCTGCGCCACGACGGCCCGCGCGGCTGGACGCTGGGCCTCACCTGGGCGTTCGCTCGCTGAGCGCCCCCACACAGGAGAAGAACAATGAAGAACGTCCTGAAGTCCTTTTTCGAAAGCTTCCTGCGCAGCCGCCACATGCGGCATCACTTCGAGCGCTGGCAGACGCTGCTGAGCGCCAAGCCCAGCAGCCTCGGCTCGGCCGCGATGCCGGCCGAGATCGCCAAGGCGCTGGCCGCCGCCTCGCACACCGACGCGGGCGAGGTGCTGGTGCGCATGAACAGCTCGTCGCAAGGCCTCACCGAAGCGCACGCGCTCGCGCTGCGCAAGCGGCTGGGCAGCAACGAGGTGCGCCACGAGCAGCCGCTGCCGTGGTGGAACCACCTGTGGCAGTGCTACCGCAACCCCTTCAACCTGCTGCTGACGGTGCTCGCGCTGGTCTCCTACATCACCGAGGACACGAAGGCCACGGTGGTGATCGGCAGCATGGTGCTGCTGTCGACCGTGCTGCGCTTCCTGCAGGAGTCGCGCTCCAACAAGGCGGCCGACCGGCTCAAGGCGATGGTCAGCAACACCTCGACGGTGCTGCGCCCCGCGCCCGGCGAGAAGGCCGGCCGCGCGGGTGACGACGGCTTCGACCTCGCGCACGCCGGCACGCAACGCATCGAAGTGCCGATGCGCGACCTCGTGCCCGGCGACGTGATCGCGCTGTCGGCCGGCGACATGATCCCGGCCGACGCGCGCCTGCTCTCGGCCAAGGACCTGTTCATCAGCCAGTCGGCGCTCACCGGCGAATCGATGCCGGTGGAGAAGTTCGCAGCCACCGCCGCCGACCACCAGGCCGGCGTGCTGGAGCGCGACAACCTGCTGTTCATGGGCACCAACGTGATCAGCGGCACCGCCACCGCGGTGATCGTGCACACGGGCGAGCGCACCTTCTTCGGCGCGCTGGCCCAGCGCGTGAGCGCGACCGACCGCGGCACCACCGCCTTCCAGGCCGGCATCAACCGCGTGAGCTGGCTGCTGATCCGCTTCATGCTGGTGATGGCGCCGCTGGTGCTGGTGATCAACGGCGTGACCAAGGGCGACTGGTGGGAGGCGGCGCTGTTCGCGCTGTCGATCGCGGTCGGCCTCACGCCCGAGATGCTGCCGATGATCGTGACGGCCACGCTGGCCAAGGGCGCGGTCGTGATGTCGCGCCGCAAGGTGATCGTGAAGCGGCTCGAAGCCATCCACAACTTCGGCGCGATGGACGTGCTGTGCACCGACAAGACCGGCACGCTCACGCAGGACCGCATCGTGCTCGAACGCCACACCAACGCCTGGGGCGAAGACTCCGACCACGTGCTGCAGCAGGCCTACCTCAACAGCTTTCACCAGACGGGGCTGAAGAACCTGCTCGACAAGGCCGTGCTCAGCCACGCCGAAGTGCAGCTCGACACGCAGCTGCAGACCGGCTGGCGCAAGGTCGACGAAGTGCCCTTCGACTTCTCGCGCCGCCGCATGTCGGTGGTGGTGGCGCACGGCGAGGACGAGCACCTGCTGATCTGCAAGGGCGCGCTCGAAGAGATCCTGTCGGTGTGCACCTCGGTCGAACGCGGCGCCGAAGTGCTCGCGCTCGACGCCGACGTGATGGCGCGCATCCACCGCGTGGCCTCGGAGCTCAATGCCCAGGGCCTGCGCGTGGTGGCCGTGGCCAGCCGCACGCTGCACGCCGACGCGCGCAAGCCGGCCTACGGCGTGGCCGACGAGGCGGGACTCACGCTGCTGGGCTACGTGGCCTTTCTCGATCCGCCGAAGGAATCGACCGCGCCCGCGCTGCAGGCGCTGGCCGCGCACGGCGTGGCGGTGAAGGTGCTGACCGGCGACAACGAACTGGTCACGCGCAAGGTCTGCGGCGACGTCGGCATCGACGCCGGGCGCATGGTGCTGGGCCATGAGGTCGAGCGCATGAACGAGGCCGAGCTGCGGCAGGTGGTGGAGATGCGCCAGGTGTTCGCCAAGCTCACGCCCGCGCACAAGGAACGCATCGTGCAGGCGCTGCATGCCAACGGCCACGTGGTCGGCTTCATGGGCGACGGCATCAACGACGCGCCCGCGCTGCGCGCCGCCGACATCGGCATCTCGGTGGACGGCGCGGTGGACGTGGCCAAGGAATCGGCCGACATCATCCTGCTCGAGAAGAGCCTGATGGTGCTGGAGCAAGGCGTGGTCGAAGGCCGCCGCACCTTCGCCAACATGCTCAAGTACATCAAGATCACGGCCAGCTCGAACTTCGGCAACGTGTTCTCGGTGCTGGTGGCCAGTGCCTTCCTGCCCTTTTTGCCGATGCTGCCGCTGCACCTGCTGGTGCAGAACCTGCTGTACGACGTGTCGCAGATCGCGATCCCGTTCGACAACGTGGACGAAGAGTTTTTGAAGACGCCGCAGCGCTGGAACCCGGCCGACCTGGGCCGCTTCATGGTGTTCTTCGGGCCGCTGAGCTCGGTGTTCGACATCCTGACCTACACCGTGATGTGGTTCGTGTTCGCGGCCAATTCGGTGGAGCACCAGACGCTGTTCCAGTCGGGCTGGTTCATCGAGGGCCTGCTGTCGCAGACGCTGATCGTGCACCTGATCCGCACCCGCAAGATTCCGTTCCTGCAAAGCCGCGCGGCCTGGCCGCTGCTGGCCATGGGCGCTGCCATTGCGGCCGTGGGCATCTGGCTGCCGATGGGGCCGCTGGCGCACTACTTCAAGCTGCAGGCGCTGCCGCTCGCGTACTTCCCGTGGCTGGTGCTGATGCTCGTCGGCTACGCGACGCTGACGCAGGCCGTGAAGGGCTGGTACGCACGCAAGTACGGCTGGCAATGAGACACAGACAACCGTCCGGACGCAGGGTCGCGGCTGTCACACAAGGCCGCTACCCTGCTTCGCACACAGAGGATCAGGAGGATCACGCATGGAAGCCATTCGCCACATCAACCTGCCTTCGCTGCTGGACACGCTGGTCAGCGTGGGCGCGGCCTTTCTGCTGGGCTCGCTGATCGGCTTCGAGCGCCAGGTGCGCCAGCGCACCGCGGGGCTGCGCACCAACACGCTGGTGGCCGTGGGCGCGGCCGTGTTCGTCGACATGGCGGCCCGCCTGGGCGGCCCCGACGGCGCGGTGCGCGTGGTCGCCTACGTGGTCTCGGGCATCGGCTTTCTGGGCGCCGGCGCGATCATGAAGGAAGGCGCCAACATCACCGGCCTGAACACGGCGGCCACGCTGTGGGGGTCGGCCGCGGTGGGCGCCTGCGCGGGCGCCGACCTGCTGGGCGAAGCATTGATCGCCGCGCTCTTCGTGCTGGCGAGCAACACGCTGCTGCGGCCGGTGGTGAACCGCATCAACCGCCGCCCGGTGCACGAGGAATCGAGCGAGGCGACCTACACGGTGCGCGTGATCTGTTCGCGCGCGGCGCGGCCCGAGGTGATGGACCAGCTGCTGGTGCAGCTGGAAGCCGCGAACTATCCGGTGCGCGACATCGACCAGCACGCCTTCGGGCAGGCCGACACGGAGATTGCCGCAACGCTGTACGCCACCGCGGTCGAGCCCGA
>RCUH01002166.1_pt1 | contig 12200 bp, 9 predicted proteins | sample 2166191 | NCBI WGS metagenome assembly RCUH01 (sample SAMN09932848, study PRJNA488358) | compost metagenome | feature: garden; material: soil; isolation source: compost soil in an enriched community after 214 h of incubation | place: Germany: Experimental Botanical Garden Goettingen | collected...
GACGCATCCTGTTGCTGGAAAAACTCTTCGAACACATGCGCCAACGCGACGACGTCTGGTTCGCCACCTGCCGCGACGTCGCCCAGTGGTGGCTGAAGGAACATCACCATGGTTGATTCCACTGTCTGGCCCAAGGGCTACCGCTGCGCCGTGGTACTGACCGTCGACTACAACGACATCCACGGCATTCTCACCCAGGCCCCGGAAGTTGCCGGACGCGACAAGACCCTGTCGGTCTGGCGCTACGGCACCCAACGCGGCGTGGAGCGTTTGCTCGCTCTGTTCAAGGAGCTCGGTGTTTCCAGCAGCTGGTTCGTACCCGGTATCGTCGCCGAGGAAAACCCCGAGCATATTCGTGCGATCCAGGCGGGCGGGCATGAGATTGCCTGCGCCGGGTATCACCATCAGAACTACGACACCCTCGACCTCGCCGCGCAGAGCGCCGACATCGCCAAAGGATGCGCGGCGTTGACGGCGCTGACCGGTCAGCGTCCCACCGGTTTGCGCATCCCCGCCGGCAACGGTGCACCGGGCTTCATCGAGGCGTTGAGGGATCAAGGCATTCGCTGGTCGTCGTCTTGGCGTGGTGATGACTTGCCGTTCGCTCACCCGACCGCGCCCGACGTGATCGAGTTGCCCCTGCATTACGAACTGGAGGATGAACCCTACTTCGCCTTCAATCTCAGCCCGGCGGTGCCGCCGGCGCAATCGCGGATCGCATCCTACAGCCACACCCTGGGCAACCTGCAAATGGACTTCGCCGGGTTTCATCGCTTCGGCCTGTGCTACGTGTTGCGCCTGCATCCGGAAATCATCGCTACGCCGGGGCGCATTGGTGTGTTGCGTGAGTTGCTCGAAGGGATTTTGCAGCACGATGACGTATGGATCGCTACCGGTGCTGATGTCGCCCAGTGGTGGGCGCAATCCGCAGCGCCGATCACTGAAGATCATCCGGCGTCGGTGTATGAGCGGCATTATAGGGACTACGTGCTATGACAGAGCGCATGCAACGACTGGCGAAATTTTGCGTGGATACGCGGTTCGAGGACCTGCCGCCCGCACTGGTGGAACAAGCCAAGCGCCACATTCTCGATACTTTCGGCGCGACCCTCGCCGGGGCAGACAGCGAAGTCGCGAAAACGGCACGGCAGGTATTCGAAGACGAAACGGGCGACACTTTGGTCTGGAGCACTCGCCAGCGGGTCGGCGCCGCTCAGGCAGCCATGCTCAACGGCATCGCCGCCCATGCCCTGGAACTGGACGACACCGGTGGCTGCGACCACTCCGGCGCCGTAGTGCTGCCGGCGGTCATGGCGGCGGTGTCGATGGCCGGGCAACCGGTGAGCGGCCGCGAGTTCATCACGGCCGTGGTGATCGGTTACGAAGTCGGGCGCCGGGTGCTCGAAGCCTGCGGCGGCTACTCAGCCCATAACGGCGCTGGCTGGCACTCCACGGCGACCTGCGGGGTGTTCGGCGCGGCAGCCGCCAGTGCACGGATTTTTCGATTGAATGCCGGGCAAACCTTGTCGGCACTGGGCATCGCCGGCAGCTTCAGCGGCGGCTTGTGGGCTTTCATCCACGACGGCTCGCAAAGTAAAAAACTGCACAGTGGCCGGGCCGCCGAAGGGGGTTTGCTGGCGGCGCGGTTTGCGCAGCAGGGCATCAGTGGTCCAACAAGGTTGTTCGAGGATGTCTGGGGCGGCTTTTTGCAGACACTTGCCAGCGCCACCTCAACCCCCGAAGCACTGGATGCCGATCTCGGCGCCGTATGGAAACTCGCCCGCTGCTCGATCAAGCCCTACGCCTCGTGTCGCGGCACGCATTCGGCCATCGATGCGTTGGGGCTTTTGCTCGACCAATTGAATGTGCCAGTCGATCAGGTCGAAGACATACAGGTTTCGCTGTGCAGTTTTCTCAAGGACATGTGTGGCGGCCAGGATGTCGGCACCCTCGCCGCGGCGCAGATGAGCCTGGCGTATGCACTGGCGGCACGGCTGGTACATGGTCATTGTCGATTGCAGGCCTATGACGATGAAGCGCGCAACGATCCACGCATTGTCCAGTGGATGTCACGCATTCGCCTTGAAGTGGACCCGCTACTGTCCGAGGATGGCGAGCCCGTGGTGACACTGCGGACCGTGGACGGTCGGCAAGCGAGCCTGTGCGTTGAAGTGCCATTGGGCGCGCCGGGTAATCCGCTGAGTGATGAGCTGCTTGCGGAGAAGTTTTTCAGTTTGGCGACGCGGGTGATGCCGCGGGAGCAGGCGCAGGCGTTGTTTGAGCAGTTGTGCCGGCTTGACGCACTTGAATCGGTTCGTTCGCTGGATCGGTGGATGGCTTGAATCTCGCGCTATCTATGCAGACCTCTTCGCGAGCAGGCTCGCTCCCACAGTTGAAATGCATTCCCCTGTGGGAGCGAGCCTGCTCGCGAATGGCCGCGACTCGGTACATCGGCGAACACTACAGAATCTGAATAAGGACATTTGCACCACCGTGGCCACTTACTCGCTCGTTATCCGCCGCTTGATGATCGTTTCACTGACCATCGTGGTCAGCCGCGCCATCACCAGCCCCTTGCTCACGCTGTTCCTGAGCAACAAGCTGGGCCTCAACCAACAGGACGTTGGCTTGCTGCTCGGTATCGCGGTGTTCATCGCCACCCTGCTGGCTCTTTACGGCGGCTATATCATCGACCGCCTGGAAAAGCGCCGGCTGCTGATCCTGGCGATGCTCTCCAGCGCCATCGGCTTCGTGCTGCTGACCTTTGCCGAAAACCTCTACCTGACCACCGCCACCCTGGTGATCACCGAGACCGCGTCAGCGCTGTTCCTCATCGGCTCCAAAGCGATCCTCAGCGAAAACCTGCCCATGGGCCAGCGGGCCAAGGCGTTTTCCCTGCGCTACACGCTGACCAACATCGGCTATGCCACAGGCCCCATGCTCGGCGTGGTGATTGCCGGGGTCTATCCGATCGCACCCTTCCTGATTGCCGGTGGCATCGCGTTCTTCAGCATCTTCCTGATGATCGGCATTCCCAGGGATTCGGCGCAGACACCCGCCATCGGGCAACCCCAGAGTTTCCTGAAAACCCTGGTCACCCTGAAAAACGACCGCACCCTGATCATGTTCACTTGCGGCTGCCTGCTCAGCACCGTGGTGCACGGGCGTTTCACCCTCTACTTGTCGCAATACCTGCTGGTGACCCACGATTCCAAACGCGCCCTGGAAATCATGGCCGCCCTGCTCGCCTGCAACGCCATCAGCGTGATCCTGCTGCAGTACCAGATCGGCCGGTTCCTCAATCGCGAGAAGCTGCGCTACTGGATTGCCGCGGGCACCAGCCTGTTCATCCTTGGCCTGATCGGCTTCAGCCTGGCCGACAGCATGGTGAGTTGGTGCGTGGCGATGTTCATCTTCACCCTCGGTGAAATGATCATTTACCCGGCCGAGTTCCTCTTCGTTGACACCCTGGCCCCGGAAGAGCTGCGCGGCAGCTATTACGGAGCCCAGAACCTCGCGGCCCTCGGTGGCGCCCTGAGCCCGGTGATTTGTGGCTTTCTATTGATGCACACCCCCGCGCCCACGATGTTCTATGCCTTGAGCTCACTGACCGCGATGGGTGGGCTCCTGTGCTTCATGAGCGGTCGTCGGGTGGCTATGGTGCAAAAATAATGCACTGGAACTGCATTGATATGAACCTTTCAGCGGCACGAGCGGGTGAACGACAGCGAACGCTGCGCGGATCACGCGCAGACCGTCATTCCCACTTTGGGCACCGGGTTAATACATGCACCACGCCATCCGCCAGCACCATCACCCCCGGCACACCCGCCGCACGCAAGGCCTGTTCGTCCAGTCGGGTTACATCACGCAACTGGACCCGCACTCGCGTTATCGCAATGCGCTGTTGCGACGCCAGGTTATCCAGCCCACCCAGCGCGGCGACCACGCTCGACGGCAGGTCCGTAGAAAGCCTGGCAGCCACTTTCGGCTCATCCACCAGCAGATCCGGGGTCAATGCCTTCCAGAACGCCCGTTGCATTTTCTCGAACATGTTCAGTTCTCCAACACCTGTGAAGTTTCGACCATCGCCTGCTGCTGCGAAGACAAGGCCTCGCGGACCTGCTCAGCGCTCTCCAGCCCGAGTATCTGATGCGCGACGGCCTGACAGTCGCTGAGCTCGACCTCGCGAATCGCGGCCTTGATCGCCGGAATCAGCGGCACGCTGACCGACAGTTCATCCACCCCAAGCCCCAGCAACAGCGGCACCGCCAGAGTCTCCGAAGCCAGCGCGCCACACACCCCGACCCACTTGCCATGGGCATGGGCGGCCTTCACGGTGCTGGCGATCAGACGCAGTACCGAGGGGTGAAAACTGTCGGCCTGACTGGCCAGACGTGGGTGATCGCGGTCCATGGCCAGGGTGTATTGGGTCAGGTCGTTGGTGCCGATGGAGAAGAAATCCACCTCGGGGGCAAACAGGTCCGCCATCAATGCCGCGGACGGGACTTCGATCATGATGCCCAGTTTCGGCAGCGCCTTGAGCCCGAGCGCCAGCGCCTCTTCTTCCAGCATCTGCCGCGCCAGGCGCAACTCCGACAACTGGCTGACCATCGGCAGCATGATGTGCAGACGGGCCAGACCGGCGCTGCTCAGAATTGCCCGGAACTGCTCGCGCAACAGCTGCGGACGTTCCAGGCACAAGCGAATTCCGCGCATGCCCAGAAACGGATTGGCCTCGCTGTCCATTGGCACGTAGGCCAGCGGTTTGTCGCCGCCCACATCCAGTGTGCGCACCACCAGATTGCGCTCTGGCCCAAGGGCCCGGGCAATGGCGCTGTAAGTGACCGCTTGCTCGTCATGGCTGGGCGCGTTGTTGCGCTCCAGATAAAGAAACTCCGAACGCAGCAGACCGACACCCTCGCCGCCTAGCGCCATCGCCTGCTCGACCTCAAGCAGCGAGGCAACGTTGGCCGTCACCTCGAAGTGATGGCCGTCACGGGTACAGGCCGCCAGCGAAGCCTGCTCGAGTTCGCGCTGATGTCGTTGCCGTTGCTGCTGACGTTTGCCGTGCAGCTGTTCGATAGCCGACAGATCAGGGTCCAGGTGCAACTCACCCTTGTCCGCATCGAGCAGCACCCGGGTTCCGCTGGCCAGCGACAGCACCTGCACCGGCAAACCACACACCGCCGGTAAACCCAAGGCCTGGGCGAGTATCGCCACATGGCTGGTGGCACCGCCGCCCACAGTGGCGAAACCCAACACCTTGTCGGTATCCAGGGCAGCGGTTTGCGACGGTGTCAGTTGTTCGGCAATCAAAATCGCCTGGTCCGGCAACTCCCAGATACCGTCCGGCACCCCGAGAATCAGCTTGAGCACGCGCTGGCCGACATCCATCAGGTCCAACGCCCGCTCGGCCAACAAGGTGTTGCCCAGCGACTTGAACAGCGCAGCGGTGGCTTCAGTAGCACTGTTCCAGGCAAACGCCGCGCTCTTGCCCTCGTCAATCAGGGCCTGGGCTTGCTCCAGCAGACTCGGGTCTTCCAGTAACTCCTGATGTGCCTTGAAGATATCCTCCTGCGCCTTGCCTTTCGCGTTGTCGCGCAAGTGTTGCAGTGCCTGCGTCGCGCGGGTCAGCGCACGCTCCAGCGACTCGCGCTCCACGCGTTGATCCGCGGCAAACTCAGGCACCTCCAGGGTGCGCTCAGCCACCTGCACCACCTGCCCAAAGGCCGAACCCGCCGAAGCACAGACACCGCGCAACAGCTTCGTCGACACCTCCTGCACCTGAGCCGCCGGCGCTACGACCGCCACCGCAGTCACGGCCTCACCGCAGCCATCCGCCAGTAGTTGGGCCAACGTGCTGATTGCCAATTCGGCATCTTCGCCCACTGCACTGACCTGCAGCGCATCGCCGTGAACCGTCTGCAACGCCATGATCGCCACCAGGGACTTGGCGTTGGCGCTGTCCTGCTGCTTGTGCAGGCAAATGCTTGCCGCAAAACCTTTCGCCGCCTGCGCAAAGATCGCCGCCGGCCGCGCGTGCAGGCCATTGGCGTTGGGCAGGTGGACCGGTTTGGAGAACAGCGCTTCGCCCTCCTCCTGCGCAACGCTGGAACGCGGATCGCCGAGGCTCAGGCGCAACACGGGCTGGGCACACGCCACCAGACCATTGTCAGGTGTCAGCAGGCTGAAGGACTCGCCACTGACCAACAGCATCAAGGTCAACAGGCTGCGGGCATGCAGGGCTACATAGTCGGCATCGAACTCGATCAACGGCTGTCCGGCCTCGACACGCTGGCCCTGCTCGACCAAGGCGCTAAACCCCTTACCCGCCAGGTTCACGGTGTCCAGGCCAATGTGCAGCAACACCTGTACGCCGCTGTCATCGGTGATGCTGATCGCATGGCCACTGTGTTGAAGGTTGCTGATCACGCCGGCCAACGGCGCGCAAAGGGTCTGCGAGGTCGGATCGATGCACAGGCCGTCGCCGATCACCCGGCTGGCGAACACCGGATCCGGCACGTGATCAAGTGGCACCAGCACCCCGGACAGCGGCGCCAGCAATTGCAATGGTTGGGTTATGGTCATGACTTCACCTGCGGTTTTGTTCTTTGAAGTGCCGATGGAGCGCGAGCTCCTACAGCATCGCTTATTTCCACCAGTACTCGACTTGCAATCCGACGTTCGCACCATGCAGCGCCGTGCCGAACGCGCCGGTATCGGACAACGCTGAACCTTGTGCCAGTTCATTGGCCGCACGTTTGGCCGCTTCGTTCCAGGTGGCATAGGTGTAGTACACACGCACCTCGGGACGTTCCCAGAACCCCGGGCCTTTTGGCGACCAGGTCGGGACAAAGGAGAATTTACTCAACTTGCGCGTACCTCCCGGAGCCTCGACCTGATCGTGTCCCAGCTCAGTCACCAACTTGAATTGATCGGTGATCGCGTAAGCCGGGCGAACGCCCAGGGAAATCCAGTTCTGGCCGTTACCGTCCGGGCGGATATCCTTCTGATAGACCGCTTCGACCTGACCACCAAAACGCGGTGTCACTTGCCAGTCGAAGAACTCCACCAGCCGGTAGCTCCTGTTGCTGTCGTCCAGGCCCACATCGCCGGTGTAACCCAACCCGGTGCCAGGCCCTTCGCCGTATTGCAGCGCCAGTTTGTTCTTACCGCCGAGGAAGTTTTTCTGCACATGCTGGGCGGTGATGGCCCAACCTGCATGCGCATCGCTGCGGTCAGGCTTTTCGATGTAACTGAGGCCAAACTCCAGTTCACCGCCGGGGTTGGTCTGAAAACCTGCGACGTTGAAATCCTGCCGGGTGACATAATCCTTCTGGTACAGGTTGTCCTTGCGCGAAAAGGCGTAGCTGTATTTCAGGTCGCCGATCTTCACATCCTCGATACCACCACCCGTGGCGCTCTGGTTCCAGTAGTAGAAGTCGGAAATATGGATGTCGTTTCGCTTGTAGTAACGCCGCCCGGCCCACAACGAACCACCATTGAGACTCGGCAAGTTCGACCATTGTGCGTACATCTGCGGCATGCGCACCGAGCCGTTATCACCGTTGAACGTCAGGTCTTTGTCGTACTGGTTGTACAACGAAGCCATGCCGTCGACGCTCAGCACCGAGCCGTCGTCCAGGGTGTACACGTCCTGACGCAACTCCAGCTCGGCGTACTGCTCGCATTCGTTGCCCAAGCGGTATTTCGACTGGGCACCCTGCAGTTGAAAACACTGCTGGGAACCGCTGTTGACCGAGGTCCCGACGCCGCTACGCAAGTAACCGGCGAACTCCAAAGCCTGGGCCGAGAACGGCAACATCATGCATGCGCACGATGCTGCAAGTTTGCGATTAATTGTTGTTATCAAGAGGCATCTCATTATTTTTATTGTGCTCATCCGGTAAAATCTGCGCGCAAGAAACCCCACGCAGTGCTCTGCGCGTTGTTTGAAGTGCGTGTTTTTTAGTGGTCGGTCAGGTGCAAGACGAACGACTCGTATGGCCGCAGGAACAGCTGTCGACTACGTGTCTCACAATCCGGGAAGTTGCTGATCACCAGGCGTTGCAACATGCAGTCGGTGATTACCTGCTCCGGCAACTCGACTTCACACGCCGTGCCATAGAAGTTATTCACCACCAGCAGACGCTCGCCTTCGCCCTCACGCAGGTACACCCAGACCTGCGGGTGCGTGGGCAGGAGCTGGCGATACACGCCGTCCTGAATCAGCGGTTCGCTGTGGCGCAGGGCAATCAACTGGCGATAGTGGTGCAGCACCGAAGTCATGTCGTCGAGTTGGTTTTCGACGTTGATCTGCATGGCGTTGGCCGGCACGCCGATCCAGGGTTCGGCACTGCTGAAACCGGCATTGGGTTGCATGTTCCAGTGCATCGGGGTGCGACTGTTGTCGCGGGATTTCTGCATGATCGCGCTCATGCTCGATGCCTCGGACTCCCCGGCATCACGCTTGAGCCGGAAGATGTTCAGCGTCTCGACATCGCGGTACTGCTCGATGCTCTCAAAGCCCGGGTTGGTCATGCCCAACTCTTCACCCTGATAGATGAACGGCGTGCCCTGAAGAAAATGCAGCGCGGTGCCGAGCATCTTCGCCGACACCACGCGGTGTTCGCCGTCATCACCAAAACGCGAAACCACTCGCGGCTGATCGTGGTTACACCAGAACAGTGCATTCCAGCCGCCACCGGCCTGCATGCCGGTCTGCCAGTCGGAAAGGATGCGCTTGAGTTCGAGGAAGTCGAAGTCAGCGCGAACCCACTTCTGCAGGTTCGGGTAATCAACCTTCAGGTGATGAAAGTTGAAGGTCATCGACAGTTCTTTCGAGTCCGCTCGCGAGTAACGAATGCAATGTTCCAGGCTGGTGGAAGACATCTCGCCGACGTTGATCAGGTCATGGCCTTCGAAGACTTCGCGGTGCATTTCCTGCAAGTAGTCGTGCACGTTCGGGCCGTCGGTGTAGAAACGCCGACCGTCGCTGTTGTCCTCGGGAAAGTCCGCCGGTTTCGAGATCAGGTTGATCACGTCCAGGCGGAAACCGCCGACGCCCTTGTCACGCCAGAAGCGCATCATCCTGAAGACTTCAGCGCGCACCTGCGGATTATCCCAGTTCAGGTCGGCCTGAGTGTGGTCGAACAGGTGCAGGTAGTACTGACCGGTTTGCGCCTCGAACTCCCAGGCCGAACCACCGAACTTGGATTCCCAGTTGTTCGGCTGATCGCGCCAGATATAGAAGTCGCGGTACGGGTTATCGAGACTGCTGCGGGCCTGCTGGAACCACTGGTGTTCGATGGAGGTGTGATTGACCACGATATCGAGCATCAACTTGATACCGCGTTTGCCAGCCTCGGCGATCAGCAACTCGCAGTCAGCCATGGTCCCGTAGCTCGGGTCGATGGCGTAGTAGTCGCTGATGTCGTAGCCATTGTCGCGCTGGGGCGAACGCAGGAACGGGGTGATCCACAGACAATCGACACCCAGCCATTGCAGGTAATCGAGCTTGGCCACCACCCCGAGCAGATCGCCCGTGGGGTTGCCGGCGTGGCTGTGAAAACTCTTCGGGTAGATCTGGTAGATCACCGAACGTTGCCAGTCTTGCATGGCGTATTCCTTCAATTGGTTTTGTACTGGCCCTGAGGGCCTCATCGTCGGATCGCCGCCCGGAGCGAGCTCGCTCCCACAGTTGATCGCATCCCAATGTGGGAGCGAGCCTGCTCGCGATAGCGATCTGTCAGGCGACTCGATATCCAGGCCGGACAATCTTCATGCTCAAGCCACAGGTCAAAACGAACGGCACGACCATGGCGATGACCATCCCGACCACGAACATCGGAATGAACTGCGGGATGATCGAGATGAAACCGGGCAAGCCACCGACACCGATCGCCGAGGCCTGAATCTTGTTCAGCGACAGGAACATGCAGCCCAGCGCCGAGCCGATCAACGCTGCGTAGAACGGAAACTTGTAGCGCAGGTTGACGCCGAACATCGCCGGTTCGGTGATGCCGAAATAGGCGGATATCGCTGAGGTCGAGGCCATGCTTTTATCCCGCGCACTGCGGGTCATGTAGAACACTCCGAGTGCCGCGCTGCCTTGTGCGAGGTTGGACATGACGATCATCGGCCAGATGAAGGTGCCGCCCTGAGTGGAAATAAGCTGCAAATCGACCGCAAGAAACATGTGGTGCATGCCGGTAATCACCAGCGGCGCATACAGCAGACCGAAAATGGCCCCACCGACCATCGGCGCCAGGTCAAACAAGGTCACCACGCCTTCAGTGATCAGAATCCCCAGGTGACGGGTCACCGGACCGATCACGGCCAGCGCCAACACCCCGGTCACGACGATCGTGGTAATCGGCACCACCAGCAGTTGAATGGCATTGGGTACCCGCGCCCGCAGCCATTTTTCAATGACGCTCATGACGTAGGCGGCCAGCAGGATCGGCAGAATCTGACCTTGGTAGCCGACCTTCTCGATCTTGAACCAGCCAAAAATATCGAAATACGGCAGGCTCTGGCCGTCCAGCCCGGCCACCGCCTTGCCGTAGTTCCAGGCGTTGAGCAGGTCCGGGTGAACCAGCATCAGACCCAGCACGATGCCAAGGATTTCACTGCCGCCAAAACGCTTGGCTGCCGACCAGCCGACCAGCGCCGGGAGGAACACGAACGAGGTGTTGGCCATCAGATTGATCAAGCTCCAGACACCGTCCAGCGTCGGGTAAGCCTCAAGCAGGGTCTTGCCGGCAATGAACATGCCTTTGGCGCCGATCAGGTTGTTCACCCCCATCAGCAGGCCGGCAATGATCAGCGCCGGCAGGATCGGCATGAACACATCGGAGAACACCCGCACCAGACGCTGCATGGCATTGGTTTTATCGACACCCTTTTGTTTCACGTCGGCGATGGTCGACGCAGCAAGCCCTGTCTGCTCGCGCAGCGCGGCGTAAACCTTCTCGACTTCGCCGGGACCGATGACGATCTGAAACAGGCCGCCGGTGAAGAACGAGCCTTTGACCAGGTCGATCTGATTCAGCGTCGTGCTGTCGACCCGCTGTGGGTCTTTGAGGGCCAGGCGCAGACGCGTGACGCAATGTGCGGCCTGTTCAAGGTTGTCAGCACCACCGAGGCTATGAAGCAGCTCGCTGGCGATAGTCGCGTAATCGTGGCTCATGCTTTTTCATCCACTGTGTTTTTTGTTGTTTGGCAGCATGCCGAAGCGAAAAATACTCGTCTGTACGAGTTAAAGCAACAACTCGTACAGACGAGTTAGAATTTATTTATCGATGGCCCGCCCAGCGGCGATATTTGTGACAGCCACGACCGCCCCGCCATTTGTGCAATAGACAAACCCTCACGCGTTCCCTAAGGTTCCTCCCTTGAGCACAACGCAGCCATTCCCATGAGCAAATACAGCCAGATCTACAGCGATCTGCTTACCAGCATCACCACCGAACGACTGGAACGCGGCGCCCGACTGCCTTCCGAAACCGAATTGATGGAGAGTTACCGGGCCAGTCGCGGTACTGTGCGCCAAGCCATAGAACTGCTTCAGGAACGCGGTTTCGCGCAAAAAATTCACGGTAAAGGCACCTTCGTGCTGTCGCCCAATCCGATCGAATTCCAGCTCGGCGGTATCGTCAGTTTCCAGGAAACCCACCCAAGGCTGGGCAATGACGTCAGCACCGAGGTAGTGGCGTTCGAGCAGTTCCCCCTGCAAGGTGCCTTGTGTGAACACCTGAAAGCCGAAGAAGGTAGCCTGATCACGCGGATCAAACGCGTGCGTCGAATCGATGGCAAACGGGTCATCCTCGACATCAACCACTTCGTCGCCGATCTTATTCCGGGGCTGAATTGCGAGATTGCCGAGCATTCGATCTATGCCTTCATCGAACAGACGCTGCAACTGCAAATCAGCTATGCCCAGCGCACCATCGAAGCCGTACCGCGAGGCAAGGACGACCAGCAGCACCTTGATCTTGAGGGGCAGAGCCATGTGATTGTGGTCAGCAACCAGACCTTTTTGCAGGACGGCCGGCAGTTCGAGTACACCGAGTCGCGGCATACCCTGGACAAGTTTTACTTTTCGGATGTGGCCAGGCGATGAAGGGGTATCAACATGCCTGCTGCAGAACAAGGTCAAGTCTTACCTTGATGTGGGTTATGACATAAAAGTTGAT
>RCUH01002172.1_pt1 | contig 12159 bp, 8 predicted proteins | sample 2166191 | NCBI WGS metagenome assembly RCUH01 (sample SAMN09932848, study PRJNA488358) | compost metagenome | feature: garden; material: soil; isolation source: compost soil in an enriched community after 214 h of incubation | place: Germany: Experimental Botanical Garden Goettingen | collected...
CCGGATCAATTGGGGAGAAGTATCAAAGGCATTTCTTAACGAAGTCTGAAGGTGACAAAACAGATTGTCGCCTTGCGTGTCAGTCCGTCATGACATGTCATGACCTCCTTCAGAAACGGACTTTGCCCAACAAATACGGCGTTTAAAGGACGAATGGTCGAGAGGCGTCAAGCGTGGGGAATTGCCGGGAGTTTGTAGCCACTACAGGCTTTTCAGGCAGGCGCGTTCGTCGCGGTGAAGTGAACTTCACTTTCTCAACGTGTCACATTAGGTCCCTGTCAAGTGAAATCCAGTAGAGGTAAAGCCTTATGAGCATGGCCACAATTGTCAGTGCCGTGATTTCCAGTCTCGCACCCAGTGTCTTCGACCAGAACAGCCTGCAAGAACCCGGCGCGCATGTCTCAGCCGTCGAATACCACTACGGGATGGACATCGATGTGAAACAGGTGCTGCAGCGCACCGATACATCCGACAAGACCGGCGTGGTACCGGTGACTGTGGTCTACCTGGACAGCGAGGGCGAGGTTCACAAGATCCGTTTCCTCGAATGGGGTGGAAGTGCCGCCGACCCCACCAGCATTGCCTGATCCGCTCGCCGAATGGGTTCCAGGCCAAGCCTGCGCGCTGCAGGCCGGAACCCCCGACTGGTTGGCCACGAGATACTCGTGGCGCGGATGGTCCGGGAGCAAGCCTGAAGGCGCCACAACGCGCGGCATTCATCCGGACTACAACGTGTAGGAAACACCGACCTGCACCGTTCTTGGTGCCCCTGGATAGGCGTAAACGTTGCCGAATGCGCCCTCCTCATAATCTTCGTCCGTCAGGTTCTTAACATCCAGGTTGAGCCTGATCCTGTCGTTGACCTTGTAGTAGCTCAGCAGGTCGACAACGGTGTAGCTGCCCATCGAAAACGCCGTGTTGGCCGTCTGCCCTGCACGCTCATCGACGTACTTGAGCCCGGTGCCAAGCCCCAGTCCCTTGAGCGCGCCATCCTGGAACTCGTAGACGTTGAGCAGGCTGAAGCTGTTCTGCGGGATGTTCATCAGCCGGGTGCCGGACTTGATGACGTTGTCCTTGGTCACTTCGGCATCGACATAGGCGTAGCCGCCGATCACCCGCCATTGCGGGGTCAGGTTGCCGGCGATGTTCAGGTCGAAACCACGGCTGCGCACCTCGCCTGCCGCCACGCTGAACGTCGAGTCCACGGGATCGGTGGTGAGTACGTTGCGCTTTTCGATCTGGTAGATCGCCGCGTCGACACTCAATTGACTGTCCAGCGCTTCCCACTTGATACCCAGCTCATAGGACTTGCCCTTTTCCGGTTCGAAACCACCGCCCTGGCGACTGGCACCGGTATTGGGCTTGAACGAGCGGGCCGTATCGGCATAGATCGCCACGGTGTCAGTGAGGTCATAGGTCACCCCAACGCGCGGGGTCACCGCATTGTCGCTGGCCTCCCAGCTTTTGCCGCCCGGCACAAAGGTTTGGTAATCATGCTCGAAGCGCTCGAAACGGGCCCCGGCCAATACTCTCAAACGCTCGGTCAAGGCCACCTGATCCTGGACGAATGCCGCGTAGGTCTTGAGGTTTTCCTTGTCATTGGTCGGGGTGCGGGTCAAGGCTGGACGCGGCTGGCCGTACACCGGGTTGAAGATATCGATCGGGTAGGCACTCACCGCGCCGCTGGAGCGCTGGATGATCGACTTGTAGTCGTAATCCTCGTACTCGACGCCGGTCAGCAGTGTGTGATCGAAACCGCCTGCGGTGAAATGTCCGGTGAGGTTGAGCTGGGTGTCCTTGTCCGTCCACTCCAGCTTGCGGTAGTTGAAGTTACGGCCCAGGGTGCGCCCGTCCGCGGCCACACCGTTGGCTTCGACCGCATTGCCCTCGAGGGTGCCGTCGAGCCATTGGAATCCGCCGCCCAGCGTCCAGTTATCGCTCAGCAGATGCTCGAACCGCAGCTGCGCCATGTTGTTGTCATTGTGCAATTTGCCAACGTCTTTTTCGCCGAAGAAGGTATCGCGGGACGCGGTGCCAATCTGATTCGGATAGCGCGTCACGCCGCGATCGAGCGGGTGATTGTTGCGCATGAAGTCGCCTTCGAAAATCACCTTGGTGTCGTCGGTGGCCTGCCAGGACAGCACCGGCGTCACGCCGTAGCGTTCGGTTTCGACATGATCGCGGAAGGTATCACCGCCCTCACCCACCACGTTCAGGCGATAGGCCAGGCGGCCCTCTTCGTCCAGCGGGCCGGAGGCGTCCAGCGTGCCACGCTTCATTCCCTGATCATCGAGTTGGCTACCCAGGGTCACAGTGGGCACGGCCAGGGGTTGTTTGGAGATGACGTTGAAGGTGCCGCCCGGATCGCCTCGGCCATAGAGCATGGTCGCCGGCCCTCGCAGCACTTCCAGTCGCTCGATGGTGTTGGCATCGGGCATGTTCGGATAGCCACGGTTGATCGGGAACCCGTTGCGATAGAACTCCCCGGTGGTAAAGCCACGCACGGTAAAGGTGGTCAGGCCCTGGCCACCGAAATTGTTGGCCCGCCCCACACCACCGGCGTAATCGAGGGCGTCCTGCAGTCGGGTGGCACTGATGTCCTCGACGACATCCCTGGTGACCACGCTGATGGACTGTGGGGTTTCGTGGATCGATGTGTCGGTGCGCGTGGCGCTGGCCGAACGCGTCGCGCGATACCCGTCAACCGGCCCCAGGGCGGTTTCAAAATCTGCTGTGCCAACGATGTCAGTCGCTTGCAACTCCAGACTGGATTTATCGGTAGTTGCCTGCTCCGCCCAAGAGGAAGCGGAGAACGCCTGAAGCACGCAGATAGACACCAGAGTACGACGCATCTAGGAAACCTTGTGAAAATAGCCAAATGGGACGGCATACATGCCAATAAATCGCGGCGCATGGTATACCATGTCACCACGTCTTGATACGTATTCTCATTTGAATTTTCTGAACGCGACCTGGTTCATTTCAAATCGCCGATGGTTCAAGCCCCCCCTGTCGAAGCCGCCGGCATAACAATAAAGGGCCCCGAAGGGCCCTTTGCACTCAGGACGTAAGCCCCCGGATATCTACACTCGTGAAGCTTGGTCAAGGCCGGGCAACAAGGGACTGTTCTTTGTCGATGAATGGGCATGAACAACCTCCGCCCGCACAGCCTCGGGCTTCTGCACTTCGACCTCACCATTGAGTGCCTTGTGCATTTTGACGGTGTCCAGCGCCCCGACCCATTTGGCGATCGCCATGGTGCCCACGCCATTGCCGATTGTATTGGTGATTGCCCGCGCCTCCGACATGAACCGGTCAACGCCCAGCAGCAACACCATGCCCGCCACCGGTATGGTGCCCAGGGAAGACAAGGTGGCGGCCAGAATGATGAACCCGGAACCGGTGACACCTGCCGAGCCTTTGGAGGTGAACATCAGTACCGCCAGCACGATCAGTTGATCGGTCAGGGTCAGCGGCGTGTTGGTAGCCTGGGCAATGAATATCGCGGCAATGGTGTAGTAGATCGCTTGCCCGTCCGGGTTGAAGGTGAGGCCGGAGGGAATGATCATCCCGGCGACGGGCTTGGACACCCCGGCCTTCTCCATTTTGGAAATCATCTGTGGCAGCACCGACTCCGAAGAACTGGTACCCAGCACGGTGAACAACTCTTCCTTGATGAACTTCAAGAACTTCCACAGGCTGAATCCGCTGTAGCGGCAGATCGGGCCGAGGACAAAGATCACGAACACGGCACAGGTGAGATAGACGCAAGCCATCAACTTGCCCAGAGAGAACAGCGAGCCGAAGCCATACTTGCCGATCGTGAAGGCGATGGCACCAAATGCGCCAATCGGTGCCAGGCGCATGACCATGTTGACGATGCGGAACATACCCTGCATCAGGCTATCCAGCGTATCGACGAATGCTTTGCCCCGTGGCCCTACATGCGCCAGGGCGATGCCCAACAGAATGGAAAACAGCAGGATCTGCAGCACATTGCCCTTGGCGAAGGCATCCACGATGGTGTCAGGGATGATGTTCATGACGAAGTCCATGAACGATGCATGTTTCACGGCCGTGGTGTAGGTGGCCAGGCTGGAGGTGTCGAGGGTGGCGACATCGATGTTCATGCCGGCACCGGGCTTGAACACATCGACCACCACCAGTCCGACCACCAGCGCCAGGGTCGAGACCACCTCGAAATAGAGCAAGGCCCGAAAGCCCACACGCCCCAGTTCCTTCATGTTTTCCATGCGGGCAATCCCTGTGACCACGGTCAGGAAGATCACCGGAGCGAGGAGCATCTTGATCAATTTGATGAAGGCATCGCCCAAGGGTTTGAGCGCAGCGCCGGTTTCGGGAACGAACACGCCGACGATGGCGCCGAGGATCACGGCGATCAGCACTTGCACATAGAGTTTGCCGAATATTCTTTTCATGACAGGACCCTGATTTTTTATTGTTGTCAGGAAATGCCAAGGAGTCAGATCAACTGACCTGCCCCTCGGCGTTGTGCCGCAGTACTGCCTGGAAGCGCTGGAAAAATCAGCGGTTGATCAACGCGATGACCGCATCCGTGATCTGGCGGGTGGTGGCGTTGCCGCCAAGATCCGGGGTATGCACACCACTTTCGGTCACCGCTTCGATCGCTGACATCAACTGCTTGGCGCTGGCGTGTTCGCCGAGATGCTCGAGCATCATTGCAGCCGTCCAGAACGTCGCGATCGGGTTGGCCACACCTTTGCCGGTGATGTCGAACGCCGAGCCGTGGATCGGTTCGAACATCGACGGGAATTGGCGTGACGGGTTGAGGTTGGCGGTCGGCGCGATACCCAGGCTGCCGGACAGTGCCGCGGCCAGGTCAGACAGGATGTCGGCGTGCAGGTTGGTGGCGACGATCACATCAAGCGTCGACGGTTTGAGCACCATGCGCGTAGTCACCGCATCGACCAGTTCCTTGTCGATCCTGACGTCCGGGAAATCCTTGGCGACTTCATAGAAAATCTCGTCCCACAACACCATGCCATGACGCTGGGCGTTGGACTTGGTGACCATGGTCAGGTGCTTGCGCGGACGACTGCGTGCCAGTTCGAAAGCGAAACGGTGAATGCGCTCGACGCCGGCACGGGTGAATACCGAGACTTCGGTGGCGACCTCTTCCGGCAGGCCACGGTGTACCCGACCACCGTTGCCGGAGTACTCACCTTCGGAGTTTTCCCGCACCACCACCCAGTCAATTTGATCGCCGTTGTGCAGCGGGCTCTTCACCCCAGGCAGTACCCGGGCAGGACGCACGTTGGCGTATTGGTCGAAACCCTGGCAGATCGGCAGGCGCAAACCCCAGAGTGAAATGTGATCCGGCACGTTGAGCGCGCCCACTGCACCGAAGAAGATCGCATCGAAGGTTTTCAGTTCTTCCAGGCCACCTTCGGGAATGTAGTAGCCGTTTTTCAGGTAGTTATCCGAGTTCCAGTCGAAGTGTTTGAAATCCAGCTGGAAGCCGGACTTCTTCGACAGGGCTTGCAGCACCTCGACGCCAGCGGCAATCACTTCGACACCGATGCCATCACCTGGAACCGCTGCAATCTTGTATGCGCTCATGGTCAACTCCACTCTCGTAAGTTTCTTGTTGTGCCTGTCGAACGGGCTGTTCAATCAGGGTGTGAGCGGAGTATATGTAGTGAACAAATAGGTGTGAGTTACTCATAATCACTACATAAATAACTTTGAGTTACGAATGAGCCAGACCCTGGATTTGTCGTTTTTCTACCTCTTGGCCAATAAAGGCAGTCTCGCCGCGACCGCGCGGGAACTGGGTATCACGCCGCCGGCGGTCAGCAAGCGTCTCACCGCGCTGGAGGCTCGATTGGGCATCCGCCTGGTCAATCGCACCACGCGCTCCATGAGCCTGACTTCGGAAGGTGAGCTGCTGTTTTCCCACGCCGCCCGTATCCTGACGCAGATCGATGAGGTCGAGCAGTTGATCCACAGCAGTCGGGCCACACCCAAGGGCCTGATTCGGGTCAACGCGTCGCTGGGTTTCGGCCGCCGATACATCGGCCCTGCCCTGGGTGCATTCTTCGCCCAGTACCCGGAGGTGGAGGTACAGCTGGAAATCAGCGATCACCCCCTGGACCTGACGACCCATGGGTTCGACCTGGGCATACGCTTCGGCACCTTGCCGGACGCCGCCTTCCACGCCCGCAAGATCGCGTCCAATCGCCGTCTGCTATGCGCTTCGCCGCTGTACCTGGAAAAGCATGGTGTGCCGCAACGCCTGTCGGACCTGCAGCAACACAACTGCATCTTTCTCAGGCAAAACGAAACGCCCTATGGTGTATGGAGTTTCACCAACGGGGGGCGCACGCAAAACGTCAAGGTCCGTGGCGCACTGGGCTGCAACGACGGTGAAGTGGCCCTGAATTGGGCGCTTGAAGGCTACGGCATTCTGTTGCGGGCCGAATGGGACATTGCCCGATACGTGCGCAGCGGCCGCTTGCGACTAGTGCTGGAAGACCAGACTCCGACACGCGCCGATGTTTATGCGGTGTACCCGCAACAGTTACACCTGTCAGCCCGTGTGCGCAGCCTGATCGATTTCCTGGTTGAACGTTTCAGGCACATTGACCACCTGGATGAAACGGCAGGCCTGCACGACTGAACAGCCTGCGCCCGCAGCCGCTTCGGCCAACAGCGGGCACCGATGAAGTCGGGGCGAATGACAGCAATCGTCCATCGATACATTAAGAAATCAGCCACTTCTCCTGGCCCGGACACCCCGCACAATCGCACCCGGTATTGGGGGATATTCCCCGTCATCGGGGCTTTCATCCTGGCTGCTCATACGCCTGTTTAAAGCCAGCGGACAACGGGAGCGTGGCGTAGAGCCATTAGTCACCTCCTGTCACTTTCGGCGGGAAATATGCATCGTTCCCATCCCGGCTCGAAATCAAACGTTTTGCCAGCCGGGCCAGGAGCAGTGGCTTGTTGCCCATGCATTGCCACGCGCTCCGAGGAACCCGTCAGAGGTGTTTGCGATGAAACTGGATGCCGGAAGGCTGAAACCTAGTCCATTGTTCAAAACCAGGCTGGCGCTGAGTATCTCTGCTGCCGTGATCATGTTGGGGCTGGGCTTGTTCCAGGCCCGGGCAGTGCCCCTCGACAACACCGATCCACCGCCTCCTACCGACCCATCGGCGTTCACCAATCCGCCCGCCGACCCCGATGCCGCATTGCGGGACTTGCTCAAACTGCCTCCCGCAAACGTTGGCGCTTTTGATTTACCCAATGGAGTGATCGGTAACCGCCAGACCCCCTTGGTCGACAATGTGCTGCCACCCGATCTGCAACCCAGCTTCAACATCCCCACTAACGGTAATGCCAGCCCGGTGTTCGGGGTTCAACCGTTCTCCCAGAAGCTTGAACTGTTCGAGGAGTTCGGCTCGAACAAACTGGATGCGACCGACCCGCCATCACCCGTTCCGTTCCCGGTTCCGACGCTGGGCCCCGCACCGGCGCAAGATCCATTGAACGTGGCGCGTAGCGGCCCGTCGCCGGCTGCGCTGGACGCCTTTCTCAGGGAGCCAGCCTTGACGCCCTTCCCGACAGAGTTCTCCAATGTCCTGGACCGCAACCCCTGGAAGGCGCAGATCGAGCTTTTCCTCAACCGCCGAGTCGATTCGCCCGCAGAAGGCCGGCCACCGGGAAAAGGCTGGTCACACCAGCGTTTCAATGAGTTTTTCCCGCGCGACGCCTTCAAGACTGTGCAAGCCGGCGCGCACGTCAACAGCGGCTTGCGCGATCGTATGCAACGGCATAACTACGCCGTGGGGGAATTTGCGCCAGGCGGGCTCTATCATAACCCCAACGGCAACCCGGCCAACGAGGGCACCACCAAGGGCATTCAAGTGCAGTTTCACCCCAACTTTCCTGTCCAGGACCATAATGCGTTGTGGACATTCGACGGCACCTTTCCGCCCAAACTGCTTCAAGTCCGCTATGGCCAAGCGATGCTGATGCGTCATTACGATGCCTTGCCCATTGACCCATCGGCCAACCGGGGCTTTGGCCTGCACACCATCACCACCCATGAACATAACGGCCACTCGCCCGCGGAAAGCGACGGCTTCGCCAACGCGTTCTTCTTCCCGGGCCAGTACTACGACTATCGCTGGCCGATCCAGTTGGCCGGTTACGACAGCATCAATACCAGCGCTCAGGATCCGCGTGCGGCATTCCCCTGCGACCCCGGTGAAACCCTGTTCGTCAACGACGCCACCCCCGGCTTCAAGACCTGCGACAACGGCACCATCAAGATCCGAGGCGACTGGCGCGAAACCATGAGCAGCCACTGGTTCCACGACCACATGCTCGATTTCACCGCGCAGAATGTCTACAAGGGCAATGCGACGATGATGAACTACTACAGCGCCGTGGACCGTGGCAACGAGGCGGTCGACGACGGGGTCAACCTGCGCTTGGCCAGCGGTTCGGGACTGGGGTGGGGTAACCGTGACTATGACGTCAACCTGACGATCGCCGACAAGGCCTGGGACCAGGCCGGCCAGTTGTGGTTCAACCCCTTCAACACCGACGGTTTTCTCGGTGACCAGGTGCTGACCAACTGGGAGTACAAACCCTTCCTGGACGTACGTGCCCGCCGCTACCGTTTGCGCATTCTCAACGGATCGGTTTCTCGCTACTTCAAGCTGGCGGTGGTGCGTCAGGTCAATGGTAATGGTGGCGAGTTTCCTGGCCCGAACAACTCCGGGGTTTCCTATAACCGGGTGCCGTTCCACTTGATTGCCAACGACGGCAATATCATGGAGCACGCGGTGCCGTTCGATGGCAGCCTGGACCTCGATAGTGACGGCGACACACAGAACCACAATGGCATTCTGCCACTACTGGGCGTTTCCGAACGCCATGACATCGTCATCGACTTCGCGAAAAACGGCATCAACCCGGGCGACAAGATTTTCTTCGTCAACATCGAGGAGCATGAAAACGGCAAGCGTCCCGAACGTGACATTCCATTGGCGGATGTACTCTCCGGGAAGTACCTGCCCGTTGTCCGGCAAACCAGCCACGGGCCACAGTGGGTCAACGGTGACCCGGGCGTGGGCCTGTTCCTGCAACTGAACGTCCAGCTTTACACCGGCCAGGATGTCAGCATGAATCCGGTCGACTTCGAGCCCGCCAAGCCTGGCAAGCCCGAGGGCAAGGTCATGATCCCCCTGCCCTTGAACCGTGATGACCCTGCCGATATCGCCCGGCTTGCCCAGGCGCGGCACCGCACCTTTATCTTTGGCCGCTCCAACGGCACGGATTTCAAGCCCTGGACGATCAAGACCGATGGCGGCGAAGGCTTCGGCATGGACCCGCGCCGGATTTCAGCCGCGCCACAACTGGCCACTGGCCCGACACCGGCAGGGTTCAAGGGTGAAGGCACGCTGGAAGTCTGGAAGATCGAGAACGGCGGCAATGGCTGGAGTCACCCGGTGCATGTGCATTTCGAGGAAGGGATCATTCTCACTCGAGGTGGCAAGACACCACCCGAATGGGAAAAAGGGGCGCGCAAAGATATCTACAATATAGGCCGTCATCCTGAGAGCCTCGACAATGTCGAAATGGCCATCCGCATCCGTGAGTTTGCCGGTACCTACATGGAGCACTGCCACAACACACAGCATGAGGACACGGCGATGCTGCTGCGCTGGGACTCTGAACACCCGGGCCAGATTCAATTGATGCCCACGCCATTGCCCAGCTGGGACGGCGTGAAATTCGTGGCCTCGGTTGCGTTACCGACATTCCGTACGGGAGATGGTGTCGGGCCACAGGTCGAGGTCGACAATGACCAGGAAGATAGCAGCGGTAGTGGCAGTGGCAGTGGCAGTGGCAGTGGCAGTGGCAGTGGCAGTGGCAGCGGAGGCTAGCGTCGTCTATCAAACGACTGGTCATGGCGTCAGCAAACGCAAAGAACCGGCTGCATGATCGTTTCAATCCCAAAGCCGCCTGTCATCACTGTCGGCTTTGGGTCGGATGCGCTCTCTGTCCGAGACGCGTTACCTGTTCGACGATGGCAATGACATGTTCATTCTTTGTAGTAGGCGCTGACGTCGTCGAGTTTCAACTTCGCGGGTACCGCCCGCTTCGCCGTCTCGGATCCGGTCGACAGGGGTACGCTCTGCGTGACGTTGGCCATCCGGGTGATTTCCACCTGCACTTTATCCTTGCCGAGCAGGTAGTCGGCCAGTTTCTGGGAAAACGGCCAGTAGTTCAGATCGGCAGTCAGGGTCAGCGGCCCGACGGCGTCGGCCGGCACCAGGAAGGAGAACTCCCCGATATCGTAGCCCTTGGGCAGAATGCGGTTGTCCGAGAGAATCTGCGTGGCATTCCAGACCTCGACGTCCAACGGATTGCCGTCCTTGTCGCCTATATGCACCTTGAAATTTCGCGTGTTGACCTCGGTCTTGCCGTCCTTGATCGAGCCCAGGCGATAGATCTCGCGACCATTGGCATCCTGCACCCGGAAATCGATCCACATCTCCCGACCCTCGGGAAAGCCGGTCGGCAGCTTGTGCCCGGCGCCGACGTTGGTCACTTTGACGGCTACCGAGGTGTATTGCCCGGGCGTCATGGCTGCCGGCACTTGCTGGAACTTTATGTCCCCGGCACGCGCGAGCATGTCGCGTGCGCGTTGCGCGCCCTCCTCCTGACCGAGATGCTTGAGCATCGTCGCGTTGGCTCCGCTGAACCAATGCGAGGCGACCTCCTCGCGGTCTGGCCCCATGATCGCGGCCTTACCCGCAAAGCCCGGCATGTGACAGCTCTGGCAGGTCACATTGTTAAGGCTGTAGGTGCTCTCCTGCCACTCGTCATAAGTGCGCTCGACCGCCACACTGCTGAAGGGATGCGTGACGTTGTGGCAGGTGCCGCAAAAGTCCGAGCGCGTGTGCAGAGCGGAATACACGGTGTCGTGATAAGGCGAAACGGCATCCTTGCGCGGGCCGAACTTGGTCGGTTTGCCGTTTGCCCGAGGGCTCAGGACATAGGCACCGTTATCGAGGCCTGTGCGGGCACTGATGTTGTGGCAGGTCTCGCAATCGACCCCTGGCATCGGATGATTCTTCTCGCTGTCTTCAATCGAGGAGCGGTTGACTTGCGAAGTGATCTGCCCGGTCGTGAGACCGATCGGGGTATGGCAGCCGGTGCAGAAGTTATCGACCTTGCCCTCGGTGGCCGCACTCGCACGCTTGAGCAAGGCCCGATAGATGGGTTCATCCCAGGCCTGGGACATCATCGACGAGCGCCACTGCCTGTAGATCTCCGTATGACAAGCGCCACAGACCTGGGCATTGTCGAAGTCCTTCACATTCAAGACCAGGTTGCCGGTGGTATTGGCCCGATGGGGAAAGAACGGCATCCCGCCAATCACATGCATGAGCCTGGAGCGTGCCGGCTCCAGCCACTTCTCATTGCCTTGACTGTCATTGCCCTGAGGTTCGTCGGCCGCCACCAGCGTTACCGTGAGCAGGCAAACCAGCAAGCACAACAGACGACGCAGCGGCGCTACCTTGGAGTGGTTCATAACGACTTCCCCTGGACAGTTGCAGAGGATGACTGCAGCACTTCCATTGAGTAACCAAGGGTATTTCGTGATGCAACCCGATGGTTACATCAATCACTCAATGGGGGTACTTACAGCTCCACGGCGTCCCGACACCTTTCATGAACGGGATACCCTCGCTCAGCAATTACCCTGCCATCGATGTAACAATACTTGTCGGCGTACCTGAACGCCCCGCAAACATTGCTCGGAATTTGAAATGTCTGAGTTGATGGAGATGCGAACCCTGCTGGGGATTCGCGCCCATTGGCGGGGTGAATTCACGCCGAAATCGGGGGGGATTCAGATCAAGTGCCAGTCCTGCGATACAACCGCCGCACAACATCCGATAGCTGCATTACCCTCCGGGGTTAATGAGCCGCTCTGATCCGTTACTTGGCCCGCCGACTCTCTATCGCTGCAACCTGCTGCACTTATGCACCTGATTGCGGAATAGGAAAGCGTTTCTCCGCGCAGTGCACCTCGCCAATCCGGGGCCACTCACTTTACTCGATAGAACTTACTCCCGGTCTTTCGTCGACCGGATG
>RCUH01002178.1_pt1 | contig 12106 bp, 14 predicted proteins | sample 2166191 | NCBI WGS metagenome assembly RCUH01 (sample SAMN09932848, study PRJNA488358) | compost metagenome | feature: garden; material: soil; isolation source: compost soil in an enriched community after 214 h of incubation | place: Germany: Experimental Botanical Garden Goettingen | collected...
TCGCTGCCGCTGATGAAGTCCATCGTCGAACACGAAAAGATGTACACCGTGCTGCCGTTACACGCCGTCTGGCAGGAGGTGCAGGAAGGCCGGCTCAGCATCGCCGCGCTGCGCGATCCCACCATGAGCCGGATCATCTCGATGGCGTTCTCGCGCTCGAAGGGGCCGGGCCGCACCGTCATGGAAGTGGCGGCGCAGATCGAGACCCTGGTGCGCGAGATCGGCGGAGAAGGTGTCTGGCACGCCAGCCCCTGATGGCGTGGCGGCGGCCCGGCGCCTACGCGAAGCCGTAGAGCCGCGCGGGATTGTCCACCCACACCTTCTTGCGCAGCGCGTCGTTACCCAGCCAATCGTGCGCCAGGTCGACGAGCGCATCGGCCGAGGGCGCGGCGGCGCCCATGCGCACGAAGGGCCAGTCCGACCCCCACAGCACCTGATCGGGATTGGCGGCGACGCAGGCATCGTGGATGAAGTGCGCGTTCTCGTAATCGGGCGCGGCCCCGACGCGGCACACCGTCAGCTTCATCCAGATCCGTCCGTCCGCCAAAAGCCCGCGTAACAGCTGGAAGACCGGATCGTGATCGCCGCGCGCCGGGACGAGGCTGCCCAGGTGGTCGATGACCAGCGGCAGGTCCAGCCCGGCCAGCGCCGGCAGATGGCGCAGATAGGTATCGCACGGCGCCCAGAGCTGCGCGTGCAGGCCGTGGCGCTTCATGCGGGGAGCAAGAGCCGCAACCTGGTCGAACCCGACGCTGCCGGGAAATAGATTGCCGGCGGGGTCGCGCGCCTCGACAAAGCGCAGGCCGCGCACGCCCCCTTCGTACAGGGACTGCAACTGCGCATCCGTGACCGACGGATCCGCCACGGCGATCCCCCGCAATCGGTCGCCGCCCTGCTGCAAGGCATCCAGCAGCGCGTCCGGGTTCGTGCCGTAGGGCGCCGGTTGCACCAGCACGCCGCGCGCCGCGCCCAGTGTGTCCAGCATGCGCAGATAGCGCGTGGCCGCGGCATCCGGCGCGGCATAGGACGACGGGTGCTGCAAGGGAAAGCGCTCGTAGGGGCCGAACACATGGCAATGCGTGTCGCACGCCCCGTCGGGCAGCGCGTGACGGGGCGTCACGGGCATGCGCGGCGTCTCGACGCTGGCGGGGACGTAGGGCGTGGCCTGAGGGGCAGCGCCCCCGTCGCGGCTGGCGGCGGTGTTCTTGTCGCGGCTGGTGGCGGTGTTCATGAATGCCCCCTGCCCAGCGGCGCCAGCCGGCTGAGCGACGGCCCGCCGTCCTGTTGCGGCGTGTCCAGCGGCGCGGGCGCATCGTCCGGCATCGGGATCTCGTGCGCGTTCAGCGTCATGGACACCATGGTGTAGTAGCCGATGACGGCCGTCAGTTCCACCACGCCCAGCGCGGCCCAGCGCTCCACCGCCTGCGCGTACAGGCCGGGCGCCACCTGTCCGGTTTCCTGAAGCTGGCGCGAAAACTCGTAGACGACTTCGTCGTCGCGGTTGTCGAAGACCGGCGTGGCACGCGCCTGGATAGCGTCCAGCACCGCATCCGGAATACCGGCAGCCCGGGCGGCCTGCGCGTGGATGTGCCATTCGATCTGGCTGTTCCAGCGGCGCGCCGTCACCACGATGGCGAGTTCGCTGACGCGGGGCGGCAGGCTGGTGCCAAAGCGCAGCAGCGCGCCCAGCGCCTGCCAGCGCTCGGCCAGTTCCGGGCTGTGCAGCGCGGCGCGCAAGGGGCCGACCAGGCGGCCGCGCGGGCCGGAGACGATCTTCTCGTACACGCGCTTCTGGTCGTCGGTCATGCTGTCGGGAGTGGGCAGCGGGATACGGCTCATCGTCGTCCTCTTCTTACGGGGTGTCGTCGGGCTGGCTGCGCATCACCGACGGGCGGGCGGAAAAGCGCTGGTGCCAGGCCGCCAATGCCGGGTGGCCGTCGCGCCAGGGAATATCCGGAAAACGATAATCCATGTACGACAGCGCGCAACCGATGGCGATCAGCCCCAGATCGAAGCCGCTGGCCTGCAGCGCGGGCGCCTCGGCTTCCAGCGCGGCCAGCACCGCATCGGTCTTCAGCGCGAAGGCGTCCAGCCATGCCGCCGTCTGCCTTTCCGCGGGCTTGTTGCGTTCCTGGCGGAACAGCAGCAGCGCATCCAGGAAGCCGTCGCCCAGGGCCTGGCGGCGCTCGGCCACGAGGCGTGCCTTGGGTTCCGAAGGCAGCAGGCCGCTGCCCGCGATACCGTCCAGCCAGGCGCAGATGACGCGCGAGTCGTACACCGCCGTGCCGTCGTCCAGCACCAGCGTGGGCAGCTTGATCAGCGGGTTGTCGCGCACCAGGTCCAGGTTGGGCTTGTCCATCGCGACGGGCGTGCGCACCAGCGTCACGCGGTCTTCGATGCCGGCCTCGTAGAGGACGATCATCACCTTGCGCACGAAAGGCGAACGCGGCGACCAATGCAATTTCATCGATAGGCTCCCTGTGAGTTCATAGTCATGGATGGCATTCAATGGCCCTGCGCGGGCCGCACCGTCGGGTCATTGGCCGCGTCCGGCGCGCGCATCTGGAACAGGTCGCTGGTGTGCGCGTACCAGCCGGCCCCATGCATGCGGCCCAGCAGGCGCAGCGCGGGCGTGTCCACATAGAATTTCTCGGGGTTCAGCAGGGCGTCGTCGCGCAGGTACAGCCCCACCACGCGCGCCAGCACGATCACGCGCTGCGGCGCCGCGTCCAGCACCTGCCACACCCTGCATTCCAGGGCGGCCGGGCTTTGCGCGATGCGCGGCGGATCCACGATCAGGGACGGTTCGGCCACGAGTCCCGCGCGCGCCAGCTCGTCGATGCTGGCCTCGTAATCCAGGCTGGTGTGGTTCATCTGCTCGGCCAGTTCGGCCGACACCAGGTTGATCACGAACTGCCCCGTTTCCAGGATGTTGCGTGAGGTGTCCTTCAGTTCCCCGCCGCGCGGACCGATGCCCAGCGCGACGATGGGCGGATCGCTGCTGACCACATTGAAGAAAGAGAACGGCGCGGCGTTGAGCGCGCCCTGCGCCGACTGGCTGACCACCCAGGCGATGGGCCGCGGAACGACCACGCTGGAAAGCAGCTTGAAGGCGTCGGCCGGGGCCAGCTTGCTGAAATCGAAGTTCATGGGGTGGGCGCCCTGCGCGGCGGGATAGGGGTCGTGTTCATTTGGCCAGCAGCCCCAGCGTGCCCAGCAGGCGCTGCATGTCGGCGCGGTCCTTCTGGACGTAGGCGTCGGCGTCCTTCGGGGACAGCGCCATCAACTCTATCGCCTGGTCCTGCATGACGCGGCGGTAGTCGGGGTCCTCGTTCACGCTCTGGACGGTGCCGCTCAGCTTTTGCACGATCCCGGCGGGCGTGCCGGCGGGCGCCGCCAGGCTGTACCAGGTGGCCGCCTGCGCGCCCCGCACCCCGGCCTCGTCCAGGGTGGGCACGTCCGGCAGCAGGGTCGAGCGCTTGTCCGCCGCGTAGGCCAGCGGCACCAGCCGGCCCTGCCGGATGAACGGCAGGCTGGCCGACAGGTTCAGCATGGCCAGGTCGATCTGGCCGCCCACCGCGTCATTGATCGCGGGCGACGCGCCGGCATAGGGAATGTGATTGAGCTGCACATGCGCGGCCTGCTGGAAGAGTTCCGCCCCCAGGTGGGTGGCGCCGCCCATCCCGGCCGACCCGTAGCTGAGCTTGCCGGGTTCCGCCTTGGCGCGGGCGATCAGGTCCGCCACCGTCTTGATGCCGCGCGACGGATTGACCACCAGCATGATGGGCTGCACCGCCACGACCGAGCAGAATTCAAAACCCTTGATGCCGTCGTAAGGCGTCTTCTGCATCAGCGGCGTCACGACGTGGCCCGCGGACGTGCCCAGCAGCAGGGTGTAGCCGTCGGGCTTGGCCCGAGCCACGAAGCCCGTGCCGATGGACGCGCCGCCGCCGGGCTTGTTCTCCACCACCACCGGCTGGCCCAGACGCTTTTCCAGCGCGCGCGCCAGGCTGCGCGCCACGACGTCGGCCGGGCCCCCGGCCGCGTAAGGATTGATCAGCGTGATGGGGTGGTCCGGATAGCCAGCCGCCACGGCGGCGGGCGCGGACACGGCGGACAGGACGGCGGCGGCCGCCGCAAGCAGGGATCGGAGCATCGATGGCATGGTCGTTCCACTCGAATGGGTAGGCGTGAATTGGCGGGAAGGCGAGGCGGGGCTCAATCGGCCCGCGCGCCGGACTGCTCGATGATCCGCGCCCATTTCAGCGTGTCGGCGCGGATGCGTTCGGCGAATTCCTCGGGCGTGCTGTGGGTGGTCTGGATGCCGTAGCCCGCCATCCGCTCGACCATCTGCGGCGAGGTCATCACGGTCCCGATCGCGGCGTTCAGGCGGTCGATGACCGCGCGCGGCGTCCCCGCCGGCGCCAGCACGCCTGACCACAAGCTGACCTCGTAAGATTCGAAGCCCGGCGATTCCGAGATCGAGGGCACGTCCGGCAAGGCCGCCAGCCGCTTGCGGCTGGTCACCCCCAGCGCCTTGATCTTGCCCTGCCTGACCTGGTCGATGAAGTTGGACGAGGTGTCGATCATCATCGAGATGCGTCCGGCCAGGAAGTCGTTGATGGCCCCCGACGTCCCCTTGTACGGGATATGGCGGATATCCACGCCCGCCGTGGACTTGAACATCTCGCCCGCCAGGTGGCTGGTGGTGCCGCTGCCCGAGGAACTGAATGTGAGCTCGCCCGGACGCTGCCTGGCAAGGTCGGCCAATTCGGCCACGGAACCGGCCTTCAGGTCCGGATTGACCACCAGCAGGTTGGACGTCAGGTTGGTCAGCGAGACCGGCGCGAAGCTCTTCTGCGGGTCATACCGCAGCTTGGCGTAGAGCGACGGATTGATGGTCAGCACGCCCATCGTGGAGTACAGCAGGGTATAGCCGTCGGGCGCGGCGGTGGCCACCGCCTCGGCCCCGATCGCGCCGCCCGCCCCGCCGCGGTTTTCCACCACCACGGACTGGCCGAGCTTGTCGCCCAGCCCCTGCGCCAAGGCCCGGGCCATCAGGTCGGTGGCCCCGCCCGCCGGAAACGGAACGACCAGCCGCAGCGGCCGGTCGGGATAGGGGCCCGCCGCCACGGCCGCGGAAATCAGGCCCATGCCGAGCCACAGGCTGACCGCGGTCAGCGCGCTTGCCATTTTCATGCTGTCTCCACACCTGGTTTTTTGTGTTTGGAGCATGGTAGGCGCGCGGCCGGGAAGGCGCTATGCGCGGGATCGCATATCTGCTTTGCGGCGCCCGCGCCGGGGGGTTAGCCCGGTTGCGCCAGCAGACGCTGGATCTCGGCCTCGGTCTCCTGGTACCTGCCTTCGCCGAAGTGGCGATAGACGATCCTGCCCTGCTTGTCGATCAGATAGGCCGCGGGCCAATATTGGTTGCGGTACGCGTCCCAGGTGGCGTAGCGGTTGTCCTGCGCCACCGGATAGGTGATGCCGAAGCGCTGCAGCGCCTTTTCCACATTGGGCGTGGACCGTTCGAACGGGAACTCCGGCGTATGCACGCCCACCACGACCAGGCCCTGGTCCTTGTACTTCTGGTACCAGCTGGTGACGTAGGGCAGCGTGCGGATGCAGTTGATGCAGGTGTAGGTCCAGAAATCCACCAGCACCACCTTGCCGCGCAGCGATTCCATCGTCAGCGGCCCGCTGTTGAGCCATTTGTCGATGCCGGTGAATTCGGGCGCGGTGGGGGCTTCGGCCGGCGCCGGGGCGGCTTGCGCCGACCCTTGCATCAGAGAGGCGGCAATCAGCGCGCCCAGGGCAATCTTCTTGAACGTGGCAAACATGGCGAACTCCTTCAGGGTTGGACGAACAGGTTGCTGATCCAGGCATAGGCCAGGACGTCGTACTGGAAATAGATGGCGATGGCGGTCAGGACCAGCAGCACGCCGAAGCCCTGCTGCAGGCGGTGCGTGTGGCGGGACAGCCCGCGCACCCGGGCCGCGATGGCCTGCCCGCCGTAGGCGATCACCAGCATGGGCACGCCCGCGCCGATCGCGAACACCAGCAGCAGGGTGCTGGACTGCACCAGGTCCTGCGCCTTGGCGGCCAGCACCAGGATCGACGCCAGCACCGGCCCGGCGCAGGGCGTCCACACCGCGCCCAGCGACAGGCCCAGCACGAAGCCGCCGGCATTGCCGCTGCCGGTGCCGCCCGCGGCAGCCAGGCGCTGCAAGGGGCCGCCGACCCGGGCGATCAGCCGGTCGTAAGGCTGGGGCCAGATCCGCGCCAGGCCGAACAGCGCCAGCAAGACGATGGAGGTGGAGCGCACGGCTTCGTGCACGGATTCGTTCAGGTTGGACAGGAGGCTGAGCGCGATGCCCAGGCCGGCGAACGCCAGCACGAAGCCGGACACGACGAACAAGGGCCGCAGCCGGCCGGCGCGCTCCAGCGAGGTGCCCAGCAGCACCGGCAGCAGGGGCAGCACGCAGGGAGACGCGATGGTCAGCATGCCGGCAAGCAAAGCGATGGGAGTGTCGATGAGGTCCATGGGGGTCGTCCTTTGGAAAGTGACCCCATTGCACCCGCCGCACGTATCCGGCTTGTGCCGGACAGGCGGAATTTTTCAAGCGCGTGTATCCGCCGCCCGGGCGTATACAGTACGACACACTTCCCGGACCGGCCGGCGCTATAAACCGTTCACGCCCTGTATCCGGAACCCGCCATGAAACGCTTTCTTGCCGTCTTGCTGTTGCTGTTCGGCGGCTTCACCGCCGAAGCCGCCAAGCCCTTCCAATGCCAGCTCATTTCAAACACCCGCCCGCGCCGCGATCCCTTGCCCCCGGGCGAGCGCTAGGCGCGGATAGAATTCCGCAACCGGACCCGCGCGCCAACCGCGCCGTCATCAACTACTGGAAGGCCCCGCAGATGGATCACATAGACCACGTCATGATCGTGGACGACGATCGGGAAATTCGCGAACTCGCCGGCGGCTTTCTCAGGAAGAACGGCCTGACGGTCACGCTGGCGGCGGACGGACGGCAGATGCGGTCCCTGCTGGAAAGCCTGTCCGTCGACCTGATCGTGCTGGACATCATGATGCCCGGCGACGATGGCCTGGTGCTGTGCCGGGAACTGCGCAGCGGCAAGCACCGCCGCATCCCGATCCTGATGCTGACGGCGCGCAGCGACGACATGGACCGCGTCCTGGGACTGGAGATGGGCGCCGACGACTATCTGGTCAAGCCCTTCGTGGCGCGCGAACTGCTGGCCCGCATCAAGGCGATCCTGCGCCGCACGCGCATGCTGCCGCCCAATTTCCAGGTGACCGAGCCCGGCCGCGAGATCGCCTTCGGCAACTGGCGGCTGGACACCACCGCGCGCCACCTGCTGGACGCGGACGGCACCATCGTGTCGCTCAGCGGCGCGGAATACCGGCTTTTGCGCGTGTTCCTGGATCATCCGCAGCGCGTGCTCAGCCGTGACCAGTTGCTGAACCTGACGCAAGGCCGCGACGCCGACTTCTTCGGACGGTCGATCGACCTGCTGGTCAGCCGCCTGCGCCAGCGGCTGCGCGAAGACGCGCGCGAGCCCATGTACATCAAGACCGTGCGCAGCGAAGGCTATGTGTTCTCCGCCGCCGTCGACGTCTCGGAATCCGGCCAGTGAACGCCGCCGCGCCGCGCCCGTTCGCCTGGCCCCGCACGCTGGTCGCGCGGCTGTTCCTGATCTTCCTGGCGGGCCTGGTCCTGGCCTACGGGCTGTCGTTCGCTTCCCTTTTTTACGAACGCTACAGCGCCACCCGCAACATGATGCTGGGCGACCTGGAGCGCGACGTCGCCATCGCCATGGACATCCTGGACCGGCTGCCCGCCGCCGAGCGCCCCGCCTGGCTGCCGCGCCTGTCCAGCAACAACCGCCAGTACCTGCTGGGCGATGGCCAGGCCGACCAGCCGCTCTCCAACGACGCCGCGCGCACCGCCGCCCAGTCCATCGAGGCGGCGCTGGGGCCGGACCGTCCGGTGACGGTCCGCGCCATGGCGGACGATCCGCGCCACATCCAGGCGCGCGTCGTGCTGTCCGACGGCCAGCCGGCGGTGCTGGACATCGAGCTTTCCCGCATGCGGCCGGCGCCCTGGCTGGCGGCCGTGCTGGGCCTGCAGCTTTTGCTTCTGGCCGGCTGCGCCTGGCTGGCGGTGCGCCTGGCCGTCCGCCCCCTGACGCGCCTGGCCCGCGCGGCCGAGGAACTGGATCCCGACAGGAAAAGCCCGCTGATGGACGAGGCCGGCCCCGCCGAGGTCGCGCATGCCGCCGTCGCCTTCAACGCGATGCAGGACCGCATCTCGGCCCACCTCGCCGAACGCATGCAGATGCTGGGCGCGATCTCGCACGATCTGCAGACGCCGATCACCCGCATGAAGCTGCGCACGGAATTCATGGACCCGTCCGCCGACCGCGACAAGCTGGCGCAGGACCTGAACGAAGTGGAGCGGCTGGTGCGCGAGGGCATCGATTACGCCCGCAGCGCGCACGGCAAGACGGAAGCCCCGGCGCGCATCGACCTGAACGCCTTCCTGGACAGCCTGGTGTGCGACTACCAGGACACGGGCAAGGACGTCAGCCTGTCGGGCGACACCGTCCCGCCGCTGTCCACGCGCCCGCACGCGCTGCGCCGCATCCTGGGCAACCTGATCGACAACGCGCTGAAGTTCGCGGGCGCGGCCGAGGTGCGCGTGGCGGCACCGGACGGCGGGCACCTGTCGATCTTCGTGCTGGATCGCGGGCCGGGCATCCCCGCTGGCGAACTGGACGCCGTGCTGCAGCCGTTCTACCGCCTGGAGAGTTCCCGCAGCCGGGATACCGGCGGCACCGGTCTGGGGCTGGCCATCGCGCATCAGCTGGCGGCTGCCCTGGGCGGCACGCTGGTCCTCAGCAACCGCGAGGGCGGCGGCCTGTCGGCCGAGGTCAGGATCGCGCCGGACGGCGCCGCGGCGCCGTAGGCGGCAGCGGTTGGCGGCAGCGGTTGCGGCGCCCCGGGGCGCCTGACGCGGCGCAGGCCTGGGCGTTGGGTGGCCCGCCACCTTGGCGCCGCGCAGCCCTTGGCACCGCGCAGCCTTCGGCGCTAGGCTTCCCGCAGCGCGCCCGACAGCAGCAGCGGCTTCAGGATGCCGGCGGTGTACACCCGCGCCAGGTTCACCAGGAAATCCGTGAAATCCGCCTTCGCCGCGTGGTCGGCGCTGTCCGAGATCACCCGCATCACGGCGAACGGGATGCCGAACTCATGGCAGACCTGCGCCATGGCGGCGCCTTCCATTTCCAGGCACAGCGCATCGGGCAGGCGCTCGCGCAGCGCATGGGCCAGCGCGTTGTCGTTGACGAAGACATCGCCCGTCGCGATCAGGCCGTGGTGGACTTGCGGTTGCGCGGGCGCGGACGGCAGCCCGCCGCCGCTGGCGAATTCCCGGGCGAAACCGCCGGCGCTTTGCAGCAGCAGCGCGCTCAGCGCCGGATCGGCGTCGAAGCGTTCGCGTCCCAGCAGGGGAATCTCGTGCCGGCCGAACAAGGGCCGCGCATCCATGTCGTGCTGCATCAGCGCGTCGGCCACCACCACGTCGCCCACCCGCACCCGGGGATGCAGGCCGCCGGCCAGGCCCGTGAAGATCACCCGCGACACCCCGAATTCCTGGATGACGATGGAGGCCGTGGCCGCGGCCGCCACCTTGCCGATACGGCTGAGCGCGACCACGCAGGGCGTGCCCCACAGGGTGCCCACCTGGAAATCGCGCATGGCGATGCGGCGCGTTTCGGCGCCGGGATCCATGGCCGCCAGCAGGTCGGCGATCTCTTCGTGCAGCGCGCCCAGGATGGCGAGACGTCCCATGATGTTCTTCTTTCCGTGATTGATGCGGATGCGCGGCCGCGTGCCGCCAGGGCGCAACATACTCCAATGCCGGCGCGGCCGCCAACCGGCGCCGGCGTTTGTATCGCAGCGTATCCCGCCGCCGCCTTGACACGCCGCGATGCAATCCCGGCGCCTGGCCGACACATGACGGATACAGCGGCTTGTTGCAATGCGGGCTCTTACCCACTGGCACGGCCACGCCGCGCCGCCACCCTGGAGTCATCATGGCAAAGCAACTCGAGCAGGTCCTCTACACCGCGCACACCCACACCACCGCCGGCCGCGAGGGCGCGGGACGCAGCAGCGACGGCGCGCTGGACGTGACGCTCAGCACGCCCGGATCGGGCAAGCCGGGCACCAATCCCGAACAATTGTTCGGCGTGGGCTATTCCGCCTGCTTCATGGGCGCGATGAAGCGCGCCGGCGCCACCCATGGCATCACGGTCCCGCGCGATGTTGCCATCGACGCCAGCGTGTCGCTGGGCAAGGTCGACGGCGGCGCGAACTTCGCCCTGGGCGTCACCCTGGCGGTGTCTCTGCCCGGCCTGACTGCCGAGCAGAAACAATTGCTCGTCGAATCGGCGCATCAGCTCTGCCCTTATTCGCGCGCCATCCGCGACAACATCGACGTGCAGTTCGAGATCGTCTGACGCCTATCGTCCGGCGCGTTCCGGAACGCGGGCCCTGCGAACTGCCCCTCCGAACTGCCCCCCGAAAGTTGGACAACACCCAACCTTCGGGTTTTTTGCATCGAGCCGCTTTTTTTCCGGCTTTCAGATACCAACCGATGGCAATTCGGACTGCTACTGATGCTGTAGTAAAGACGGACTCCCGCAAATCGATGCCAACGTCCCGCCCCGGGAAAATCGGGCCACCACCCGCCGCTGGCTAGGCAAAAAGATGGTGTACATCCATTCAGCAGGGAAACCACGCGGCCTGCCCGCCGAACCTTGCGTGATAGCTTGCGTCACGCAGGCGTGGTCACAGCCGGCGGCAGAGGCATCGAAAGACTCTATCTGTGTGTGGGGAGACGATCATGGTGAAGAACCTTGCCGTATTCTTCGACGGAACCTGGAACGAGCCCAACGACCGCACCAACGTCTACGAGCTATACAAGGCCGCGCCCGAAACCAGCACGCAGGAAACGCTCTACATCGAGGGCGTGGGCACCCAGGGCCAGGGCCTGTGGGCCGCCATCGACAAATTCATGGGCGGCGCCTTCGGTGCCGGCCTGTCCGCCAACATCCGGCAAGGCTACCGCTGGCTCTGCCAGCGCCACGAGCCCGGCGACCGCATCTTCCTCTTCGGCTTCAGCCGCGGCGCCTACTCCGCGCGCAGCCTGGCCGGCATGGTGCGCAAATGCGGCCTGCTCAACACCCCCACCGACGAGGGCGTCGGGGAAGCCTACGCGCTATACCGCGACGACTGCACCCCATCCTCCGCCGAAGCCGCCGCCTTCCGCGCCAAGTTCTCGCGCGAGACCGACCTGCACTACGTCGGCGTCTGGGACACCGTCGGCAGCCTGGGCATCCCGGTCGGCAGCATCCCCTTTCCGGGCTTCTCCAGCTTCTACAACTTCCACGACACCGAACTGAGCAACCACGTCCTGCACGCCTATCACGCCATCGCCACCAACGAATACCGCGAGCCCTACTTCCCCACCCTGTGGACCCGCCAGCCCGGCTCCCCGCCCCGCCCGGATAACTTGCCCGTGGAGCAGCGCTGGTTCATCGGCGCACACTCCGACGTGGGCGGCGGGTATCAGGATGGAAGCCTGCAGACCCTGCCCGCGTCATGGCTGCAGGAAAAAGCGCGACAGGCGGGGCTGGAGGCAGGTACGGTGCAGCGGATCTCCACCGACTACGAGCAGTGCGAGCCGCATGATTCGTACAAGGAGTTCACCGAGAAGGTGCCGATTCCGGTGAAGAAGCGGCCCCGGTTGTGGGATCGGGAGACGGTGCTGAACCTGACGATCGACGATCGGCTGGTCGGGCGGTTCGAGAGGAACCAGGGGTTCTTGAGGGAGTATCCGGATTTCAGGGATGAATTGGGGAAGCTGGAGGTGGGGAAATAGGCGCGCCTGCCTGCGGCAAGGGCCGTCAGGCAGCTTCGTGCTCGCGCATTTCCACACGCAAACCGGCGGCCGCCGCCATATTCACCAGCGCATCCAGACCAAACAGATTGATCTTGCCCCGCATCAGGTCGGAGATC
>RCUH01002191.1_pt1 | contig 12005 bp, 13 predicted proteins | sample 2166191 | NCBI WGS metagenome assembly RCUH01 (sample SAMN09932848, study PRJNA488358) | compost metagenome | feature: garden; material: soil; isolation source: compost soil in an enriched community after 214 h of incubation | place: Germany: Experimental Botanical Garden Goettingen | collected...
TTGGCAGGTCACCGCTCATCGCCTTCGGCATCACGGAAATCCGTCTCGCCGCTCTTCCAGTATCCAGAGGCGGTGATACGGCTGCGATCGAACTGCCGATCATTCTGGAAATGGCGTCGCACCATTCTCACGACCGTAGACTCGGCTGCGAACCAGACCTCGCTCTGTCCCTGCGGCAGGCTGGCAGCCGTCATCGCCTCCTGAAGGACGGTGCCGCTTCCGGCAGGCAATCCATTGCGCGGTAGCCACGTGATATCGGCATCCGCCATCGTGACGATCATTTGAATGTCGTGCCTGTCCGGGATTTCAATAAAGGCCGTCACCTTGATCCCGGCGGGCAGGTCTTCAAGGATCGCGCCGATCGCCGGCAGCGCCGTTTCGTCACCACCGATCAGAAGGTGGGTCACATCAGGGGTAAGGCTGAAGCCGCCGCGCGGCCCGGCGAGCTGGATGACATCCCCGATCCGAACCTGCTCCGCCCAGGAAGAACACGGACCATCACCATGCAGAACGAAGTCGATGTCCATCTCGGCATCGCCTTTGTAATAATAGCGGATCGTATAGGCCCTGCCGCTTGGCTTTTCGCTTTCAGGTGTCGGGACAAACAGTTTGACCCATTGCGCCGGCCGGCGGACCGGGAAACCTTCTAGCGCGTTTGATCCCACGGTTATCCGCTTCATATGCGGGGTAACGAGATGCACCTCGCGCACCGCCGCAACAAGCAATCTGCGTTCGGGCGGGATTGGACGTCCAGGGTTGTTATTGTCGTGTTTCATTTTCTTTTCTTTCGCGGGGTCGTTCAGGCCGCGCTGTGGCGACGAAGAGTGGTCAGAGCCAGAAGGAAAGCTGCTGCAGCCATCAGCGTGGCGATCTGGAATGCGAGGCGCATGCCTGATGTGACCGCCTCCGGGCTGGCCGTGGTGGCGTCGCCAACTGCGTGTGAAAAGACTGCCCCCATCAAAGAAGCGCCGGTGATCAGGCCGAGATTTCGGGCGAGCGCCAGCAGGCCGGAGACGAGCCCGCGTTGCTCGGGCCGTGCATTGGCCATCACCGCCGCGTTGTTTGGCGTCTGGAAGAAGGCAAGGCCAATGCTGATCATCAGGATCGCGGCGATATAGGTCGTTACGCCGCCTGTTGCAGTCACCCACGACATCACGAAGCTGCCAATGGTGAAGAGAGCAAGCCCGATCACCATCGTAATCTTCGCGCCGATCCGATCAGCGATGAAACCTGCAGGAACGCCCATCAGAGCCGCAGCGAGCGGACCGGCGGTCATGACCAGGCCGACAGATCGCGTATTCAGCCCAAGCGCCTTCGACAGGAAAAACGGTCCCAGTACCAGCGTCGCCATCATCACCGCATAAACCAGAACACTCATGGCCATGCTGGTGGAAAGAAGAAGGTTGCGAAACATGGAGAGCCGCAAAAGCGGTGCTTTCGCCTTCACCTGAACGCCGAGGAACAACGAAAGACCAATGAGGGCGCCGAAGGCCAGCTGGATAACCAGCGTATCGCCAAATCCCCGCGTGCCCGAAAAGGTCATCGCCAGCGAATAGGCGCCGAGTGTCGCCGCCAGCAGCACCGTACCCAGCCAGTCGAAGCGCGCAGTGGGAGCTGGATGTTTGGGCTTGTCCACCGACGCCGGCAGGTAGCGGCTCACCAGCAGGTAGGCGAGGATGCCGAAAGGAAGGTTCAGCCAGAACATCGCCTGCCAGCCGAAGGCGGCAAGCGCCAGTGAGCCAAGCGACGGCCCCAGTGCTATGCCGAAGGACACCATAGTCGAGAGCACACCCATGGCAAAGCCGGTGCGTTCCCTCGGAAAGACCTCGCCGATAAAGGCAAAGGACAGAGCCATGATGATCGTGCCGCCAAGCCCCTGCGCCGCGCGCCCGGCGATCAGCAGCGGGAGTGTGGATGAGAGGGCGCAAATGATCGATGCGACCATGAAGATGGCCAATCCCCAGAGATAGAGCCGCTTTTTGCCGAGCTGATCCCCGAAGTGGCCGACGCCGACGATGAGCGCGGTGACGACAAGCAGATTGCTGACGACCACCCATTGGACCGCGCCGAAGCTTGTCGAAAAGCTCGTGACCAGTGTCGGCAAGGCGACGTTGACGATGTTGGTGCCGAGCTGTGAAAGAAGGATGGCCAATGAAAGGCCGGCAAGGACAAGGCCGGATCTGACAGGCCGGTGATGAGCCGCATGGCCGGAAGCGGTTAGGGCGATGGTGTGTGACGACATGTTCATTCCAATCGAAAAATGCTCCTTGGAGCCGTTGATTTTCGATCGTTGATAGCCTCCGACATTTGTTGCATACAGTGCAATATAGCTAAGTTATAAGTGCATCAGGTGCACTCCATGGTGGACGGCGGATACGGATATGAGCGAGAAGATCAGAACCCCGATCGACATGAATCTTCTGGTCACCCTCGACACGCTTCTGTCAGAGGGAAGTGTTGCGGGGGCCGCCCAACGTCTGAACCTCTCCGCTCCGGCGATGAGCCGACAGCTGAGCCGTGTCCGCCACCTGCTCGACGATCCGGTTCTGGTGCGGGCGGGACGCGGCCTCGTGCCGACGCCAAGGGCCGAAGCCCTAAGGGAACGTCTGCGCCGGGTCGTGATGGACGCGGAAGAGATCGTGCGCGGCGAAGGCGAGATCGATCCCGCACAGATCGACCGGACCTTCGTCATTCGCGCCAATGACGGCTTTGTCGCAGCTTACGGCGCCGCAATTGCCACTGCAGTTTCTGCCGATGCGCCAAAAGCCAGGATGCGTTTCGCCCCGCAGGGCGAGGAGGATGTGGAATCCCTGCGCGAGGGTAGGGTCGATCTCGACATTGGCGTGATCGGCGCGATGGGGCCGGAGGTTCGGCTGCAGGCGCTATTTCACGATCGCTATGTTGCGGTTGTTCGAAAAGACCACCCCATCATTGCAAGCGCTGTGACGCTGACCGGTTTTACCATCTATCCGCATATTTCCATCTCGCGACGGGGTCGCTTCGAGGGCCCGATCGACAAGGCGCTCGCCGCCCTCGGTCATGCCCGCACCGTTAGCCTGGCCGTGGCAAGCTTTGCCGATGCATTGGAAATCGTTCGAACGAGTGACCACATCACCGCCATGCCGGATCGCCTGACAAAGGTCGCAAGGCGCGATCTGGCGTCCTTTACCTTGCCGGTGGAGACGGACGCGCTCGCCATCTCCCAGGCATGGCACCCGCGTTTCGATGCCGACCCCACCCACAGGTGGCTTCGCTCGCTTGTTCGCGAGATTTGTACGAAATCGGCAGCACGGTCTGTTCTGCCTTTGTGAATACGGGCAAAACATTCTTTTCATGGGCTCTCCGGCGTAAGCAAGTCTACGCTTTGAATATCGTCATAAAATACGTTTCGACGCAGCTTGTACGGATGTTCAGGATAATGCGCGCTCAAGTTTCCTTCTTTTGCGGCTAAATCGTCGTGGGGAATAGGCGCTGAGGTCAAGAGCCGTTCTTCTGCCGCCGAAGTAGTTGGCGACTATCTTCCCGGTCATCGGACCCGATGCAAATCCGACATGTCCGTGCCCGAACGCGTAAAACACATCTGGCGAGACCGTTGAGCGGCCAATGACAGGCAGGCCGTCCGGCGTGGAGGGCCTATGTCCCATCCACCTGTCGAGGATTCTCAGTCCTGCGGTATTGAGCGCAGGATATGAAGTCCGGGCGTGCTCAACGAGAATATCGGCTCTTTCCCAGTTCGGCTCAGCGTTAATTGACGCGAGTTCCACCTGCCCGGACAGTCGAAGGCCTGCCAGGGTTGGTGTGTTAGCCATCTTGCCGTCGCTCGGCATGATCGGGTGACGAGGTCCCTCACCATCGATCTTGAGAACCGTGTGATAACCGCGCTCGCTTTCCAAAAACACATGGTCACCGGCATCAAGAGCGAGGGTCTTTGACCATGCTCCGGCCGATACGACTGCGGCGTCGCAGGGGAGGACGCCGAATTCTGTTTCGACACCGTGCAGGTGGCCATCCTTCAGATGGAAGCCGGTCGCTTTCGTATGAATTATTTGGCCACCGCGCTCCCGAACCTTGTCAACGATCTTTGCCACATAGGCGCCGGGATCTACGCAGTGTGCGCCGCGCTCAGCCAGAATGCCGAAGCCATATCGGTCATCAAGGCCGGGCTCGCGTGCTTTTAATGTCGGCTTATCGAGTTCCTGCCAGCGAAGCCCGGTCAACTTGCGCAGCCGCCACGAGATTTTTTCCTCTTCGAAAGCCTGCCGGTCTGGATAGACGTAAAGCAAGCCCTCCTTGCGGATGAGGGCAGGTGACCCGACCTCGAGAGCAAGCGCCTCGTGGCGTTCCGGGCTGTCATGAAGAAGTTTATCAAGTGCAAGAGCCGTAGCCTCAACACGCCTTAACGATGACCCCGCAACGAGAAACCGCAGGAGCCATGGCAGAAGTTGGATGAGGTTACGCCAGCGGATAACGAGAGGACCGCGGCGATCCAGCAGGAATCCGGGTATCTTCTTCCAGAGCCCAGGCGTGGACATGGGGACGACGGAGGCAGGGCTTATCCAGCAACCATGACCGTAGCTTGCCGACTGCCTCCCGCCTGCCTCACCAATGTCGAGCAAAGTGACCTGATGGCCGTCGCGAACCAGCTCCAGAGCGCTGCAGGCGCCAACAATTCCGCTTCCTATGACGACAATATTTTTCTTTGCCGCTTCCGTCATTTCTGTTTCCTCGGACAGATTTTTCCCTCTCCGGCCACGCGGTGCCGAAGTCGAAGAAGGTCTTGTGGTCTGGCGTGTGATCAGGCTTCGGCGAGTACGCGGGCGTTGCTCCGCAGCGAATGCTCCGAAACCGTTATTCCCAATCCCGGTCCATCCGGGACGATAACGTGCCCGTCACTGTTTGCGATTTTTTCTTCCAGTACATCCTCGGTAAGAACGTGGTGCGGCATGTAGAATTCGCAACCCAGTGAAATTCCCGGCATCGCCGCAATGAACTGCGTTCCGGCAGCAAGGGCGACACCTCCTTCCCACAAGGTGCCTCCATAGCCGGGCATGTGGATGAGATCGGCTATACCCATCAGCGTTTGCGCCTCGAATATGCCGCCGGCCTTCATCAGCTTTACGGAAATGGCATCCGCGGCCTTCAAGGGAATGATCTGCATCAGGTCTTGGGCATTGAAGCAGCTTTCGTCGGCAAGGATCGGCGTATCCAGACAGGCGGTAAACGAGGCCATTGCCGCAAGGCATTCCCGAGGGACTGGCTGCTCTATGAAGGTCGGGCTGAAACCTTCGACATCACGCAGCACGCTGATCGCTCCAAAGGGTTCGAGCGCCTGGTTGTAGTCGAGGCGGAGATCGATCGTGTCCCCGAAGGCGTTCCGCATCGCCTCGAGGTGTGCGAGGTCTTCGCGATGGGATTTCACGCCGGTCTTGACCTTGAAGATGAAGTTTCCCTGGGGAACCATCTGTTGCATCCGCTCCATGTCGGCAGCGAAATCGGGATCGGCGATTGAGAAGGAAAGGGGTATCCTGTCGCGAACCCGTCCTCCGATGAGGTCGGCCATGGACAGCCCCGCGGATTTGCCGAGGATATCGAACATCGCCGTTTCGATGGTAAGCTTCGCTTCGCCGTGTCCGACCAGAGCCTTTTTCATCCTGAGAGACAGGGACCTGATCCGGTCAACCGGCGCACCTATCACGAGCGGACGGAGATAGACGTCGATCGCGGCAAAAGCCGCTTCGGCGGTGCCGGTGAAGACTTCCCAGGGGGCTGCCTCACCCCATCCGACGATGCCGGATGACGAGGTCAATTCGACCAGCACGCGCTTCACCGTTCCCTTGACGTTTCCTACACCCTGCAGCCGGGTCATCTTGATCGGGCTTTCGATAAGAAAGACGCGAAGATTGCTGATAGTTTCCATCACATGTGTCCTGCTTTAGAGACTGGAACGCGGGGCCATGCCCTTGTGGAAATGGCTCAGGAATGTTTTGGTCGCTTCCATCGTCGGCGCTTCGATGACCTGTTGCGCCGGTCCTTCTTCGACCACGTAGCCATCCCGCATGAAGATCACCCGCCCGGCGACGTCGCGTGCGAAGGCGATTTCGTGTGTCACGATCACCATCGTCATTCCGTCCGATGCAAGTTTCCGGATTGTTTGCAGCACTTCGCCCACCAGTTCGGGGTCGAGAGCCGACGTCGCCTCGTCAAAGAGCATCACCTCTGGTTCCATTGCGAGCGCACGGGCGATGGCGACACGCTGCTTCTGGCCGCCCGAAAGCGTCTGCGGCATCTGGTTTGCCCGGTCCGCCAACCCCACCTTCTCAAGCTGGAACATGGCAAGATCGGTCGCGGCCCTGCGCTCGAGACGCCGGACATGGATCGGTGCCTCGATAACATTCTCAAGAACGGTCATATGCGGAAAGAGATTGAAATTCTGGAATACCATGCCAGTTCGAGTGCGAAATGACGCCAGAGATCTGACGCTCGGACGCGGCGCCGACATGCCGAACTGGAAGCTCGCTTTCCCGACACGAATACTCCCGGCATCCGGGACGACGAGGAGGTTCATACAGCGCAGAAGTGTCGATTTGCCGGAACCGGACGGGCCGAGAAGGGCGACGACACCTCCTTGTTCGACCTGGATATTGATGTCCTTGAGGACTTCAAGCGGTCCGAAGCTTTTGCGAAGTCGAGCAATATCGATCATGAGGTTTGATGTCGTCATCGCCCTTCTCCAAGCTTGCGTTCACGGCTGCGCACGAAAAGCGTCAGCGGGAAGAGGATGATGAAATAGGCAACGGCAACCGCAGTGTATGTCTCCAGCGGTCGAAAGCTGTCATGTGCAGCCATCTGTCCTTGGTAAACCAGATCCGGAACGGCCAGAACGGATACGAGGGATGTGTTCTTGAACTGGAGAATGGACTGGTTCATCAGGGCCGGGACCATCCGGCGCAGTGCTTGCGGCAGGATGATCCTGCGCATGGAAAGTGCGGGTGTCATGCCAAGCGCCGCCGCCGCTTCCGATTGTCCGGGATCGATCGACACGATGCCGCCGCGGATGATTTCGGCGTAAAATGAACCGCCATAACACGAGAGCGCGAGCAGCGACGCCGTGATCGGCGTCATCTCCACGCCGGCGATCATGGGCAGCGCGTAATAACACCAGATCAACTGCACGAGCACTGGCGTACACCGAAAGATTTCAATGAAGCCGAGCGATAATCCACGCACAACCGCAAATCTCGAAAGCAGGCAGATGGCGCCGGCAAGGCCTGCCGTCAGACCGCCGATGACGGTTGCAATCGTAAAGCTGATCGTAACTCCAAGCCCCTGTAGAAGGAGCCAACGATAGCCCCACAGGATGGAGAAATCCCATTCATACATATAGTCGATGTCCGATAATCCGAGTTGAAGGATGCGGGGCCTGAAGCCCCGCCGCTAATCAATCAGATTTCAAATCCACTTGGGAAGTCGCTTTCCTTGACGCCCACCAGAGCCATGTTGCTAATGATCGCGTCCCTGATGAAGTTGTTTTCCCGATGGGAGGTGATCCAGCTATTGGCATAGTCGCGCCAGGACTGATCCTCCTCCCGCCTGAAACCGGCATTGGACGTCGTGAAGTCCGCGGGTGAGGGCATCACGATATCGCCGATCGAGGCGTTCTTCGCACGCAGCGAAAGGGCGAGAACCATGACGAGGCACTGGGCGTCGGCGCGCTTTGCCTGCAGGGCGGCGGTCGCATCACTTGCCGTCTTCAGGCGCGATATCGTCGCCTGCGGCGTATGTCGGGAGACCGCCGCATCGTGCGACGAGCCGGCATCGACGGCGATGCGAATATCTGGCTTGTTGAAATCCTCCCAGTTTTTCCCTTCCAGACCCTTGCGCGTTACAAGGGTGAAAGCGTTCTTGAACACTGGGCCGGAGAAGTCGATGACTTTCTGGCGCTCCGGTGTCGGGTTCAGACCGAAAAACACGTCAATCTTGTTTGCCTGCAAATCCAGAACCGAGTTACCCCAGGTCGTTTCGAGGATCGAAAGTTTGACGCTCAGATCTTCGGCCAGTTTCTGACAGATATCGATATAGAAGCCGCGCCATGTTCCGTCGATCAGGCTTTTTTGGTAATAGGGCGCACCGTCGGCGACGCCGCCGATACGAAGAACACCGGACGATTTGATGCGCTCCAGGCTGCCGGCGGCGAATGCCATCTTCCCGGAAATGAGGGATGTGCCCCCTGCGGCGGCTGCCAACCCCAGCAGTCTGCTGAAATCACGTCTTTTCATGAAGTTCCCCTTTATTATGAAACGATCTGTCTTCGCCAGATCGCGAGGTTTTATCCGCGCATCCCAGGTTTTCCGATGGCTTGCCCCCACCGGCATTCTCCGGCTTCATGAGGTCGGCTTTTGGCGTTTGCCGGATCGCCAATTGTTTAACGACAGCGCACCAAAACAAAAACGTTGAAATCTTCCTCTTTCATGACTTTTATTCATGATGAACAAGGGGACGATATGAGACGTTATTTGCCATCGCTGTCTGCGCTTCACGCCTTCGAAGCCGCTGCGCGTTATATGAATTTCACCCGCGCCGCGGAAGATCTGGGCCTTACTCAGAGCGGCATCAGCCGGCAGATACGGAACTTGGAAGAGTTTCTCGGCGTATCGCTGTTTCACCGCTCCGGGCCACGTTTGGTGCTGACTGAAATCGGCGCGAACTATTACCGCGAACTCGCGCTCACGCTCGACAAGCTCCAGGAGATTTCAATCGACGCGGTTAGGGGGCGGACGATCGACAGTTCGCTAATGATCGGCACGCATCCGGCCATGGGTACGCGATGGCTGCCGCCGCGTCTCGACCGTTTTATTCGCGCCAATCCGGAAGCGCCGGTTGAGGTGATGCTCGCGACCCCGGATGTCGACTTCGAAACCACACGGCTTGATGTTGCGATTCTGCGCGGCGTTGGAACATGGCAACATGCCAGATCGGTGGAGTTGATTGCGGAAGAGATCGCAGTGATTGCGTCTCCGCGGCTGATACAGGCCGGGGCGCAATTGCGCCCAACGGATTTCGCCCTTTTTCCCATGTTGCAGAATGCCAGCCGTCCCAGCATGTGGCTGAACTGGCTCAGGCTTTCGGGTCTCGACTACAGGGGACGAATTTCCGGGACCCGATTTGCACATAACGACATGATCATCAATGCGGCCCTGCATGGAGCCGGCATTGCTGTTGTACCGATCTGTTATGTGGAAGGCGAACTGGAGCGCGGCGAATTGCACTTGCCGTTCGGGCAGCCGATCCTTTCGGGGGACTCTTATTACGCTGTCTATCCGGAGAGAAAAGCCCATCACCCAAGCGTGGTTGCGTTTCGTGATTGGATAATACGCGAAACAAAAAATTACCGGAAAGCGAAAGGCGCATAGCGTCACCTTCTCTTCCAATGTTGATAAGAAAACAGGCGTAAGCATCTGATAATAATTGTGTTTACCAGCGGATTCGTTCCAGGAAGCTCCTGATGAGTGGAACAACGTCGTCGAGGTTCGTTTCTAACAGCCAGTGTCCTGCGTCCAGCAGATGAACCTCGGCATCCGGCAGATCCCGGAGATAGGCGCGGGCGGAGCGCTCGGGCATGTAATGATCCTGCGGTCCCCAGATGATGATAGTCGGCGGCCGATAGGTTTGCAGGTAGCGGCGGTGGATCGGAAACCAGTCGCGATTTGCCTTCAGGTCGGAAAGCAGTTCCGCCGCAATATCCTTTCTCCTTTCGGTCACAAGACTCCAATGCAGTTGCCAGAGGTCAGGAGGAATGAGTGTGGCAAGCTCAGGACGGACGTCATTCAGAAACTCGTCGCGGAAATTCTCTTGGGTGACGGCATCGCGAAATGCGGCGCGCATCCGGTCTGCGGGCAGCGACCAGAACTTCTCGATGTCGGCATATTTCGGCCCCAGCGCGTCTTCATAGGGAATGTCGCCATTCTGGATGATCTGACCCACGATCCGATCCGGATTCATGATTGCAAGCCGTGCTCCGATCGGAGAGCCGAAGTCGTGCAGGTAAAGAACAAAACGATCGAGACCAAGCGTCTCAACAAAAGCATTGAGCCAAGCGGCATAACCGTCAAAGGTACAGGAAAAGGTTTCGGGATTACCGCTATAACCGAAGCCTGGAAAATCCGGTGCGACCAGCCGCCACCTGTCGGCCAATCTGGGCATGAGGTTCCGGAACTCGAAGGATGAACAGGGGTAGCCGTGCGGCAGCAGAATGACCGACGCATCCCGCGGGCCAGCCTCCCTGTAGAAAGTCTCCACCCCGGCAATAGAGGTTTTGCGATGTGTGACGCGCGTGTCCATTGAACTGCTCCCTCAGGGATAAGAGCGCAGAACGGGACAAATGGTTCCGATATCGGGCATGGGCCACACCGTCATCGATCCCGGCATCAGCAAAATGCGACTGTTGTTCGCCACACGGCTCGGCTAAAACCGTTCACAAAACGGACGTGCATCGGGCTGGAGAGAAGACATGATGTTGCAGCAGTCGAAACCACTGAAGGCCGTAGTCGTGGCGTGGATCGCCTTCGCATCGATTGCTCATGCGCAGGAACCGGTGAATGGATTGATATGGACCGGGGATCCCGCCAGCCATTGCGAATTTGTGTCACCCCTGTCGCTCACGGTGGGTCCGACATACTGGATCGGCGCGTGTCCCGGGAACAAGGCGTCCGGCCTCGGCATGCTTCGCCGTCGAGACGGTGACCGGGCCGGTCCTGCTTTTTATGGGCAAATGCAGGCAGGTGTGCCGGTAATCGGCGTTATCGATGATGAAGGTTATCGCGTTGGCGCGTTCAGCAATGGCGATATCGGCGGTGATACGCAGCAGGAACCACAGGTCGGGCTGGACGCCTTCCGGCTGGCGGCCGAAGCTGCGCGGGAAGTGGCCGGGCGTTATGCCCGGGATGGCAATGCCGCCTCGGCGCGGCACTACGAAGCCGTTGCGAAGCAACTGGAGGATCAAGTCGAATGATGATGTGGTGTCATCGGGGGAAACGTGCCGGCGTCGCATTGGCGCTGGTGGGTTTGGCAGCGCCGTCATTTGCTCAGCAACCCTCACTTCCTGATGATGTCAGCGCTTTCGTCACCCGCCGCGACGGCTGTGATCATTTCCGTGGCGAGGAAGCCACTGACAGTGATCGCCGTGCCCAAATAGAAGAAGCACTGAACCGGCTGTGCCGCGGAAGCGACGCCGAGTTGGCACGCCTCAAACGGCAGTATAGTGGGAACAAGGCTGTCATGACGGTTCTCGAGCGCTATGATCCAGATATTGAAGCCGACGGTCCTGCCGAGTGAAGCGAAAATATTCGCTTCAAAATCAAAGGCGTGAATCAACTCGGCCTGAGTGTGCTACATGAACTGCAGATACAGCCATTTTGGAGACGACTGCCATGTCGAATTCTTCGCGGGACCTGATTATCGCCGCCACACTCATCATCGGCGGCTTGGCGGCTTTTTTCTTCTTTCTCTATCTGACCGGTCACGATCCCGATGAAAGCCCGCTAGGCCTGATGGAATGGATCATTGCCGGCGCTCTGCTCGGACCGGGATTTGGTTATCTGCTGAAGTGGAGAAAAACCAGAGGTCGCTAGCACGGTCGCCTTGGGCCAGCCGCAAATCATTCTGGACTGGCAACCTTTCAAACCGCCATCCGTTTAAACCTCCATGACCGATGCTGACGCAAAACCACAACCAGTCGATGGCACCGGCCAGAATGGTGCAGAAAATATCCATGCTAACAATACCCCGGATGATCCCCTCCCGCCGGAGGAAATGGAACCTGCTTCGGGTCTGACACCAGAGGAGGCCGAAGAGGCCCGCAAGAAATATCTTCTAAAACGTTTCTGGATCAGCGCGCGGGGTTTCTGGAGCCGTCGTGGCGATGCATTGGCATGGCCGTTCTCCATCGGGCTCTTGGCGATGATCGGCATAAATGTCGGTTTCCAATATGGCATCAACGTCTGGAATCG
>RCUH01002192.1_pt1 | contig 11994 bp, 6 predicted proteins | sample 2166191 | NCBI WGS metagenome assembly RCUH01 (sample SAMN09932848, study PRJNA488358) | compost metagenome | feature: garden; material: soil; isolation source: compost soil in an enriched community after 214 h of incubation | place: Germany: Experimental Botanical Garden Goettingen | collected...
CCCTCAAATCTTTGGCGGGTGCTGGCAGAGTAGGCACAGATGCTATCAGAGATCTAAGCAGAAACAACAACATTACCGAGGCAGAGGGCGAAACCATCCTAAAAGCCGTGACCGACAGTAACAATGAATGGTACAAGTCCTATTGGCTGATCTTCGGTGCAGTGATTTTGGTCTATGTCATCTCATTTCTTTTCCGCAATGTGAAAATGCATCCGTTCTTCATGAAAGATGGTTACCTCATCGTGAACAATTTGCTCTTTAAAAAATACAAAATAGAAGACATCGAAAAAGTGGTGTTTCGCTCGGTGAAATCCAATCCCAAAGTGGGTGGCTACGGTGGCACAATGCGCATCGACCTGAAAAATGGAACATCCAGTCGCACCAGTCTCTTCACCACCCGAATGACCCTTGTTTCCGAAACCGACACGCAGGTCATCACCTACATCCGCGAACTGCAAAAGCTTTTGAAAGAAGCGGGGATTGAGAATGAGTTTGTGAATTAGTCATCTTTAAATTTTTTCGTTTTCCAAGGTAACCCAGCAGGAAATTCAGCTGATTTGATGAAATCCGATGTGTTTGAAAATTCACTTCAATTTCTATAGGCTCGCTATAGGCTTTTAATAGGCTGTGCTTAATAATCCGTATTCTCGTTAATCTAATTTTGAATTATTATCCTGTTTTTTTTATTCAAATGAGGAAAACCGTACTATTCTAGTTTTGTTTTTGGTTATATTTGGCAACTTATCGAATAACCAAGAATTTTAATTAAGGATTTAAAATGTCAGAAGAACAAAGACGTCAGTTGCAACAGCAACTTTGGAATATTGCCAATACTTTAAGAGGGAAAATGGATGCCGACGAATTTCGGGACTATATTTTAGGATTTATTTTCTATAAATATCTTTCTGAAAAGATTCATTTTACAGCCAACAAAATTTTATTAGATTCCGGAGAAGATATCGACTATAATGACGTTGATGAAAATACTGAAGAAGGAAAAGAAATCGTTCAGGCAATTTATGAAGAGGTTGTAGAAGACTTAGGATATTTCTTAAAGCCATCAGAACTTTTCAGTAATATTGCTAAAAAAGGTCATCAAAAAGAAGAAGGTAAATCAAATTTTATCCTTGCAGAACTTTCAAAGATTCTTACTAATATTGAACAGTCTACTTTAGGTACTGATAGTGAAGATGATTTTGATAATCTTTTTGAAGATCTGGATTTAACATCTTCTAAATTAGGGAAAACAGAAGATGAGAAAAACACGTTGATTTCCAAAGTCTTATATCATTTGGATGATATTGATTTCAATCTTTCTGATACCAATGCCGATGTTCTAGGTGATGCTTACGAATATCTGATTTCACAATTTGCCAGTGGTGCAGGTAAGAAAGCGGGAGAATTCTACACACCTCAACAAGTGTCTACTATTTTGGCTAGAATCGTTACCAGCAGAAAATCTCAATTAAAATCCGTTTATGATCCGACTTGCGGAAGTGGTTCTTTGCTCCTTCGTGTTGCCCGTGAAGCAAAAGTCAGCGATTTCTATGGTCAGGAAATGAATCGAACCACTTATAACTTGGCGCGGATGAATATGATTCTACACGGTGTCAATTACAGTAATTTCGACATCAAGCAGGAAGATACGCTTGAGAAACCACAGCACCTTGACAAAACTTTTGATGCTATTGTAGCCAATCCGCCCTTTTCTGCGAATTGGAGTAGCAATGAACTTTTATTGTTAGATGAGCGTTTCTCACAATATGGAAAATTAGCTCCGGCTTCCAAAGCAGATTTTGCTTTTATTCAGCATATGATTCATCATTTGGATGAGAACGGAATTATGGCAGTTGTAATGCCTCACGGAGTTTTGTTCCGTGGTGCAGCGGAATTGGTTATTCGTAAATATCTTATTAAAGAGAAAAATTATCTGGATGCTGTAATCGGTTTACCTGCCAATATTTTCTTTGGTACAAGCATTCCGACTTGTATATTGGTTTTCAAGAAATGCCGAGAGCAAGATGAAGATGTTCTGTTCGTGGATGCCAGCAAAGAATTTGAAAAGCAAAAAAATCAAAATGTATTGCTCCCAAAACATATCAATAAAATTGTTGATATGTATCAGGAAAGAAAAACAGAAGAGAAATTTTCCCATCTCGCTACTTTGCAGGAAATTGCTGACAATGATTACAACCTGAATATTCCTCGCTATGTCGATACTTTTGAGGAGGAAGAAGAAATCGACATCCAAGCGGTAATGGCGGAAATTAAACAATTAGAAGCCAAACGGGTTGAACTCGACAGTCAAATTGAAGTTTATTTAAAAGAATTGGGATTAGTAAGTTAAATTTTTTTGACTTTAGAATATCCTTAATTTTTATAACAGTAACAATAAATTATCAAGATGACAGAAAAAAATAAAAGTATCAGAAATTTTCCAAATTCAGGAAATGAACCTAAGTTAAGGTTCTCAGAGTTTACGGAGGAATGGAAAGTAAAAAAATTAGGAGAGATTGGAGAAATAGTAAATGGGTTAACGTATAATCCTGATAACATTGATGATAGCGGAATTTTAGTACTACGTTCTTCAAATGTTCAAAATAGGATTGTGACTTTGAAGGACAATGTTTTTGTTAAAACAGAAAAATTTAATCCAGTCAAAGAAAATGATATTTTAATATGTGTTAGAAACGGAAGCAAAAATCTGATAGGGAAAAATGCGATTATAAAAAAAGATTATGAAGGATTAGCCTTCGGAGCTTTTATGACAGTGTTTAGAAGTCCTTATAATAAATTTGTTTTTCAGTGGTTTGATACAAAACAATATAAAGAAATTGTCAATAAAAATTTAGGTGCAACAATAAATTCTATTAATGGAAGTGATTTGAAGAAATTTAAAGTTCCATTTCCTTCATATGAAGAACAACAAAAAATTTCTTCTTTACTTTCATTAATTGATGATAGAATAGAATGGTCAATGAAAATAATTACTCATATAGAATCCTTAATGAAGGAGCTCCGCGAAAAGATATTTTCTCAACAATTTAGATTTAAAGACGATTTAGGAAATAATTTTCCAAAATGGCAATCAGAAAAATTGGGAAATATAGGAACGTTTTTTTCTGGAGGAACTCCATTAACTTCTAATAAGAGTTATTACAAAGGCAATATTCCTTTTATTAAATCTGGTGAAATTAATTCCTCTACAACAACACAATTTATTTCGCAAGAAGCCCTAAAAAAATCTTCTTCAAAAATGGTTAATAAAGGAGACTTAATTTATGCATTATATGGAGCAACTAGTGGAGAAGTTGGATTATCAAAAATAGATGGAGCCATAAATCAAGCAATTTTATGTGTTAGAACAACTTTAAACAATTTATTTTTACTAAATTATTTGAAATTAAAAAAAGAAAACATTCTCAAGACTTATTTACAAGGAGGACAAGGTAATTTATCCGCCGATATAGTAAAATCTTTAACAATTCCAATTCCTTCTCTTCAAGAACAAACCAAAATAGCAGATTTTCTTTCTTCTATTGAAGAAAAAATTGAAATTGAAAAGAAAACCTTAACTCAATACGAAACACAAAAGAAATACCTTTTGGCGAATCTTTTTGTTTAATCAGCCTTGACAAGGTTTCAGCTTCGTTTAAATGAATAAATTTGCAAGCAAGTATCTTTTTTGATTTTCATATTGTATTAATAATTCATTCTCTAAATTAATTTTTTCATCAAAGAGCTTTAGAAAATCTGCAATTTTATTTTGAGTACTTGTATCAGGTAGATTTATTTTTATTCTTGAGAAGTTTTCATAAAATAAGTAATCCCTAACCCCGCCTTCAACATTTCTTAAAACATCTTTTTTAAATAAATCAGTTTTAAGATATTGAAATAAAAATTCATCATTAACGTCATCCGAAGTTTTAAAGCAAACATACAATGAACTTATAATAATGTTCTCTAAACTTCTACTATAGCCAATTGAACCAACATTTATTCTAGCTGGATTATATGCAAAAGTTTCTTTATCTATGATTTTATATAAAGAAATATCGTAACCTCTTTCATCACTATCAACACCTTCAAATTGTTCGGATTGTGTCACAAATCCCTTTTTATTATTAATTGAGTAAACAGGTAATTTAAGATTCTCTTTATTTTTTTTATTAACTACATAAGTTAAATCTCCAAGTTTTTTAAAATTGTAATTATTTCTATTATCAAACCCCTTGTTGAATAATCTTACAGAAACAATTTTTTTTGTTATTTGTAAATCCTCAATTATTTTCTTTTGGGTTTGAATACGCGCTTCAATAATAGATAAAAATGAGGATATCTTGTTTTGTTCTACAATTGATGGAATTGGTAGCACAATATCCGAGAAATATTTATAGCTTATCATCTTACCGTCTCTTATTCCTTCTAATTTTCGATTAAGATGGGTTATATATTTTGAAGTTTTTAAATAATACTTATAAAATATATTATCTATTGTAATTATTGGTCTTAATATAATGTAAGCCGGACTGCATATTCCTTGGTAATCTGAATATTCAATTCCACCTTGGAAAGACCTTAAACTTATAATAAAATCTCCTTTTTGAACAACTTTATAACTTTCAACACTTTTATCAGTGACTGAAATTTTGTAATCAATTAAATCTCTAGGGATTGCTCCAAAGTCTTGCGTAATGGCAAGAATTGGTAAGTCAGAATTATGATTCTTATCTGATATGTTTTGGAAAACTTCATTCCCAAATTTTATATTCCATACTGGAAAATCATCTCCATCATCGGTTTTAAATCGCAAATTTGGAAAATTCAGATTTTTTATCCTCTTTCAATAGATTAGAGAGAATATTTACCATTAATTTAATCTGCGGAAGATAATTTGCAAAGGCTCTATCTTTAAGATTTTAATCTTAAAATCAGAAGAAAATTATGACAACACAAAAAACATTTGCACAAATCGTAGAACTATGGAAAAAAGACAAACAACTTTATGTGAAAAAGTCTAGCTTTTCGGCTTACGTCCTTTTGCTGGAAAACCATTTGTTACCCAAATTTGCGGAAGTTAGTAGTATAGAAGAAGAGGAAGTTCAGCAATTTGTTTTTCAAAAGTTGGAACAGGGATTGAGTCAGAAAAGCATCAAAGATGTTCTTATCGTTTTGAAAATGGTTATGAAGTTTGGGGCAAAATATAAATGGATTCAGTACACGCCATTCGATATTCAATATCCAACGGTTCGGGAAAATCAGAGTATTGAAGTTCTGACCAGAACGCATCAAAAAAAAGTAATGAGTTATATTCAGGAACATTTTACATTTAGGAATCTGGGCGTTTACATTTGTCTTTGTTCGGGAATGAGAATTGGAGAAATCTGCGCACTCACCTGGGAAGATATTGATACGGATAACGGGATTATCAACATAAGAAAAACCATTCAGCGAATCTACATTATCGAGGATGGCAAACGAAGAACAGAATTGCTTCTCGATACACCAAAAACCAAGAACTCAATACGTGAAGTTCCAATGAGTAGAGACCTTTTGCGAATGTTGAAGCCTTTTAAAAAGATTGTGAATCCTTTGTTTTTTGTCTTGACAAATGATGCTAAACCAACTGAGCCTAGAACTTACCGGAGCTATTATAAAAATCTGATGAAACAACTGGAAATCCCGGAAATTAAATTTCACGGCTTGCGTCATAGTTTTGCTACGCGATGTATTGAAAGCAAATGTGATTATAAAACTGTGAGTGTCCTGCTGGGGCATTCCAATATCAGTACAACATTGAATCTTTATGTCCATCCAAATCTAGAACAGAAGAAAAAAGCAATAGATCAAATGTTTAAAGCACTTAAATAGTTTTAGTTATGATATTTTTTGTTAGATTTGATGAAACTATTAACAACATTGTCAGAGTTTCAAACTCTGACAATGTTTTTTAACCATAAAATTCGTAAACATAGAATGTCCAGCCAGCCCGAATATATTCTTGAACAGAAATTAGTAGAACAATTACAGCAGTTAGGTCATAAGCCAGTCAGGATTTGCAATGAAGCAGATTTGATTATCAACCTAAAAACCCAGCTCGAAATTCATAATAAAAAACAATTTTCAAATAAAGAATTTGAGAAGATTCTAAATCATCTTGCCAAAGGAAATGTTTTCGAAAAAGCTAAAATATTACGTGACCGATTTCAGTTTACCAAAGATGACGGGAATTCGGAATGGATTGAATTTATCAATCAGGAAAGCTGGTGTCAGAATCAATTCCAGGTCACAAATCAAATTGCTCAGGAAGGAGATTATAAAAACCGTTACGATGTCACGATTCTAGTCAACGGTTTGCCTTTGGTTCAGATAGAGCTAAAACGCCGTGGTTTGGAAATGAAAGAGGCTTTTAATCAAATCAACCGTTATCATCATCAGTCATTTAATTCCGGAAAAGGTTTATTCAACTATGTTCAGTTGTTTGTTATCAGTAATGGCGTCAATACGAAGTATTATTCCAATAACGCCAAGCAGAGTTTTAAACAAACTTTCTTCTGGTCAGACGAGCACAATAACAATATCACACAACTTGAAGATTTTGCACAGGCATTTCTAGAGCCTTGTCATATTGCCAAGATGATTACGAAATATATCGTGTTGAATCAAACGTATAAAATTTTAATGGTTCTTCGACCGTACCAATATTATGCGGTAGAAAAAATTGTTGAAAGGGTTAGAAATACCGATAACAATGGATTTATTTGGCATACAACGGGTTCGGGTAAAACATTGACTTCTTTCAAGGCAAGTCAGATTCTCAAAGAAATTCCTAAAGTTGAAAAGGTTGTTTTTGTGGTGGATAGGAAAGATTTGGATTATCAAACGCAAAAAGAATTTGATGCGTTTGAAAAAGATAGCGTAGATGCTACGGAAAATACCGTACATCTTGTAAAACAACTTTCTGGTAATACAAAACTCATTGTAACAACTTTACAAAAGCTGAATACCGCCATTACCAAAGAAAAACACGGTAGAAAAATAGACCGTTTAAAAGACAAAAAAGTCGTATTCATTTTTGATGAGTGTCATAGAAGTCAGTTCGGAGAAACGCATCAAAATATTAAGAAATATTTCCAAAAAGCACAAATGATTGGCTTTACTGGAACTCCAATTTCGGAAGTGAATTCGGTTGGAAAAATAAATGGAATTTCTGCAACTACAAATATGCTTTTCAAAGAATGTTTGCATAAATACGTCATTACAGATGCTATCAGAGATGAAAATGTTTTGAAATTCTCTGTAGAATATGTCGGCAGATACAAAGAAAAGGAAGGTAGTAATACTTACATAGATATGGAAGTTGAAGCTATTGATACTCAAGAATTACTAGCAAGTCCAAAGCGTCTGGAGAAAATCACCGATTACATTATAACCGAACACGATAGAAAAACCCATCAGAAAACATTCAATGCAATGTTCTGTGTGAGTAGCATAGATGTTTTGCAGAAATATTATGACCTTTTCCAAAAGAAGAAAGAAGAGGGAAAACACAATCTGAAAATTGCAACCATCTTCAGTTATGGGACTAACGAAGAGAATAAAGATGCAGACGGAAATCATTTTGAAGAAGAAGAGGTGTTTGGAATGGTTGCAGAACCTCGGGCAGAATATGGTTTTAATCATAGCCGAAATATTTTAGACAGATATATTGGTCATTACAACGAAATGTTCGGAACAAATTTTTCCACCAAAGACAGCCAGACTTTTTACAATTATTACAATGACATTGCGAAAAGAGTCAGAAACAAAGAAGTTGATTTAATTATCGTAGTCAATATGTTTTTGACAGGATTTGATAGTCCACAACTTAATACTTTATTTGTAGATAAAAACCTGAAATACCACGGGTTGATTCAGGCATTTTCCAGAACCAACAGAATTATCGGAGAGAAAAAATCGCAGGGAAATATTGTTTGTTTCCGCAATTTAAAATCTGCGACAGATGATGCAGTGACTTTGTTTTCTAATAAAGAAGCCATACAAGAAATTATAATCCAATCCATTGAAGATTATATTGAACTTTTCAAAAATGCTTTAGAAAAACTAAAACTGGTTGCGCCTGAAATTCAAAGTGTAGACGCTTATCAAACCGAACAGGAAAAATTTGAATTCGTTACAGCCTTCCGTGAATTGATGCGTATTCTAAATGTCTTAAAGTCATTTACAGATTTTAGTTTTGAGCAATTAGAGATGACAGAATTTGAATTTGATGGCTATAAAAGCAAATATCTTGATATTTGGACTGCAACACACCCCAAAATTACAGGAGACGGAAAAGTCAGTATTTTAGATGATGTTGATTTTGAATTAGAGCTCATTCACCGTGACGAAATCAATGTCAGCTACATACTTTCATTATTAGCCAATATTGCAGAAGTAAAAGGAACTAAGCGAGAAGCAAAAATAAAAGAAATCCGAGAAATCCTTTCCGGAGATGCACAATTAAGAAGCAAAAAAGAACTCATTGAAAAGTTCATCGATGAAAATTTACCTCATATTCCCGACGGCGATTCTGTAAGCGACGAATTTGATAATTTTTGGAACAAAGAAAGAACTGTTGCCTTCGAAAAAATTGCCGAAGAAGAATCTTTGAATAAAGAAAAATTTCAAGAAACGATTGACAGCTTTCTTTTCACATCCAAAGTTCCTAAAATGAGCGATGCATTAAAACTTTTAGAAATAAAACCAAAACTGACCGAACGAAATAATATTGGAAAAAGAATTATCCAAAAAGTTCAGGATTTTGTTGAGGTTTTTATTGATGGGGTGGCGAGTTAATTTTTTAAGAAAGCTTTTATCTCTTAGAACAATTCTAATAATTAACTAATTCCAATCCTTGTCAAGGTTTTAAACCTTGACAAGGCTAAAACTAAAAACTAATATGTACCAAGAATTACAAACTCAAGTCTTTAATTGGCTTAAAAATAAATATAATCAGGATAATAATTTCACTTTTTCAGTGAGACAAAAAGCAAATAAAGGAGCAGAGCTCAATTATTTCATAGGCACAGAGAAATCAAGATATTTTTCAACAACGTTTTGGTATGTGCCAGTAGCTTATCCTGGTTCTTCTGGTGATTTAATCAATTTGGTCTTTACTGTTACAAAAACTAAAAAAATTGAATTTCATTTTCAGTTTAATCAGACGAAAACACCACACGACGATCAAAATAATTATGCTTTAGAATTTATTAAGAGCATAAGACCTCTCTTTAAAGAAGTTTTTCCAGAAGGACTTTTTTCACCAGATGCTAACAAAATGGAATTTTTTGGAGCTTACTCCAAACCAATTTACAGTAGTTTTGAAGAGTTACATAGTGATCTCGAAGTATTTTTAGGTAAGATTATCCCTATAGTTGATAAACAAATTGCAGTTTTTAAAGAAAAATACCCAACATTTATTGCCCATAGGTTTTCTTCTGACGATCAAGGAAAAATGTTCAAAAAGATGGAAGAGCGTTTCGAGAAGTACAAAGTTATTGAAGAGCTAACAGAGGAGCTGGAGGAAGAAGAGGAGTTGGTAATGGTTGATTCAAAAATTGATTATAATTTTCCCCTAAACCAAATTCTTTATGGTCCTCCGGGAACTGGAAAAACACATAATACCATCAATAAAGCCATAAGTATTGCTAATCCTGAATTTGATTTAAATCAAAATCGAAAAATATTAAAATCTGAATATGACCGTTTGGTGGAAACGGGGCAGATTGTTTTTACAACTTTTCATCAAAGTATGTCTTATGAAGATTTTATTGAGGGTATAAAGCCTCAAATTGAAGAAGATTCAGACGGTAACAAATATGTGATTTATGAAATTAAAGATGGCGTTTTTAAATTAATTTCAAAAAAAGCTCAGGAAAAAAGATTGGGACAAGAAACGATTGCCCATCAATTTACTTTTGATGATGCTTGGGGTTCTATTATTAATGAAGCTAATCTTGGATTGGAAAATAATAATCCAGTACAACTTACAATTCAGACACCTAATTTGGGGTTAAAAATAGTTGACGTTACTGAAAAAGGAAATTTAAAACTTAAGCCAATCTATTCGGAAGAGGCAAAAGAATATATTGTTTCTTATTCAAGAACAAAAATACTTCAAGAAGCATTTCCAGATCTGTCAGTTATTAAAAATATTGACAAAGAATTTAGAGCGGTGATTGGAGGTTCTAATTCAACAGCTTATTGGGCGGTTATAAATTACATCAATAATAAAATTAATTCCGAAAAAAAATCAACAACTCAGGAAAAAGTTTTACCATCATTGCCTCACGTCCTTATTATCGATGAAATCAACCGAGGAAACGTTTCACAAATTTTCGGCGAACTCATTACATTAATTGAGGAAAGTAAGCGTTTAGGAAATTCCGAAGAATTGCAGGCAATACTTCCGTACAGCAAAAAGAAATTTGGCGTTCCCTCGAATCTCTACATTATCGGAACTATGAATACTGCAGATCGAAGCGTAGAAGCCTTAGATACTGCATTGCGACGCAGATTTAGTTTTATAGAAATGATGCCCGATTCAAATGTTGTTGAAGAAGGTGAATTTAAGGACTATCCACGTGTTAATGTAATGGAAAAAATCAATCAAAGAATTGAATTATTGCTAGACAAAAATTACACTTTGGGACACTCATACTTTATCAAGGATGAATTTAAATCTTCTTTTAAAAATGAGATTATTCCTCTGTTGCAAGAATATTTCTACAATGACTGTGGTAAAATTGGGTTGATTTTAGGAAAAGGTTTTGTGAGAGAAAAAGAGATTTTAAAAGTCAATCATCAGAATGTATTTGCTGATTTTGATACCAGAAACGAGATTGATATCATCAAATCTTATGAAGTGATTCCTTTTGATGATGTAGATTTTAATAATGCTTTAGAATTATTATTGGTTTAGCAATGTTGAGGCGAGATTCTATACAAGTTTTTGAGCACAGTTTTCTTGCTATTGGAGAAAGAGGTTTTGAAAAACGTCATTTTATAGCATTATCAAAACTTAATGCTTTACACGATTATCAATATTTCGATCTGAAATATAACGGCGTGGTGTTTAAGCAATTCGTAGGGGTGATTCAGGTTGATAATTTGACTATTGAGATTCTCCCCAAGATTGACCGTTACGAAGTTGAGGATAAAGAAAACAAAAGGAAATGGCGCGATGTGCTTTTGGAAATGCTGAAAGTCACTAAGAAATTAAAAATCCAACAAGTTGGTCAGGCGAATGTAACAAAGCAGTCTATCCATTTATTAGATATTTATTTCGAATGGTTTCTGAATGAAGTACAATTGCTGATTCATCAGGGATTAATTAAACAGTATTACAAAGAAACCGGTAACGTAAAAGCGTTGAAAGGTAAGCTTGAATTTGCAGGACACATTCAGAAGAATCTTGTTCATAAAGAAAGATTCTACACCACGCATCAAGTTTATGAAAAAGACCATGTGATTCATCAGATTTTAGGGCAAGCATTAAAAATTATTGCGACTTTATCAAAAGGAAATTATCTCTACAGCAAGTGTAAAACGGTTCAGCTTGATTTCCCAGAAGTGAAATCGGTAAAAGCCAACGAAAATACGTTTTCGAAAATTCCCAAATCGAGAAAGACCGCACCCTATGAAACTGCTTTGGCCATTGCAAGACTAATTATTCTAAACTATGCACCCAATGTTTCCAGCGGTTCCGAAAAGATGCTGGCTTTGCTTTTTGATATGAACAGTCTATGGGAGGAATATGTTTTGGTAAGATTAAAACAAGCTTGTCAGGATAATGATATTACAGTTTACGGTCAAAATTCTAAACCTTTTTGGAATGGAATTACCATTCGTCCCGATATTGTGGTAAAAAAGAATGATAAGGTTGTTTTAATTATTGATACAAAGTGGAAGAATATTGATCAGTCGCTACCTTCGACCCACGACCTTCGACAG
>RCUH01002201.1_pt1 | contig 11948 bp, 10 predicted proteins | sample 2166191 | NCBI WGS metagenome assembly RCUH01 (sample SAMN09932848, study PRJNA488358) | compost metagenome | feature: garden; material: soil; isolation source: compost soil in an enriched community after 214 h of incubation | place: Germany: Experimental Botanical Garden Goettingen | collected...
CAATTTAATGCACAAGATGGAAGGCTTGCAAACACTAAAGGCCTGTCTGGACTAACGGTGTACCTTCAACTTCGTGCCGATCTTCACTTTATTCTTCTCAAACCAACCCTTATTCATCTCTAGTGCATACTTCGCAGGACCCGAACTAGGGTAGGAAGGTAACAGTGTATCATTGGTAATCCCTTTTCCCGATTTCATTTCCTGAATGTCGATTAAGGTCCCGTTACCATCAAAATAACCTATAGAAAGGTCTATAAGAGTATTTTTCATCCAGAAAAAACGTGTTTCAACATTCTTAAAGATAAAAAGCATTCCTTCTTCGGGTCCCATTTTTTCTCTGAACATCAATCCGCGCTCGTGTTGATCCGCAGTTTCGGCTAGCTCAACAGTGAGATTTTTTGTTCCCAATGTAATTTTGATTTTTGAAAAGGCTGTGGCAGCACGCACATCAAGACTGCAAAGCAGCAGGACCAAAGTCAGTATCAGCTTAAGCTTTTTGAAGCATTTCAAGTGCAACTCCATAACGTACTCCCTTAGTTGATACGTACATTCCATTCATCGAAAGACTTTCCAACGCCTCTAATAATATGGAAGCGCCCACAAATATGATGTCAGCTCGACCACCCAATTGATACTTCGTCTTTTTTTCTTCGACTGAAGTTTGGGCAAACTCTTTCACCCAAAAACGAAGACGCTCGGTCGTAAGGAAAAATCCGTCGACCTTTTTTTCGTCAAAGCCACCGACTTCAATTGCAACAATTGAGGTTGGTGTTCCCGCAACTGCGATGATGCGTTCTGGATGATGCTTTTTAATTTCAGGCAAAACTTTTCCAAGCTCTGCTTGAATCGCCGCGCGCAGCTGAGAGCTCTCGCTCTCCAAAACTGGCTGGGACTTAATATATTTTTCTGTTAAACGGACGCCGCCAATATTGAGACTCTCGGCAAAAAGTATTTCGCTTTTACGTCCTACAATAAATTCTGTCGATCCACCGCCGACGTCGATGACCAGGGAAACTTTATCGTTCTGACTCAAACCCACTGTAGCACCTTGATAAGTGATGCGGGCTTCGTCTTCGCCAGGAATAATCTCGATAGGAATTCCTAAGTCCGTTCCGATTTTAAAGAGCTCCTGACCGTTTTTGGCGTCGCGTGCCGCCGAAGTCGCCATCGCTAGGATTTTATCGACCTTGTGCAAATCAATTTCTTTTTTGAATTCAGTCATACAAGCGCGCGCCCGGATAAGAGCATCTGGATGAAACTCACCTGTCGCGCCCACGCCTTGCCCAAGACGCACAACTTGAGCCATGTCCTTATGGACATTCGTGATTCCATTGCGGTCACCTTCGGCGATTAAGCAAAGAAAAGTATTTGTTCCTAGATCCATGGCCGCTATTTTCATTTTAGTTTCTCTTGTAGGATTTGATTTACTAGATCAGGGTTCGCTTGACCCTTTGATGCCTTCATAACAGCACCCACAAAAAATCCAAGCAGATTTTTCTTTTTGCCCGATTTATGATCTTCGACGTTTTGCGCATTCGCAGCTAAGACTTCGTCGACTAGTTTTTCGACTGCAGCGGGATCCGAAATTTGTACAAGATTTTTTTCTTTAATAACAACTTCAGGGTCTTTACCCGATTGCCACATCTCTTGAAATACAGTCTTCGCAATTTTTCCCGAGATCGTGCCTTTATCTATCAGAGCAATCATGCGCCCTAATTGCTGCGGCTTAATGGGTGAGGCTTGAATGCCTTTGTTGTTTGAATTAAGTTCGCGCAGGATTTCAGTCATGATCCAATTTGAAGAGGCCTTAAAGTTTTTAGACTCCTTGGCGGTTTCTTCGTAATAATCCGCCAGATCTTTTTCCATGGTCAGAACGGAAGCATCATATTCAGGCAACGCGTGGTCGGTCTGAAAGCGTTTAGAGCGTGCAATTGGCAGCTCTGGCAACTCCCGCTGATATTTTTCGACCATCGCGTCTGTTACGATCACCGGCAAAAGATCAGGGTCTGCAAAGTATCTATAATCTTGAGCGTCTTCTTTAGAACGCATCGCAAATGTACGGTTCTTGTCAGGATCCCACAGGCGAGTTTCTTGAATAATTTTTTCGCCACGCTCAACGGCATCGATTTGGCGTTCAATTTCATACTCAATTGCTTTTTCCACGAAACGGAACGAGTTCACGTTTTTAATCTCAACTTTAGTTCCAAATGGATCCTGACTTGATTTGCGAACCGAGACATTGCAATCACAGCGCATGGAGCCTTCTTCAAGATTCCCGTCGCAAACATCTAAATAACGTACGATCTGACGGATGGCTTTGGCGTACTCAGCCGCCTCTTGCGGTGTGCGTAGGTCTGGGCCCGTTACAATTTCCAGCAAGGGAATACCAGCACGGTTGTAATTGATCAATGTACAGTCACCGGAATGATTCGATTTGCCGGCGTCTTCTTCCATATGCGCGCGTGTGATAGAAATAGTTTTATCTTCACCATTTACTTTAAACGTGATCGTACCATTTTCACAGATTGGCTGATCGTATTGTGAAATTTGATATCCCTTAGGTAAATCTGGATAGAAATAGTTTTTACGTGCAAATACTGACTTGCGACGAATATCACAGCCAAGCGCTAAGCCTGTTTTGATCGAGTATTCCACGGCCTTGCGATTTAAAACCGGCAAAGTCCCTGGCATTCCTACACTCACAGGTCCCGTGTTTTCATTGTCAGAGGCATCAAAGGTTGTAGGTTCAGGTGAAAAGATTTTACTTTTTGTACTTAGCTGCACGTGAATTTCAATGCCGATTACGGCTTCATAGCCTCTAGATGACATTTGGATTTTTTCCTTTCACCGGAGAAACTTCCTCTAACGCCAATGCCACGTTCAACATTTTTTGTTCTTCAAAATGCGCCGCCGTCAATTGCACACCAATCGGCAAACCACCTTGGGAAAGTCCAAAGGGTACACTCATTCCTGGAAGACCTGCCAGATTTGTCGATGTCGTGAAAATATCATTCAAGTACATCGCCAAAGGATCGTCGATGCGTTGACCAATTTTAAATGCGGGAGCACTCGTCACCGGACTTAGAATCACGTCACATTTTTTGAATGCTTCAAGATATTCATTCGTGATGAGCCTACGAACCTGACCAGCCTTTGTGTAATAAGCATCAAAGTGACCGCTAGAAAGGCAATAGGTTCCTAGCATAATTCGACGCTTTACTTCTTTACCAAATCCTTCGCCACGTGTTTGACCATAGAACTGTTCCAGATCAATTGCAGAAAGGTTTTTAAATTCAGCACGGTAACCGTACTTAACGCCATCATAGCGTGCAAGATTTGAAGAGGCTTCACTAGCAGCAACTAAATAATAAACCGGAACTGCAAACTCACTCATGGGCACGGAGATTTCTACAATCTCAGCACCTAGTTTTTTTAGTTCTTGTACGGAGCTATCCACGGTCTTTTGCACATCGGGATCAATGCCTTTGTCCGAACTGTGTTCTTTCAAAATTCCAATTTTCATTCCTTTGATTTGCGAGGAAAGATTTTTACTCCAAGCGGGAACTTGACGCTGGCTGGTGGTTGAATCCTGAGGATCAAAACCAGAAATGACCTCCATCGTTAGGGCTGCATCTTTCACACAGCTCACCATGGGACCCGCTTGGTCTAAGGAAGACGCATACGCGATGACTCCATAACGACTCACGCGACCGTAAGTCGGCTTCACACCTACAATACCGCAAAAACTTGCGGGCTGACGGATGGATCCCCCTGTATCGGTACCTATGGTTCCCGCAACTAAGCGTGCTGCTTGGGCCGCAGCTGAACCGCCCGAGGATCCACCGGGTACACAATCTAAATTCCAAGGATTTTTAACAGGACCAAAATAGGATGTTTCATTTGATGAACCCATCGCGAATTCATCTTGGTTTAATTTTCCCATGACGACGATTCCTGCCTTCTTAAGGCGAGCAACCACCGTTGCATCGTAAGGAGGAATGAAGTTTTCCAGAATTTTAGAACCCGCCGTGGTTTTTAGACCTTTGGTACACAACATTTCTTTGATTCCAAAGGGAACACCCGCAAGCAAACCGACGTCTTCGCCCTTTGCAATTCTAGCGTCGATTATTTCAGCATCTTTTAAGGCATTCGCATTCTGGGAAGTAAAAGAGTTCAGTTTGCCATCAAGCAAACCAATGCGCTTTTGAAAGTGTGCGGTAATTTCTTTCGCACCGACTTTTTTGGTTTTAACAGCCTCAGAAATCTCAGAGATGGTGGCAAATGTGAAATCCATAATTTTTCCTTAAACGACCGGCGGAACCTTGAAAAGGTTCCCGGCTCTCGCTGGTGCGTTTGCGGTCATTTCATCAGCAGTAAAGTTCTGAGAGGCTTCATCTTCGCGCCAAAAGGCCTCGATCTCGACCGGCGTGATCAGCGGCTCAATACCTTGAGTGTCGATTTTGGAAATTTGCTCGAAATGCTGCAGAGCCTTGCCTAATTGAATGCTGTATTCTTGCGCTTCAGCATCACTGATCTGCAAACGGGCAAGTTTAGCAATGTGTTCGATGGTTTTTTTATCAATCATAGGGGCCTCTCGAGTCCGGAGGTTAAAGAACTAAAATAATCAATATTTTGAGATCAGTCACTTATTGTACGCTGCGTTTCACGGTGACTGGACCTTCAGGGATGATAAAGTACTTTCCTATGTCGAAAAAGCGCCACGAAGAACTCAAAAAAATCATAGCTCAACATGATTACAACTATTACGTCCTCGATCGTCCCGAAATCAAGGACTACGACTATGACAAACTGTACGAAGAATTGGTGGAAATCGAAAAAAAGGACAAGGGCCTAGACCTGTCTGATTCCCCCACTCAACGCGTGGGTGGAAAACCCTTAGATATTTTCGAAAAGGCCGCTCACAGATTGCCGATGTTGTCCTTGGGCAACAGCTATTCTCCGGAAGACATTTTTGACTTCGACGAAAGAGTCCGCAAAGTTCTTAAAACGGAAGAACCCGTCGAATATTTCTGTGAACTTAAATTTGACGGCCTTTCCATGGAGCTGATCTATGAAGAAGGTCAATTTGTCAGGGCACTCACTCGCGGTGATGGATCTGTTGGTGAAGACGTCACACAAAATATCAGAACTATCAAAAGCGTTCCGCTCAAACTTTCACTTAAAAAACCACCGACTTTGTTAGAAGTACGCGGTGAAGTTTTGATGTTTAAGCAAGACTTCGCACGCTTAAACGAAGCTCAACAGGAAAATGGTCTGCAAACATTCGCCAACCCTCGCAATGCCGCAGCTGGCACAGTTCGCCAGCTGGATTCAAAAATTGCAGCCTCTAGACCTTTAAGATTTTTAGCCTATGCATTGGGTGCAACAGAAGATGTAACTTTTGAAAGTCAGAAAGATATTGAAGAGTATTTCGCTGAACACGGCATTCCGACAGCAATCAGCATGGACAAAAAACTTGTCAGTGTCTGCAAGGGACCTGAGGCCGTTGTTGAGTATTATCATCGCGTAGAAAAAATGCGCCCAAATTTGCCATTTGATATCGATGGCATCGTGGTTAAAGTAAATTCTTTGCGCTTACAAGATGATTTGGGATTGGTCGCTCGCAGTCCAAGATGGGCAACAGCGGCTAAGTTTAAGCCCGAGCAAGCTGAAACCCTCATTGAAGACATCGTAGTGCAAGTGGGTCGTACCGGCGCACTAACTCCAGTTGCAATCATGGCCCCTGTCAAAGTTGGCGGCGTGACAGTGACCAATGCCACCTTACACAACCAAGATGAAATCAATCGCAAAGATGTGCGCATCGGTGACACCGTTGTTATTCAACGTGCAGGTGATGTTATTCCTGAGGTCGTGTCTGTCATTTTAGATAAACGTTCAAAAAAGAGCGTTCCTTTTCTAATGCCCATTCATTGCCCGGCTTGCGGTTCTGAAGTTGTCAAAGCAGAGGGCGAAGTCGTCACCAGATGTGTGAACCCTTTATGCATTGCCGTAGTTAAGGAGTCTTTGAAACATTTCGTCGCCAGACGCGCAATGAACATGGATAAAGTCGGCGACCGCATCATAGAAACTTTAGTCGATCACAAGTTATTAAAAAGCTTTTCGGATTTTTACCGCCTGACAAAGGAAGATATTTTATCATTAGATCGCCAAGGCGAAAAGTCGGCCGAAAACATTATCAATAGCATTGAAAACAGCAAAACTCCGACACTCGCTCGGTTTATCTTTGCCTTAGGTATTCGCTTCGTTGGTGAACAGACGGGAAAACATTTAGCAGACCATTTCGTCACCATTGAAAATTTCTTGAAAGCGACTGATGAGGATTTACTACAAGTTCCAGAAATTGGAACCAAAGTTGCAAAAGCCATCAGAGACTGGGTTTCAAATCCTATCTTGGTCCAAGAAGTTCACGATATGCAGGAACTTGGCGTTAAAATCACAAATCCCGTTCGTGCAACCGAGGGCAGCCTTTCTGGAAAAAGCTTCCTGATCACGGGAACTCTTCCTGTGAAGCGCGATGACGCCAAAGACATCATTGAAAAAAATGGCGGGAAAATATTAGGCTCTGTTTCTTCTAAGTTAAGTTACCTAGTGGTCGGTGACGATCCCGGTTCAAAGGTAGAGAAGGCGCAAGGACTTGGAGTTGCTATTATTTCTTGGGACGAGCTCTTAAAGCTGATCGGCTAACGAAATGGGCCGCTGGTATTAGCTGTGCGGCTTATTGAAAGTGACGGCTCTTGATATCGGTTTTTGAAGTTTCAACAGGGGAACTCTGGTGATCTTTTATAATAGGTTTTCCTACCGAGCTTACTTCGCGCAAAGAAAGTTCGCGATGTTCCCCTGAGATTCTTGCGACATCCTCTTCAGGTGACGACTTTATTTCAGGAAATCTAAAGCTTGCGGCTTGTTCGATGATCGGAGCGGGACCCAATTTTAGCGTCGCGGGGATATGAGTTGGGTGAATGACATAAAGCCAAACACCAACTACAACAAAGAAAATCTTGATAAGTAACAAATGCGATCGCATTCCTTAAGTATAAAGACTTTGTAATAAAAAAACCCACAGATTTCTCCGTGGGTTTAATAATTAATCTAAATCGTCCAGCTAATTAAAGATGATCAATTACGATATCGCGAGCCATTACTGTTTTGCGACCATCGGCTTTAGCACTCTCGACACCTTTTAAACACAATTGTTCAATTGCTTTGCTGAGAACGTCGATAGTTTCAGCTGAAGTGTTCATTTGACCTTTTTCCTTGATCAGCTTCTTTACTTTGCTTGTTACTACAAGTACGTCTGCCATGATTAAACCTCTCATCCTTGTTAATTGATCCTTAAAAGGTTTGCATAGCCCCCCACGAATGACAATGGGAATTCTTTTTGCGGCGCAATAACCTTAAGCACGTCCAGGATTCATAAGTACTTCTGATTTTCCATCCTGGAATCGGAACAACTCTGCCTGTCGAACACCCGTATCGCTTGGGGAAATCCAAATAAAGTTTTTTTGATCAAGTGGCTTGGTACATTCCACATCCAAAAAGGCTGGCGACCAACATCCAGGATTTAAATGCTCCACGGAACCGATAATTTCGTGGCGCGTATGATGAGTGTGCCCAAAAATAATGCGATTTACGTGAGTAATAGCACTCGCCATCGCCAAAACCCGATCATCAGGTTCTTTATAGCTCGAAACCAAGGATGCAATCGACTTACTGTAAAACAAAAAGAACGGCAGCAAGGCAAAGAGTGGAATAAAGGCCCAGAAAAATGACAGCTCGTAAACCGAACGCGCAAACACCATCAGCTGAAAGATCAAGAAGAAGGCGACAAAGATAATAAAGGCCCGATCTAACCACAATTCCTGCGCTAATAAAAAAGGATTACTTGCAGCTGGAGTTACAAAAAGCTCTTTTAATTCTCGTACCATACGGTCTTCGGCATTTGATTTTTCTGCAATATAGGAAACGCGATCTTCAATCTTAAGTGGATTGCGAATCGGAGCAGCCAAGCGATCAAATGATGAATGCAGCAACGTCATAACCGAGCCCCAGAACCAAGTAAACACCAGCCCTGGCTGAGCCCTCGCCATGTACTTAAAAAAGAAAAGCAGGTACTGCTTCAGCGTCATAATGTAATTCGAATCAACATGGGGATTAAAAAATCCCATGCCATTCATTATGTAACGACAAGCCAAGTTTCCAAAAGGCAGCTTAAGAGAAATAAAGTTATAGCCGCGAACAAATGGATTCACAGGGTCTTCACACACGCAATAAGGATCATATTGATTCCCGTGCTCAATTAAAGTGTCCCGATTACTGATATAGAACCATTCCACAAAGCGAACCTGATCCTGCAATTCCATCGGTAAACCTAAATGTCTGCGCACTTCGGTTTGAACTTCTGGGAAGTGAAGCTCAAGATCATGATTTCCCATAACAAAAATCACGCGGTGACCGCGCACAACGAATTCTCGCAGTGAACTTACAAAACTTGCGTGGTCCTTTAAGATCAAGTCGATCTTAAAACGGGATCTTTCAGAGCGTGGATAAAGGCCGCGATGTTTTTCTAGCCAACTAATATGGAAAATGGGATCGACGGGTTGTGCTGTCACACTATCAAAGTCAAAAATGTCACCATTGAGAATCAGCTCAATTTGCTGACCTGCGGATTTTTCCTCAATATGGCGCAAGAAAGTTTCAAAAGTATCATCAAAGAAAAACTGACGAGTCTTAAACTTTTTCCATAAAGGATATTTCAAGTTTATCGGTTCAGCTTCGCATAAATGCAAATCGCTGATCACTGCCGTATAGGCAGCATTTTTAAAATTAGGAAATGATTCTGAAAAAGAAGTGGGCAAATCTGCCTCCCACTATTATCATCTTGCAGATGAGCGAATATATCAAGAGCCTGAAAACACCTATCGCAATTGTCGGCATGGGTCGCAGCGGTGACGCAGCCAAAAAACTTCTTAAAAAAGCCGGAATTGCTGCCAGCGACATCCTCACATTCGACGGAAAGCTGTCGTCTGCAGACTATAACGACACAGACAAACTCATGGCTGAAGCAAAACCCCAAACATTGGTGGTTTCCCCAGGCGTTCCTTTAGCCAGCCCTTGGATTCAGGACGCTAAAAAGAACAATGTCCATATCACCAGCGAAATTTCTTTAGCTTGTTCGCTGTTAACGAGTGAACGTCTTATTGGAATTACTGGCTCGGTAGGAAAAAGCACAACGGTCTCACTTTTAGGGGCAGGTCTGGCGGCTTTTTCTCCAACATCATTCGTGGGTGGAAATTTAGGTATTCCTTTTGCGGAATATGCCGTGGGTTTGCTTGAAGGCAGTCATCCACTAGCGGAATGGGTGGTACTAGAACTTTCTAGCTATCAACTTGAAAACTGCGAAGGTCTTAAACTTGAACATTCTGCGATCACCTATTTCACATCTAATCATCTTGAAAGATATGAAAGCCTTGATCACTACTACGAAACAAAATGTAAAATACTTTCACTGACAGAAAAAACTCTCTTCTTAAATAAAGAAGGTGGGGAACTGGTAGACTACTTCCAGAAAAAAATGAGTTCTGCCCAGGAAAAAGTTCAGATTATTTCTCGTAACGATGAGAACTTAAAAAGTCTGCACCTAGCAGCCGCATCTCTGATTGGAAAACACAATCAAGATAACTTAGCTCTTTCTTCAGCTCTGGCGTTAGCAGCAGGATGGCCACGTTCGGCAATTGAAGGCATGAAGAAATTCAATGGTCTTTCTCATCGCTTGGAAAACTTAGGTGTTTTTAATGGCGTGAGATTTATCAATGACAGCAAAGCAACAGCAATGGACAGCGTTTTGATCGCGGTGAGTGCTGCCTATGACACTCTTTCGGCAGGCGGTAAGCTTTTTGTTTTGTTGGGTGGAAGAGATAAAAATTTACCTTGGCAGGATCTGAAAGAATTTAGAAATCTCAAGGGTGTTGAGTACGTTTTCTTTGGTGAGTGTCGCGATATCGCAAAATCAAAATCCGAGCTTCCAGGCCTGTCGTTTGCGAAAATGCCAGAGGCTTTGGAATATCTTCGCTCCGCAGTTAAAACTCAAGATACTGTTTTACTCAGCCCGGGTGGAACCAGTCTTGATGAATTTAAATCTTTTGAAGATCGTGGGAATGTCTTTAAAAAATGGGTTGCGGAGTATTCTACTCTCTAAACGTCAATACTGACAGCGAACTAGGATCTACAGGGATCACACGAGAAGACATCTTTTGTGATCTTTCGCCCATGACGACAACTTCATGCACATCATTGGGAACATTGTAAATAATGAATCCACCGCCTGCGATACCTTTGCGGTTTTGCAGAATGCGGCCTTGCATATCAAAGTACACAATAAAGCGAGATTCAAAATTATCGTAACCCGCCAAGTAAACTTCAAAGTTTTCATCCGGCACAAATCCGACAACAGTTCCAACACCCGGCATGTCATCAAGCTTTAAGTAAGACTTAATTGAATTCAACCAAGTCCAATGAACCAGCGGGACATGAATGTACTGATCACGATCATTGTAAGAATATTGAGCGGATACAAAATCAGCGCCCTCAGGAATCACTCGCATTAAGCCCATGCGATTGACGTGGGGAAGGGTCAGTGTGCCTTTGCCTTTTTCAATCGAAACTTCCTCTGGCAATGATTGCAATGTCATCGTCACGGGTTGAGATTCCCCAGTGAAGGCATCGTAAACTCGAACCGGCAAAGCATCAGAGCGTTTGCTAGCGGCAATATCACCTTGAGCAACTGAGTTATCTTCGACGACGACATTTTGATAACCAAAGATAGCTTCACCGCGTTTTGCTAACAATGAATGAAAGCCTGGTTGAGCTGCGACAAATGCATAAAGACCATTTTCGCTGGTCGCCTTTAAGTTCGCATCAGGAATCATAAAGGCATTAAAGTATACCGCTTCAAGACTTGAATCTGACTCAACTTCAACGCTAATTCCCGCTTGCGGTTTATCATCCAAAGTCGCACGACCCCAGATTACAGTCGGTGCGCCATCATAAGAAAGCTGTCGTTGCTGAGCTACGATATCTTCGAAGGCTTTGATCATCGACTCTGGATAAAGCTGCGTTTTGAATTCTTCACCAGCCACAACCAAAGACGCCGTTTGGAAATGATTCGGTGCTGCTGTTCTCATGATCGAGGTCGAACCCTTGGTCACCTGATCCATTGAAACGATGCCATCTTTTTTAACAGTCAGTTCGCTAGCGCCTTTGACCAGAGTCACAACTGTTTTTGGAGGAGCCGTTTCCATCGGACTTGCGTTGTAGGCGCTAGTTAGCACGCCGGTAAACGAAGGTTGGGGCTCTACACGCAAAGGAAATCCATCAATCGTACGTCCTTCTTGAGAAGGAATGCGGCTTAAACGGAACTGACCTTCACCTAGAATTTTGCCGTCTTTATCCACCAAGCGAGCCAGGATACTTCCGGTCATTTCTTCGATATCGATAAAATAATTTCCAGTTTGCAGATCAACGCGACCTAATTCTTTTAAAACACCCTCATCACTGCGACGAACTTCGATATGATGTTCATTGGTAACAGCTAGGCCACCGGTGATTGTGATCGCACCCTTAATAAGTTTATTTCCTGTGCTGGTGCCTTCATCGTCACCCAAAAATGAACGAGATGCTGTTTCAAAGCCCGCTCCATTTTCCCGAGCAACAGCATCGCCGCCGTCAACTTTGGGATTTGGGTTATTATGATCGACAACTTCCACTCGGGCAGCAGGCACGCGGGTTTTCGGGGCACCGGTCGCTGAGTCCGTTCCTGAAATGTAGATAGGGCCGCTGGCCGTATCTACAACAGTTTTTGAGGAAGATGCTGAAGGCATAGACGTTTCAGCAAGTGCACCTGATTTTGCCAAAGTCTCGCGAGCCATATC
>RCUH01002202.1_pt1 | contig 11937 bp, 7 predicted proteins | sample 2166191 | NCBI WGS metagenome assembly RCUH01 (sample SAMN09932848, study PRJNA488358) | compost metagenome | feature: garden; material: soil; isolation source: compost soil in an enriched community after 214 h of incubation | place: Germany: Experimental Botanical Garden Goettingen | collected...
AATGATATTGTGAAAGCTTCAAAATTGGGATTGACTTCCAATGAAGGTTCATTAATAGACTTGAGCGTCAACGCCAACGTCATCGACGCAAAAGTTAATACTGGCGCGGTTTTGAAGTTGTCAGGGAACACAAATTCGCAATCTGTAGTAGTGAACACTGGCGCAAAATATGACGGCCAAACTTTGCAAACGGAAATCACAAGCATCACGACCAATGCAGGTGGAAAAGCGACCGTGAACGCCAACGAATCTGTAGATGCAACTACAAGAGCAGGCGGAATCATCGACATCTACGGAAAACCAAAATCTAAAAACGATAAGAAAATAGCTGGCGGAAAGATTATTTATCATTAAGAATCAGCGTAATTTTCAAACATAAAAAAGGCTTGTCTCAAATCTGAAACAAGCCTTTTTCTATTTTCTTTTGGATGATTGCCGAACGCAGAGCATTGGCGAAAGCACCAGTTTTTTCTCAATTGTAATTCCTGAAAAATTATCTTTAATACTTTCCAAAAATACATTGCCAGAAACCTTACCCATCATTACCGGCGTTTGATCGACAGAACTGATCGACAATTCCATAAACTGAGTGAAAGGCTCATTACTAAAACCAATGACACCAATATCTTTTGGCATTTGTAATCCAATATTTTTGATTTCTTTGCAAACGCCCAACGCTGTAAAATCCGAAGCGGAAAAAATAGCATCTGGTTTTATCTTGCGTTTCCAAACACTTTTCATTGCGTGGATTCCTTCTTCAATGGAACTTCCAGTATTGATGATATTTTCCTCGATGACCGGAAGTTTGTAAGCCGTCAACGCACTTTTGTAACCACTTAATCTGTTTTGATAAATCTCAAGATTCTGGTCTCCCGAAAAGTGATAAATGTTTTTATAACCTTCGTTGATAAGATGTTCGGTCGCCAAATATGCACCTTTGTGGTCATCAATTGTAATAGTGCTGATGCCTGGAACATCTTTTTTTCTATCGAAAAAGATAATCGGCGTGTTGGTTGTGCTGACTACTTTTTTCAGATATTCTACATCCGACGTATTTTTGGATATTGAGATAAAAATACAATCCACCTGCGTGTGCAACAACGTATTCAGTTGTTTTTTTTCTACGGTTGCATCATCGTGACTTTGACAAATAATCACGCGATAGCCGTGCGGAGACAACTCCTCCTCGATTCCACGAATCACTGACGAGAAAAAATTGGTATTGATGTACGGAACTATGACGCCGACAGTTTTGGTCTCACCACTTTTCAATGCTTTTGCCAAATTGTTCTGTTTGTAATCCATTTCCTTTGCCGTGTTGACCACCAATTCTTTGGTTGCCTGGCTGATTCTTGGATGGTTGTTGAGCGCTCGGGAAACCGTCGCCACACTTACATTCAGTTTTTTGGAAATGTCATAAATTGTCGTATTCTTCTTTGTCATATATTCTGATCTGAATGGTTGTAAATATATAAATAAATCACTGTCATTATGGGTTTTTCATCTCAAATTTTCTAAAAAACAGTTATCATTTTTAGGAACTTATCATAATCTTAGATTAATTTAATTACGTTTAAAAATAATTTTCCATTAATCCTAAATTATTAAAATATCAATAAGAAAAAAAGCCAATCCAGATGATTGAATTTGGCTTTTTCTACTTAATGCTTTTCTATTTCTTTATTAATTTACCTTTAATCTGTCCGGAATTTGATTTCAAATTGTAAAAATAAATTCCGGTTTTCAAATCTCCAGTCTCAATAGTTAATTGATTAACGCCAGATTTCTGATTGCTTTTTTGAATATTTTTAACGATTCTTCCATTCAAATCATACATCAAAACAGAAACATCAGAACTCGTTTTCAAATCGTAAGCAATTGTCACTTTATCCGTAAATGGATTTGGATAAACGCTCAATTTTGCACTTTTGATATTATCAACTGATAAATTTTCAAAATCAATATTAACCGAAGATTCCGGCATCCAATCAAATACAAAAGAAGGATCTGTCTCTTTTTTGAAAACGTTTTCAATGGTGTAAACTTGCGCTTGAATTTCATTAATCACAACACCTTCATTTCCTCTCAAAGCTAATCTTTCAGGTGTTGCTCCTGCTCCAGTTCCTCCGAACTCTACAAAAGTCGGGCTAAGACCTGCATTCATAGTTGTCCAACCGACAGGATTTAGCATTGCTGGCGTTTCGCTTCTAATGAAAGCCGTTTTCGGACGGTTTTGCCAAGGACGACCAAAATGGAAATTGCTGATAACCGTTCCATTGAAATCTGTAGTTCCAGCTGTCGGAACCGTCAAATTACAATCTAAAAATACAAACCCAAATTTGGTGCTTGCCTCTGTAGATGGTGCAACTACAACACTGTTATTTCTATTGATATAAGTGGTGCAATGGTCAAAAACCACAGTCTGACGTCCAAAAATAAAATCGACATTTCCTTCGATGTAAGAATCTTTGAAATAAGCTCTACCAATGCTGTTTCCAAGATAAGTGTCTTGATAACCCAAGATTCTGCAATCATAAAAAGCCTGTCTATCACCTTGCGTTTTAAGTGCTACAGCCTGAGTATTCCCATTGATTTGCGTGTTTGCAGTTGAGTTCACAAAAGTGTTGGCTACTGTAATTTTGGAAGCTGTAAAATCATTTCCAAGAATTGCCATCGTTTGAGAATTGGAAGTTCCGTAAGGATTTCCGTTTCCATCCAAAGTTCCCGCAGAAACATTGTTTGTAATTATCGTCGTTAGCGCATCATCTCCAATCAAGAAAACATTGGATTTATTCGCTGTCAAAGTTGGTCTTTCCGTGTAAGTTCCAGGTTTGATATGGATGATCCATCTTCCCGTATAATTATCCGGAACTGCGTTGAAAGCTGACTGAACCGTAGTGTAATCGCCAGTTCCATCTTTGCTAATGACTTTCAAAACATCAGGTTCTGTGGCTTTCGTGGTAACCGTTGCTGTTGAGCCGTAGGACGTTCCAGCAGAATTGGTTGCGAAAGTTCGTACGTAATATAAAGTTGATGCATCTGCGCCGTGAACAAAAGATGAGAAAGTTCCCAATCCTGTTCCAGTAGAAACTTTTGTTGCATTTTCCAAAGTCGGTGTGTTGTTGGTTTTGGAATAAACAACGCCTCGATCTGTTACATTTGCACCACCCCAATCGGAAACATTTCCAGAAACCACGAAGGATTTGTTGGTCAATTGAGATTGAGAAGTCGTTGAAACAGTTGGCGCAACAATATTCGCCAAAGTTGTAAAATTAATTTGAGAGCCGTATGAAGTTCCTGCGCCATTGGTTGCATAAGCACGAACGTAGTAAGTTGTCCCAGCTGTTAATCCAGATAACGAACTTACAAATGTTCCTGTAGTTGCATTCTCTGTCGATTTAGAATCTGCGATTGTAGGATTTTCATTAATGCTCCAAACTACGCCACTTTCCGAAATAGCGCCTCCTCCATTGCTGGAAATATTGCCACCAGAAACTGCAGATTGTGTTGAAATTGAGGAAACCGCCGTCGTAGAAACCGTTGCAGGATTTGCAACTGCCCCTTCCATAGTTCCGGAAATCTTAAGGTTTCTCAGTCCAAATTGTTTATTGGTAGTGTTAGACGCGATGTACGGATAAAATCTTAAATAGAATTTCTCAGCACCCGTTATTACAACCGGCGTACTAAGTGTTGCATTTAAAGGAATAGATGCGTTTTGAGTCAACTTGGTCGCAGGTTGAATTTGAACTTTAGTGGAAAAATCTGCATTCAAACTGTAAAACGCTTGGTAATACATATTTCCCGTTCCAGAAGCGCCAACTAAACCTGAGATTTTATCAATTGTAAAAGTTCCGTTATTGGTGGCATTTACTTCAATTTGAACATACAAGTTTTCGTTTATTGTCGTCGTATTGGGAGTTGCGGTCCAAACATTGGTTGTTGGCGTAACACCATCATATTGCCAGAAAACGATATTGCTATCGGTAGTTCCATCGCCTGTGAAATCTATTTTGGTTTGCAATCCACTGGAAAGTGTACCTGGAGACAAACTGAGACTTGACTCCAAATTACCTTCCAATGATTTATCTGTGATATTAGAAATCAAACCCCAAGTGACAGAAGCTGGCTCAGGCGCAAAAAACTTTGATTCAAGTTTTATTTTTTTTGATTCTTTTTGATGAATAACTTCGTTCAAATTTTTGTTTGATGAAGTTTTCACATCAGAATTTGATGATTTCGACAAAATCGAAAAACCCTTTCCGATTCCAAAAACCATCACAGCACTCAAAAGCACCGCTGGCAAGATTATATTTTTTTTCATAGGTTAATTAGGATAATTAAATGAAATGGTATTAATCTAAAAAATTATTTTACAATCACTTTTTGAACGTAAGAATTCTCATTGGTTTTAACTTCAAACAGCTTTACACCTTTGCTCAAGTTTTTGATTGAAATTCCGTTGATAGTGTTATCTCCCTTTTTCAAAATTCCTTTATAAACAACGCCTTCTTTTTTTCCAGTGAAATCCGTTACCGTGATTTGAACCGGAGCATTATTTTCATTAGAGAAAACTTTTAGTGAGATTTGTTCCTTAGCTGGATTTGGATAGAATTTCGCTTCAGATTTTACTTTAGAATCTACTTCGCCAGTTGCCAAGAAAAGACAATCAGTCGGCTGAAGAAGCACTGCACCAGCACCTGCCATAACGGTTTGTTTCACATCTTGAGTTGCAATCTTGTTAACTGTGTAAGGAGGCGTGAAAGCCGTTCCAGAGCCAACCATCGTTCCACTCACTCCTGAGAAAATATTATCCACCAATTCCGCCGCAGTGAATTTACCAGCTTCCAAACGAATTGGATTTCTGACATTTTCAAAATAATTGCCTTCAATCAAAAGATCTGCTTTGAAACCAGCGTAGATGCAGTAATTATTATTCGCACTGCTAAAATAATTGTTCAACAAATGTACTTTTCCGAATCTAACTCTTGGCATTCTCTCTCTCACGCCATCTGCCCACCAGCAATTCTGCATTGTGATTCTCAATTTGCCCTCATCTTGCGTTGCATCATCTCCAGATCCAAAAAGATTGGAGAATCTATGATCATTGCTTCCGCCAGATCCGCCAGGAATCGGAGGTTTTAGATATTGGAATTTCGTCCAAGTCACACTGATAAGATCAGATGCGTTTTTGATGTCCAGATTTCCGTCCAGCGCATCTTCGAAAGTACAATGATCTACCCAAACTCTTGTGCAAAAATCTATCGTAAGATTATCATTTCCATCCACATCATATGCACCAGGTCCTTCGAAAGTCAAATTCTTTATTAAAATATTGGAACTGCTTTTCAAAGTTAAAATTCCTGAACCTCCAGATGTGAGGTCTGTAGATATCAATCTTGCACCAGCAAGCCCAATGATCGATTTTCCATTTTGATTGTTGAGCGTCAATCGTCCTGCAGCAGGAAAGGTAATACTTCCCGAAACATGGATTACTTTTACAGCTGAACTATTTACAGCCGTCCTTAGTTCTGCGTACGTTTTAACGACTGTTGGAGTTACAGTACCGCCACCGGTGACACCGCCATTTTCAGATGCCCATCCGTAAGCGGGACATTGTGCTTTCATATTAGTTTGAAAAACCGACATCACCGCGAATATGGAGCAAAGAAATAATCTTTTCATTATTTTAAAATCTATTGAGGATTGTTATTGAAATACTATTTGAAATATCAAGCTGACAAGTCAAACATTTGTAATTATTTGATTAATAATTAATTATAATTATATTATTTTAGAAAAAAGCAAAAAAAAGTTTGATGAAAACGGGTTTCATCAAACTTTATTAATGAAAAATTTAATTCATTTAAATTGTTAAATCTTTCTGTATTGGCAAATCTTATCTGATCACTACTTTCACAGATTTTTCACCTGCTTCAGATTTAAGATTTACGATATACAAACCTTTGTTGTTCAATTCGAAGTTTGAGTCTGCAGAAGTGTTCAAAGTTTTCACCAAAGATCCGTTTGCATTGAAAACGTTAACTTGAGTATTTTTAGACTCTAAGCTTGACAAGAAAACTTTGTTACCAGAAGTGTAAACTGTAGCTTTCATATCTTTTCTCACATCACTCACACCTAGAACAGTAGTTCCTACATTTGTTGCTCTGATTTTATAGATGTTCATAGCTTGATCACCGTAGATATACAAATCTGCAGCTCCTCCAACATATTGATGCTCTAGAACCAAAGGATCTGAAGAATTTGAATAAGTTTTAGAAGCAAGAACGGTAGATCCATTTCCTAAAAACAAGGTACGATCGTTTCCGCCTCCATTTTTGTACCAGATTTTCACCGCCGAATTACCAGTAACTCTGAAAACGACATAACGTTTTGTAGGTAAAGCATTGCTCATTCCTGTATCAAAACCAGCGCCGCCTGTTTTGAAACGTTTTGTAGCAGAAAATCCTTCCGCATCAGGATTGCTAGCAAAGTTAGCTGTATTACCTTCTACAACTCCAAAGGTAGTCACATCTTCTCCTGGAACCAATCCAAGGTTATTCTTAACAACCGGCGCTGTTTCTGCAGCGATATTTGGCCAAGTCCCAAAATCCCAGTTTGTTTGAGCTTTTACGTTTCCTGCAGTAGCAACAACTGCAAATGCTAAAAGAAGTAATGATTTTTTCATGATAAAATAATTTATTTAATTGTTTAATATTTCTATGCAATCGATTACACAAATTTGTGTAACAATCTCACGGTTCTAATATAAAATTATTATTCAATATCAAGATATTTTTTTTTAATTTAATGTTAATTTTTTTTAATAAAAGAAGAAAACCTTTTATTCATGATACTTTTAAACGTATGAAATTTTTTAAAAAAAATAATTTCAAGATCAAAAAATCGGCTTTTTATGACAAAAATCAGTGCAATCGGTTGTACAATTTTTACTAAAAATAATACCAAAATCAAGAAAATTTTATTTTCTCAAAAAAAGACTATCAAAAAATCACTCCATTTTTTTAAAAATTTGATTCACTATACTTCAAAAAAAATCCCTGCAAAATAAATTACAAGGATTTTTTGAAAAAAAATTATGAAAATATTACTACTAGCTTATTACTATTTTACTAAAACTTTGACTGACTTCTCACCTGCCTCAGACTTAAGATTCACGATATAAAGCCCTTTCGCATTGATTTCGAAGTTTGTATCAGCAGATGATTTCAAAGATTTCACAAGAGATCCATTTGCATTGTAAACGCTGATATTCGTATTTTTTGATTCTAGGTTTGAAACATAGATCTTGTTACCGCTGGAGAAAGCATTTGCTTTTACGCCAGATTTCACATCACTTACACCCAAAGTAGCTAGAGACTGTATTTCTATTTTGAAAATACTATTTTGGTCTATTGCATTCCCAACATACAATGTCGGAGAATTTCCATTATAATTTGCACTTAATATCCCTGTATCAGTTGCACTAGAGCCTGTAAATGTAATACTACCTACAACAGCTGTCCCATCATGCACAATTACTTTCCTGCCTGTACCTCCGCCTCTAGCCCAAACTTTTATTCTTACTGGCTCATTTGGAACTGGAACTTCAATAAATCTTCTGACAAACGGAACTGTACCAGATGCTGTTGGGTCATTAGTACCATTAGAATAACTAACACCTCCCATCTGAAGCCTTTGAGTCGGGGCATAACCATCTGAAAAAGTACCACCCTGAGAATTAAAACCCGTAATATTTGTAGCACTTCCTAACTTAAGTGTTATTCCTTGAAATACTTGGTCAGAAGTAAATCCAGTCCCTGTAAACTTTGTAGCATCATTAAAATCCCAGGTAGTTTGTGCATTAAAAGTTACTGCAGAAACGCCTGCAATCATTAAAGAAAATAATAGTTTTTTCATGATAAGTTAATTTTATTTAATTGTTTAAAAATTTCTATGCAATCGATTACACAATTATCAGTACAAATCGATGGTTCTAATATAAAATTATTTTCAAATAATCTCACAAATTTTTAATTTATTTTTAAATTCAATGTTAATTTTCATTAATATAAAATTAAAATTCCCTTTAGATAAAGAGCGAAACCGTTAAATGATTGTTTAATTAAATATTTGATAAATGATATTTAATTGCAGAATTTTTTGAATTTTTGAATAAAATTTAGGTTAATCGATTGCATAAAAACAACCAAAAAAGTGCTCAAAAATGAATTTTTCGAAATCCTTATCATTTTTTATTTGTGCAACAAATCTATTTTGAAGGATTCCAGCTGGTTGTTTTCTTGAAGATATTTTCAATGGTGTACTTTTTCATCTCCTTTTTGGAAAGCTGATGAGACCACTCTACTCTTTTGTCTGGATTTGCTCCTTCTCCTTTGCTTCCAAACTCAGCGTAGAAAGCAGTTTTCTCTTTTTCAGGAAACATTTTGTCGCCTTTCCAAGGGTTCCAGCCTTCTGGTAAAATGTGATTTCCCATCGTGGTATTAAGGAAAACTGTTTTGGCAAAAGGACGCCAAGGTCTGCCAAGAAAAACTTTGGAAACACCTTCTTTCGCCGTCAAATGACAATCGAAAAACACAAATCCAAATTCATTTCGCTGGCTCGTTGCAGATGCCGTGATGTAAGAATCTGACAAACTTCTAATCTCACAATTCTTGAAAACCGCCGTTGCCTGACCAAAAATAAAATCCGTCGTTCCTTCAATATAACAATTTTCATAATACTGCCGACTGTTGTCTTTCGCCGTGTAGAGCGTATCCTGACATCCCAAAAGTTTGGAATCTCTCATCACAAATCTATCACCTTCCACGTGAAGCGAAACCGCTTGTCCCTTGTTGCACCACGTATTTTGAATGGTCAAATTTGAAATTTTGATATCATCGCCAGCAATCAAAACGGTGTAAGAATCGAAAGTGGTGAGTTTTTCGTTGGTTGTTGGATTCAGTTTTCCTGAGTAATCATCGTTGGTGATGATTGTGGTTTCTTTGTTTTCGCCTTCCAGAGTGATTTGATGTTTGGAAGATGGAATCACGATTTTTTCTTTGTAAATCCCTGATTTTATTTTAATTAAAGCTTCACCAGGACCTAAATCCCGTAAGGAATTGATTGCTTTTTGAATGGATGTAAATTGTCCGCTTCCGTCCTGCGCAACCGTAATTGTGATGTAAGGATTTTGCGACATTACTAAAATCGAAAAGAGAAAGACGAATATGATAGTGATTTTTTTCATTGGAAAATTGTTTTTATTTCAAATTGAAAATTGTTTTAAACGCAAAGTTGATATTTGATTACGCTGATTTTTAGTGAGCAAAGATGGAAGCAATGAATTGATTTTATGAAGCTTGATTTAAAACAACGCTTCGTCAGCAACTTGTTTGCAATCTTCGCTTCCTAAAATTATTTTCAAAGCAATTTAATCTTTGCGTTTGAATTTTTACTTATTATTTTAAACGCAAAGTTCATATTTGACTACGCTGATTTTAAGTGAGCAAAGATGGAATCAATAAATTGATTTTATTAAGCTGGAATTGATACAACGCTTAGTCAGCAACTTGTTTGCAATCTTTGCTTCCTAAAATTATTTTCAAAGCAATTTAATCTTTGCGTTTGAATTTTTACTTATTATTTTTAAACGCAAAGTTTTTATTTGATTTCGCTGATTTTAAGTGAGCAAAGTTTGAATCAATAAATTGATTTTTTTAAGCTTGAATTTACAAAATGCTTATTCAGCAACTTGTTTGCAATCTTTGCTTTCTAATTATATTTTCACACAAATTATAATCTTTGAGTTTTAAAACTGCATTTTATTTTTTCAAAACTTTATCCAAAAACTTCACAGTGTAATCCAAAGTCTCATCAAACCAAGGCTGAACCAGCCAAAATGAATGTGGCGAATCTTTGATTTCGTGGACTTCGTAATAGATTTTATTTGCTTCAAGAATTTTAATCATATCATCTCTTCCGCCGTGAAATCTGGGTTGAGAACTGTTGATGAAAATAGTTGGAGCTGTATTTTTCCCAACATATTCCAAAGGTGAAGCTTCCTTCCAAAGTTCGAAATTCTGAGATTTTGAAGCGCCAAACCAATACGACGCATAAGTTCCTTCCTCAGATTCGGGATGGATGAAAGAAACGACTCCATCTATGTTTACGATAGCTTGAACTTTATTTTTCACACCAACCAAAGTTGCCAGCTGTGCACCTGCAGAATTTCCGCCGATTGCGATTTTGTTTTTATCTAATGAAAATTCTTTGCGGTGTTTTTTGAGGAATTTCAAAGCGTCTTGGATATCTTCAACCGCTGTTGGATATTTGGCATCGTCGCTTAAACTGTAGTTGATTGCCATTGCAACATAACCTTTGGAAGCTAATTCCTGTGCGAGAAATCTCTCATTTTCCTTGCTTCCGGAAATCCAGCCACCGCCGTGAACCAAGATAATTCCGGGATATTTTTGAGACGAATTTTCGGGATAATAAATGTCCGCTTTCAAAGACCTTCCGTCGGAATTTTTGTATTCCACATCTTTTGAAACTTTGATGTTTTTTGGAAAATCAAGATTCAATGGTTGGATGAATGGATGTTTCTTTTTGAGTTTTTCGAAAGTTGATTCTATATTATAAGGTTGCGCCTTTGGTCTTTCTATGGTTTGTGAATGGATATTTGAAACCGAAATCCAAAGCACAAAAAAACGGATGAAAACATTTTTAAAAGTTTCATTTTCCGCTGTTTTAAAATTCACTTTTCTTGTTTTCATCCGTTAAATATTTTAGTTAAAGCCAAAAGCCTTGTCAAGGTTTTGAACCTTGACAAGGCTGATTATATTTTGTAATAGTCAAACCTTTGATGAAATAATGTTTTGATAACAAATCCCATAGCCCCGATTGCAGTGGAAATCCTTTTTTGCATAGACTTAACGTTCTAATTTATGAACAAAAGGTGATGCAAAAAAGATTGCAACGGAAAGCGGGATTAAGCTCCTAAAAATTTTATTTCACAGCGTTTTTCGCTACTTCTTTGGAAATAGTGATTTGCTCTTTAGCAACTGTTTTAGGAAGTTTTACGTTTGTGCTTTTGTTCCCTAAGACTTTGATTGTCGGTTTGCTGTTAGCAGACTCCAAAGTCAAACCTGAGATGTCAACATTCTTGCTGTTGTAGATGGTTGCTCCAGTTCCTTCGCTGTATTTTAGTTTAACATTTTTCAATGTAATTCCGTCTGCATCTACGATGGATAAAGCTTTTTTAGTTTCAAAATTAGAATCTTCTATCACGATGTTTTTAAGATTCATTTCAGACAATCCGTACAATGTCAACGCTTCGTAAGAATTGGTTGCGTTGATGTTTTTGAAAAACACGTTTCTGAAAACTGGCGTTTCATCCGTCACAGAAATTTGTTTTTCCACTCTTTTTTCATCATTCGCACTTTGGTCTTCCTCGATGATTGGCGAATTTCCTTCGTAGAACATATTGAAACCAATCACCTGCGCTGGAATATTAATCATATCGATATTGCTTATCCAGATGTTTTCTACAACGCCACCTCTACCTCTTGTGGTTTTGAAACGAAGTCCAATATCTGTCCCGATGAAAGTACAATCTGAAGCGTGAAGATTCTTAACACCGCCAGACATCTCGCTTCCAATCACGATTCCGCCGTGTGCGTGGTAAACTGTATTGTTTTTGATGACAACGTTTTCTGTTGGAACACCTCTGTCTCTTCCGTCTTTGTCTTTTCCGGATTTAATACAAATGGCATCATCTCCAACGTCGAAAGTATTGTTGTAAATCAAGACATTTTTACAAGATTCCAAATCCAATCCGTCGCCGTTTTGAGAATACCAAGGATTTCTGACATTCAGATTTCTAAGAATCAAGTTGGTGGACATCAATGGGTGAAGATTCCACGCTGGAGAGTTCTGGAA
>RCUH01002214.1_pt1 | contig 11837 bp, 10 predicted proteins | sample 2166191 | NCBI WGS metagenome assembly RCUH01 (sample SAMN09932848, study PRJNA488358) | compost metagenome | feature: garden; material: soil; isolation source: compost soil in an enriched community after 214 h of incubation | place: Germany: Experimental Botanical Garden Goettingen | collected...
TTCTCCATGCCCCTGTCATCTGGCTGGTGGCCATCTTCGCCGCCTACCTGCTGGTGTTTGCTGTGGTCGCCATCGGCAACCTGGTCAAGGGCCGCTGCAGCCACTGGCCATCACACCCGCGTGGAAACAACAAGGGGGAGCCATGATGGTTCCCACTTTCGCATTTTGTCTGGCCTTTCTACGCCCTGGCGGTGTTCATCCTGGCCTTCACCATGCCGACGACCATGGGCAGCAGCGAGATGCCGATGATGCCGAAGATGAGCAGAGTGAAGTTGTGACGCACCACCGGCAGGTTGCCGAAGAAGTGGCCCGCGTAGACGAACGACAACACCCACAGCAAGCCGCCAATCAGGTTGAACGCCAGGAAGCGCGGGTAGGTCATGGCTCCCATGCCGGCCACGAAGGGGGCAAAGGTGCGCACTATGGGCAGGAAACGGGTGATGATGATGGTCTTGCCGCCATGCTTGGCATAGAAGGCGTGGGTCTTGACCAGATAGTCGCGGCGGAAGATCTTCGAATCGGGATTGCGAAACAGCTGATCCCCGAAGAAGTGGCCTATGGTGTAGTTCACCACGTTGCCGAGCACGGCGGCGATGATCAGCACCCCCGCCAGGGTGTGCACGTCCAGCACGCTGCCCACTGTGAGGGCGCCTGCGGCAAACAGCAGGGAGTCGCCGGGCAGGAAGGGGGTCACCACCAGGCCGGTCTCACAGAAGATGATGAGGAACAGGATGGCATAAACCCAGATGCCATAGTGCTCGAACAGCTCTTTCAGGTGCACGTCAACGTGCAGAATAAAGTCGATTGCAAACAGGATCAGATCCATTTTTTCATACCCATGAAGTGAACGGCGTGGAGTCTACGCCAATGCCTTGCGCCCGACAATCTGCGGCATCGCCTCTCCCCTCATTCCAGGGTATCCAGCCCCTTCCTGACCGTTGCGGGCAGGCAGGACTCCCACCCCCAGAGCAGCAACAGCAGCAGGCTGACGTCGTCGAGCCAGCCAACGAAGGGCACCAGATCCGGGATGAGATCCACCGGACTGATGCCATAGACGAGGATGAGGATCACCAGCCCCTTGGCCCACCAGGGGGTGTCCGGATGGCGAAAACCGGCATAGAGGCGGCGCAGGCGCCGCCAGATCAGCCAGCGCTTGCCGCTCATGATTCGATCAACTCGCCGCGCAGCCGCTGGATCTGATCCCGCATGGCGGCGGCCTGCTCGAACTCCAGATCCCGGGCATGCTGGAACATCTGCTCCTCCATCCGCTTGATCTCTTTGGCGATTTCGCTGGCGGAGCGGGCATGGTACTCCCCTTGCGGCTCGGCCGCCTTGCGACTGCCTCTGCCCGGTTTGCCGGCGGTGCGGCTCCCCCCCATGTCCATCACATCCCCCACCGACTTGTTGAGGCCTGTTGGCGTGATGCCGTGCTCCAGGTTGTGGGCGTGCTGCAGGGCACGGCGCCGTTCGGTCTCTTCTATGGCCACCTTCATGGAGTTGGTGATGGTGTCGCCGTAGAGAATGACCTTGCCGTTGAGGTTGCGGGCGGCGCGGCCTATGGTCTGGATGAGGGAGCGGGTGGAGCGCAGGAAGCCCTCCTTGTCCGCATCCAGGATGGCCACCAGAGAGACCTCCGGCATGTCGAGCCCTTCCCGCAGCAGGTTGATGCCCACCAGCACGTCGAACTTGCCGAGCCGCAGATCGCGGATGATCTCCACCCGCTCCACGGTATCTATGTCCGAGTGCAGGTAGCGCACCCGCACGTCGTGATCCGCCAGATATTCGGTCAAATCCTCCGCCATCCGCTTGGTGAGGGTGGTGACCAGCACCCGCTCCTCCACCGCCACCCGCAGCCTGATCTCGGAGAGCAGGTCGTCCACCTGGGTGGTGACGGGGCGCACCTCGATGACAGGATCGAGCAGGCCGGTGGGACGCACCACCTGCTGCACAACATCGCCGCCGGACTTATCCAGCTCGTAGGGGCCAGGGGTCGCCGAGACGAACACCGTCTGGGGCATCAGGGCCTCGAACTCGTCAAACTTCAGCGGTCTGTTGTCGAGCGCCGAGGGGAGCCGGAAGCCGTACTCCACCAGGGTCTCCTTGCGGGATCTGTCCCCTTTGAACATGGCGCCTATCTGCGGCACTGTGACGTGGGACTCGTCGATGATGAGCAAACCATCCCCCGGCAGGTAGTCGAACAGGGTGGGCGGCGGCTCGCCGGGGGCACGCCCCGACAGATAGCGGCTGTAGTTCTCGATGCCGGAGCAGTACCCCAGCTCCTGCATCATCTCGATGTCGAACTGGGTACGCTGGCTGATACGCTGCTCTTCCACCAGCTTGTTCAGGGACAACAGCTGCTCGCGGCGTCCCTTGAGCTCTTCCTTGATGTGATCGATGGCCCCGAGGATGGTCTCCCGCGGCGTGGCGTAGTGGGTCTTGGGGTAGATGGTGTAGCGCACCACAGTCTGCTCTATGGCACCGGTCAGGGGATCGAACTGGGAGAGGCGCTCCACCTCCTCGTCAAACAGCTCCACCCGCAGGGCCAGCTTGTCCGATTCGGCAGGGTAGATGTCGATCACCTCCCCCCGCACCCGGAAGGTGCCGCGGCTAAATGCCACGTCGTTGCGGGTGTATTGCAGCTCGGCGAGGCGGCGCAGTATGTCCCGCTGGTTGATCACATCCCCCACCTTGAGATGCAGCATCATGCTGAGGTAGGCCTGGGGGTCCCCCAGACCATAGATGGCCGATACCGAGGCGACGATCACCACGTCGCGCCGCTCCAGCAGCGCCTTGGTGGCCGACAATCGCATCTGCTCTATGTGATCGTTGATGGAGGCATCCTTCTCTATGAAGGTGTCCGTGGTCGGCACATAGGCTTCCGGCTGGTAATAGTCGTAATAAGAGACGAAGTACTCCACCGAGTTCTCGGGGAAGAACTCCTTCATCTCCCCATAGAGCTGGGCGGCCAGGGTCTTGTTGGGAGCCAGTATCATGGTCGGGCGGTTCAGGGTGGCGATGACGTTGGCCATGGTGAAGGTCTTGCCCGACCCAGTCACCCCGAGCAGGGTCTGATGAGCGAGGCCGGACTCTATGCCATCGAGCAGGCGGGCGATGGCCGCAGGCTGATCCCCCGCGGGTTGAAACTGGCTGGCCAGCTTGAAAGGCTTATTCATGACGACTCCCGACAAAAAACGGCAAGAGAGCAGTGTACCCCGAGTTGACGGGCCTGGGTATCCGCTCTCGGCCCCTGACGGCTATTGACCCCGAAATGCGACCTCTGTATGATGCTCCTCCTTGCCTGATGTTCCCCCGTAGTTCAGTCGGTAGAACGGCGGACTGTTAATCCGTATGTCACTGGTTCAAGTCCAGTCGGGGGAGCCAATTCCTCACCATCTCGGTGCAAGTTATCCACTTTAGTGCTTTCCTCTGCCAATTTTAATGCACAAGCCGTCCCTCGCGGCGCACTCCCCATTTGATCCCCGGTTCCTGGCCAGCAGCGTTTTGTTCTGCTGCGTATAACTATTTGATTTTTATAGAAACATTTTTTTGCCGGTATTTTTTGAACAGCGCTTGCACCCCAGTATTGGCGCGGCTTGCAGGCTGATCACCAAGTTTCATGAACAGGGTTATCCACAGTTTCTGTGGGTAAGTGTGCCAAACCCAATGCAGGCCTAGGTTGGCAGCGATTGTCTCCGCTTTGGCGAGGCGAAACACCTCGCCCCCCATTTTCTCCTGTTTTTGCCCTCCCCCCTAAATGGGTCGGACGGGGGCGAGACATCCTCTTTCTCCCGCTTTTTTTTCGCCATGCCCCGTGCCATGGGTCAGCCTCCCCCTGACGGCAAAAAGGGTTCCTTTGCATCCCTCGACCACCTCCAGTCAAAAATGCTGAAAACCATGCTCAATCGCCCCCTGCGCAGCAGGTAATAAATTGTCCACAGGGCTGTCACGCCTTCCCCCGCCGACAGCAGAAATCACTCATTGACAGCGAGAACGGCAGCGGAAAATAGAGGTATTTTCCCCAAGTCGCCCGCGCAACCCTCCCCTCCCCGGGGAGACCAGCACTTAACTGGCTGTTAATCCGCTTTCGCGCTTCTTTCTTGATGAGGGATCCGGCACAATATCGGCCCCACTTTTTTCCTCGGTTTTTCCGGGCATGACCATAGATTTCGTGACACTGCTACATCAAAGCGACTCCCTGCTGCTGTTCGTGGTGCTGGCCTTCGGCCTGCTGCTGGGCAAGGTGCGCATCGGCAACTTCCAGATTGGCAACACCATAGGGGTGCTGTTCACCGCCCTGTTGTTTGGCCAGATGGGGTTCCAGTTCTCCACCTCGACCGAGAACGTCGGCTTTATGCTGTTCATTTTCTGTGTGGGGATCGAGGCTGGCCCTCACTTCTTCAGCGTCTTCCTGCGCGACGGCATCCACTACATCACCCTGACCCTGGTGATCCTGCTGACCGCCTTGCTGCTGACGGTGGGACTGGCCAAGTTCTTCAACCTGGGGCCCGGCATGGCGGCGGGGATACTGGCGGGGTCGCTCACCTCGACCCCGGCGCTGGTGGGGGCCCAGGATGCCCTGCGCAGCGGCCTGCTCAACCTGCCCCACGGTACCGACATGCAACCCGTGCTCGACAACATGGGGATAGGCTACGCCCTGACCTACCTGGTGGGCCTGGTGGGGCTGATGCTGGTGGTGCGCTACCTCCCCTCCCTGGCACGACTGGACCTCAATACCGAGGCGCAGAAGATAGCCCGCGAGCGGGGACTCTCCGACAGCGAGAGCCGCAAGACCTATCTGCCCATCATTCGCGCCTACAGAGTCGGCCCCGAGCTCGCCGCCTGGATAGGTGGCCGCACCCTGCGCGAAACCGGCATCTACCCCCACACCGGCTGCTACGTGGAGCGGATCCGCCGCAACGGCATTCTGGCAAGCCCCGATGGTGACGCCGTCATTCAGGAGGGGGACGAGATCGCCCTGGTGGGCTATCCCGAGAGCCACGAGAAGCTGGACGTCAACTACCGCAACGGCAAGGAGGTGTTCGACCGCAACCTGCTTGATCTGCAGATAGTCACCGAAGAGATAGTGGTGAAGAACGATTCAGTGGTGGGCCGCCATCTGGTGGAGCTCAACCTCACCGAGAAGGGCTGCTTCCTCAACCGGGTGGTGCGCTCCCAGATCGAGATGCCGTTCGATCGCAACATCATGCTGCAAAAGGGCGACGTGCTGCAGATCAGCGGCGAGAAGCAGCGGGTAAAACTGCTGGCCAACAAGATAGGCTTCATCAGCATCCACAGCCAGACCACGGATCTGGTGGCCTTCACCACTTTCTTCGTGCTGGGCCTGCTCATCGGCTCCGTCTCCCTGGTGTTCGGCCAGATAGAGTTCGGCCTCGGCAACGCCGTCGGCCTGCTGCTCGCGGGCATCCTGATGGGTTACCTGAGGGCCAACCACCCGACGGTCGGCTATGTGCCGCCGGGGGCGCTGCGCCTGGCCAAGGATCTCGGCCTCGCCGTCTTTATGGTGAGCACTGGCCTGAAGGCCGGTGGCGGCATCCTGGATCACCTCAGCGAGGTGGGGGTGGTGGTGCTCTTCTCCGGCATGCTGGTGACCACCTTGCCGGTGCTGGTGGGCTACCTGTTCGGGGTCTGGGTGCTGAAGATGAACCCGGCCCTGCTGCTCGGGGCCATCACCGGGGCCCGTACCTGCGCCCCGGCGATGGATGTGGTCAACGAGGCCGCCAACAGCTCGATTCCGGCGCTCGGCTACGCCGGCACCTATGCGGTGGCCAACGTGATGCTGACCCTGGCGGGCTCCTTCATCATCGGCTTCTGGTTCTAGCCCGGGTCGCCTTGACAGGATGTAAACCGTGAAAAAGGGAGCCCATGGGCTCCCTCTTTTGTTGGCGGGGCTGAGGGCTTTTCAATGGCCAATGGGAGCTCGGCGCTGGATAGCAATAATCGTGCTATCAGATGGCGTCGATGAAACTCAAAGAGCTAAAGCCCCCCCTGCGCGGCACTTACACTCAGTAAAACGAGTGAGGTGATCTTTATGAAACGCTTATGGATTTTCCTTTTTTGGGTACTGGGCTCCCTGCCACTGGCCTGGAGTGCCGAAGCGGACAAGGCGGCAACCGAAGCAGAGGAGCGCAGCGCCCTCAGCTTCGCCAGCGAGGAGCTCGCCAAGCCCATGTTGGGGGATCTCGACGCCATGATGGAGCGGCGCACCATCAGGGTGCTGACCACCTACAACAAGACCGGCTACTTCATCCACAAGGGGGTGCAACGGGGGGTCACCTACGACGCCTTCATGCAGGTTGAAAAACGGCTCAACGAGCAACTGCGCAAGGACAAGGCCATCAAGCGCCACCTCAAGCTGAACTTCGTCTTCATTCCGGTCGCCCGGGAAAACCTGCTGAAGGCCCTCATCGACGGCAAGGGGGACATCGCCGCCGCCAACCTCACCATCACGGACAAGCGCAAACAGCAGGGCGTGGAGTTCAGCGCCCCCCTCATCGAGAACGTGCGCGAGCTGCTCATCTCGGGGCCGGACTCCCCCAAGGTGGAGAGCGCCGCCGATCTGGGGGGCAAGAGCATCTATGTCAGGCCCTCCTCCAGCTACTTCGAGAGCCTCATGGCCTACAACCAGGCGCGCAAGGAGGCGGGGGAGCCCCTCATCGACATCCAGCCCGCCTCCGAGGTGCTGGAGGATGAAGATCTGGTGGAGATGGTCAATGCGGGCCTGCTCCCCTTCATCGTCATGGATGAGCACAAGGCCCGCTTCTGGCAGAAGATCTTCCCGGCTATCCAGATCCACGAAGAGCCGGTGTTCCGCGACGGCGGCATCATCGCCTGGGCGGTACGCAAGGAGAGCCCCCAACTGCTCACCATGCTCAACGAGCAGATCAAGGCGCTGCGGGGCAAGGCCACCGGCGAGGCCATCCTGGCCCGTTACCTCAAGCAGAACAAATTCATCAAGAGCGCGGCCGCCGAGGCAGAGCGCAAGAAATTCCTGCAGGTGGTGGAGCTGTTTCGTGAATACGGCGGCAAATACGACGTGGACTGGCTGTTGATCGCGGCCCAGGGCTATCAGGAGTCGGCCCTCAACCAGAAGGCGCGCAGCCACGTCGGCGCCATCGGCATCATGCAGATCATGCCCGCTACCGGGAAGGGGCTCAAGGTGGGGGACATCCGCCAGCTCGAGCCCAACATCCACGGCGGCGTCAAATACATGCGCTGGATGATAGATCACTACTACGCCGACGAGCCCATGACGGCCCTCGACAAGGCGCTGTTCTCGTTTGCCTCCTACAACGCCGGTCCCGCCCGGGTGGCGCGGCTGCGGGCCGAGGCCAAGAAGCGGGGGCTGGATCCCAATGTCTGGTTCCACAACGTCGAGTACGTGGCGGCGGAGAAAATAGGCCCGGAGACAGTGACCTATGTGGGCAACATCTACAAGTACTACATCGCCTACAAGCTGGTGATGGAGCAGTTGCAGCTCAAGGAGCAGGCCACAGAGACTCTCAAGCAGCAGGAGAAGATGGTCGAGAAAGTCTCGGCGGCAGAGAAATCATAGGCAGCTAAAACCAAGACCAGCCGCAGGCGGGGCTCCCTCTTCACCAGAGGCGAGCCCCGCCTCTTTTTAGGCGAAAAGACCCCTTCTCCCCATGACCAGAATGAACAGAATGGGCACAACAGCCTTAATAGCCATTACGGCCAGATTGTTTTCCAATTAGACATGATTAATTAACCTCCTCGCAACAATCACAAGGAGAACACCATGTTGCAAGGAACCTTCAAGCGCACCCTGCTCTGCTGCCTGCTGGGCGCCAGCCTCGGCGTCCAGGCCAAGATAGACGAAGTCCACTTCCTGATCCCGGGCGGCGCCGGCGGCGGCTGGGACAACACGGCCCGTGGCACCGGCGAGGCCCTCACCAAGTCCGGCCTCATCACCACAGCCTCCTACCAGAACATCTCGGCCGGCGGCGGCGCCAAAGCGATCGCCCATCTGATCGAGACCTCGGCCCAGTCCGACAAGACGCTGCTGGTCAACTCCACCCCCATCATCGTCAAGTCCCTCTCCAAGGAGCTGCCGCAATCCTTCCGGGATCTCACCCCGGTCGCCGCCATCATCGCCGACTATCAGGCGCTGGCGGTGCCCCTGGACTCCCCCTATCAGAACTGGGCCCAGTTGCTGGCCGCCTATGAAGCCAATCCCGCCAAGGTGAAGATTGCCGGCGGCTCCGCCCGCGGCAGCCTGGATCACCTGGTGGCCGCCATGACCTTCAAGAATGCGGGGGCCGATGCCGGCAAGCTGCGCTACGTGGCCTATGACGCCGGTGGCAGCGCCATGGCGGCTGTGCTGGCGGGGGAAACCCAGGTGCTCTCCACCGGCTTTGGCGAGGCGATGGAGGCGGTCAAGTCCGGCCAGATGCGGATCCTCGGCGTCACCGCCCCGGAGCGGATGCCGGACGCCAGCCAGGTGCCCACCTTCTCCGAGCAGGGCAACCCCACCGTCTTTGCCAACTGGCGTGGCTACTTCGCCTCCCCCGACGTCAGCCCCGAGCAGTCCGCCGAGTTCGCCGCCCTGCTCAAGCAGATGTACGACAAGCCGGAGTGGGAAGTGGTGCGCGCGCGCAACAGCTGGATCAACCAGTATCAGGCCGGTCCCGAGTTCACTGCCTTCCTCAACAGTCAGGAGCAGCAAATTGGCGGCCTGATGCGCGAGCTCGGCTTCATCAAGTAACCCTCAGCCCGTGGCGGGCCAGGCCCGCCCATCGGAGTCATCATGCGACTGACCAAGGAAAGGTTCGGGGGGCTGCTGTTTTTGCTGCTCTCCCTTGCCTACGGCTATCACGCCACCCAGATCCCCGGTTACCCGGGGGACGAATATGAACCCTTTACCGCCAGCACCCTGCCCTATGCCCTGGCGGGTGTCGGGGTCCTGCTCTCCCTGATCCTGATCTGCTCCCCGGGAGGAGAGCGACTGGGCAAGGAGTCCGGCAACTGGCGACTGGTGTTCGCCCTGCTGGGGCTGATGCTGGTCTATGGCCTGGCCCTCGGCTGGCTCGGCTTCCTCATCGCCACCATCTTGTTCCTCATCGGCGGCATACTGCTGATGGGCGAGCGCAGCCTCGCCTTCGCCTGCAAGGTGAGCATACCTTTCACCCTCATCTTCTGGGCCCTGCTGACCAAGGGGCTCAATGTCTATCTCGAGCCGGGTCGGCTGTTCACCCAGCTGCTGGGATAAGGAGAACCCATGTTAGACGGAATCCTGCAAGGGCTCGGCACCGCCATGATGCCCATCAACCTCTTCATGGTGGTGGTCGGCTGCTTCGTCGGCACCTTCATCGGCATGCTGCCGGGGCTGGGCCCGGTCACCGCCATCGCCCTGATGATCCCCATCACCTACGGGCTGGATCCGGCCTCCGGCATCATCTTGATGGCCGGGGTCTATTACGGCTCCATGTTCGGCGGCTCCACCGCCTCCATCCTGATCAACACCCCGGGCTGCTCCGCCAGCATGATCACCGCCATCGACGGCTATCCGCTGGCCTGCAAGGGGCAGGCGGGCAAGGCGCTGGCCATCGCCGCCTACGCCTCCTTCGTCGGCGGCACACTGTCGGCCATCTTCCTGATGGTGGCGGCCCCTCTGCTCGCCAAGGTCTCCCTCTCCTTCCAGTCAGCGGACTACTTCGCCCTCATGGTGCTCGGGCTCTCCGCGGTGGCGGCCTTCGCCGGCAAGGGCCAGGTGCTCAAGGCGCTGATCATGGCGCTGTTTGGCATCATGATCTCCACCGTCGGCATCGACCGCAGCGTCGGGGTGGACAGATTCACCTTCGGCCTGCCGGACTTGCGCGATGGCTTCTCCTTCCTGCTGCTGGCCATGGCTACCTTCGCCCTGGCGGAGATCCTGATGACGGTGCTGCGCCCGGGCAAGGACACCAGCCAGGAGGAGGCGAGCAAGATGCAGCAACTCGGCTCCCTCAAGCTGAGCCGGGACGAGGTGAAGGAGATAGCGCCCCCCATAGCCCGCTCCTCTGTGCTGGGGTTCCTCATCGGCGTGCTGCCGGGGGCCGGTGCCACCATCGCCTCCTTCATGGCCTATGGGGCCGAGCGCAACTTCGCCCGCAAAGCGAAGCGGGACGAGTTTGGCAAGGGCAGCCTGACCGGCATAGCCGCGCCGGAAGCGGCCAACAACGCCGCCTCCAGCGGGGCCTTCGTGCCGCTGCTGACCCTGGGGATCCCGGGTTCCGGCACCACGGCCCTGATGCTGGGGGCCCTCATCGCCTACGGCATTCAGCCTGGCCCGCGCCTCTTCATGGAGCACCCGGATGTGTTCTGGTCGGTGATCATCTCCATGTATCTGGGCAACGTGGTGCTGCTGATCCTCAACCTGCCGCTCATTCCCTACCTGGCCAAGATACTGCAAGTGCCGCGCCCCGTGCTCATCCCCATGGTGCTGCTGTTCTCGCTGATCGGGGTCTATCTGGTCTCCTTCAACACCATGGACATCTATGTGATGGTGCTGGTGGCCCTGGTGGCCATAGGGCTGCGCCTGCTGGACTTCCCCATGGCCCCCATGCTGCTCGGCTTCATCCTGGGAGGCATGCTGGAGGACAACCTGCGCCGCGCCCTGGTGATCAACGACGGCTCCCTGAGTTTCCTGTGGGAGCGCCCCATCACCCTGGGCTTCACCCTGGTCACCCTGGTGATGCTGTTGCTGCCGCTCTGGCAGTGGTGGCAGGCTCGTCGCACGCCGGTGGCGACCCTGCAATCCGACCCGACCTGATCCCAGCCATCACAAAAAGAGCGCCAACAGGCGCTCTTTTTTTTGGGATTCGAACCCGCCACTCAACGCTGGCGGTAGCGCCGCTCCGGCCGCCCGACGGTGCCGTATTCGAGCTCGGGGCTCGCGAGTTGCTGACCTACCAGAAACTCCAGGTAGCGGCGCGCCGTGGTGCGGCTCACCCCGACCCTATTGCCTATCTCCTCGGCGCTGGCCCCCTGCTGATTGAGGGCCGCCAGCACCCGTTGCAGGGTGAGGGCGTCTATCCCCTTGGGCAGGCCGCCCGCCGCCACCTGTTGCAGCGGGGTGCCAAAGAGCGCATCCACCGCCTGCTGATCGATGTCCGCCAGGGCCGCCAGCGCGGCGCGGCTCTCGGCATAGTTGCCCAGGGTATCGCGCAGTCGCTCGAACACCACGGGTTTCAAGATGAAATCCACCACCCCGAGGCGCATCGCCTCCTGCAGTGCCGCGGCCTCACGGGCGGCGGTGAGCAGGATGACGTCGAGGTGGGCCCCGCTCTGGCGCAGCTCCCGCAACAGGGAGAAGCCCTCCCCGTCCGGCAGCCACACATCCAGCAGCACCAGATCGGGCTTGAGTATGGTTATCTGCTCTCTGGCATCGAACAGGGTGAGCGCCACCCCCAGCACCTCGAACCCCGCCAGCCGCTGCACGAAGCGACGGTGGATCTCGGCAATGGCCGGATCATCCTCGACGATCAGGATCTTGATCACTCACACCTCCTTGGGAATGTAACAGACGACGCAACTTCCCTGCGCCGTGGCTTCTATGGTGATGGTCCCCTGCAGGGCATCCAGGGTCTTGCGCACCAGGGCCAGTCCAATGCCGTGGCCGGGCTTCGCCTTGCTGCTGACCCCGCGCTCGAACAGGCTGTCCGCCAGCCTGGGATCGACGCCGCCTGCTCCGTCCTCCACCTCCAGGATGAGATCCTGGCCGAGATCGCTCAATGAGACCCGGATCGGCTGGTAGGGGGCGCCGTGGCGGCGGGTCGCCTCGAAGGCGTTGTCGATGAGGTTGCCAAGCAGGGTCACCA
>RCUH01002224.1_pt1 | contig 11779 bp, 10 predicted proteins | sample 2166191 | NCBI WGS metagenome assembly RCUH01 (sample SAMN09932848, study PRJNA488358) | compost metagenome | feature: garden; material: soil; isolation source: compost soil in an enriched community after 214 h of incubation | place: Germany: Experimental Botanical Garden Goettingen | collected...
ATCTCATACACAGCCAGATTCACCGAAAACTTTCCAAATAATTGTGCCTTCATTCCCAATTCCTTCAGATCAGAAGTCAAGGGCTTGAATCTTGCGGCCGAATTCGAACCGGTAAAACTTCCCGTGTTTGGCATCAAAGTCACCGTATTGGACTGAGGCTGATAGCCTGTGAGATAGGTTCCGTAGAGATTCATCTCATCTGTGAGGCTGTAGGTAATTCCTAATCGGTAGAGCAATTTTGCATTGTTGAACGACGTTTCGTTATACTTTTTGAAGTTGGTCACATCACGAAACCATTCTTGCCGAATTCCAGATAATACTTTGAATCGCTTCCACGTCAAGAGATGCTGAATGTAAGCCGCATGGGTAGTTGTAAGTGCAGATGGCAAGGCTGTCATTACGTTCATCGTATAAAGATCTGCACCTTGATGATTCTGCGCTCCCGGTGTAAGGTCAAATGTTGAAACATTCGTTTTTGGCATTAGCGCTCCATTGTAATACACCATTTGATAATTGCCTGCATTAGCAGGATCATAAGACGAAGCCACAGAGCCATCTTTTAACAGAAAACCTCTTGCGGCATTCTGTTGTCCACCATCCCGTTTTTCCCAGATCTGCGTATCATAACCGAACAAGGTCTGATGCTCGACCTGCCCCGTTTTAAAATTAAAATTAAAATATGCATTGACATTATCAACTTCCCAACTCTGTCTTCTTTGAATAAACTGCATCATGGCGAGACTTGGAATTGGATTATTGTCAATATCCGGTGCAAAGGCATTGGTAGTGCGGTGCTCTTCCAGATCTTCACGCCAAAACTGCTTCATGTAGGAAGCATTGAAACTGATCTGTTTGTTGAAGTAATGGGCAAAAGAACCCATGATGATCAGTTCTCTTGTTTTGAAAAAATCATCTGGAGCACCAAGATTCAAGCTTTTCATCGTACTGTTCAAATCGGTCTTTCCAGCCACAGCTCCGAAAATGGGTTGGCCACGGTCCAGATTTCCGTGAAGATCGTTGAAGATCAGTTCTACATTGACAGACGTTTTATCATTGGGGATATATGTGATTGAGGGAGAAAATAAAATACCGTTATTATTTACATTGTCCCGAAATGACCCTGCATCTTGAAAAGCGCCATTGAAGCGGTACAATAAAGTCTTACCTTTGTTGAGAGGACCTGTCAGATCGGTTGTCACACGGTAGGTGTCAAAACTTCCGCCTGAAAAACTGACTTCACGCCGAGGTGTGAGCAGCGGTTTTTTTGTTACCATATTGATCGTTCCTCCAGGATCAACGCTGGACATTGTGATGCTAGCGGGGCCTTTGAAGACCTCGACCCTTTCAATATTGGCGGTCATAGGCTGGAGAAAATAGAACTGCCTTGTCCGCAGACCATTGATGATCTGTCCTTCTTCATTCTGACTGATGCCACGGATATTGTACTGATTATAGTAGCTGGAAGGCGAGACACCACTTACGTTTTTCATGACATCACCAAGCTGGAATGCCTGCCGGTCATTCATCAATTCTTTGGTAACAGTGTTCAAGGTCAGCGGCAGATCTTTATTCTTCATCGCTATTTTGGTCGCAACGAATGAGTAGTCCGAAGTGTAGTCCTTTGATCTGCGACCGATGATCTCGACGGTTTGTATGGCGACGGAGGCCGAATCCCCGTCCAATTGCTGCGCCTTGCAAAATGGTGTTGTAAATATAAGGACGGCTGGAAAGAGTCTTAGTTTTTTACTTGAAATAAAATTGATTATTCCCAAATTATAACAATTATTGGTTGTCATTGAAGAACGGATGATAACGACATAGAACTTATGCCGACTATTATTAAAATGGCCATCATATTGATAACAATACAACAAGTCCACGGATTTTGTCTTGCAGATCAGAAGACCTGCATTGATTGATGATAGCTAATAAGGAATATTAAACTAAGGAATTAAGACAATGCTGGTGGAGCTCTGGAACTGAAATAGTCGAGAAGGCAACGATAGGTGATTGCCTTGGTGTGAGGAATTTCTGAGGCAATTGAATTGCGCGTCGGAAAATCAATGCTCAGCGGTTCCGGTATAAGTACATGGTTCATTTGCAAGTGAAGCGCACATTGGCATTCGTCATCCTGAGAAAATGAAGCTTCTTTTCCGTTCTTCGAATCTTTGACTTTTACAGAAAGGTCTTTGCTGTGTCCGGCGTGATCCAAGCAAACACTCAATCCACTGGCATTGTAGAAAAACACCAATAGAAGAGATAGAACAAAAAAGTTTCTGAAAGATTTTTGCATGACCGAAGCCACAAAAGTACATATAATTTTTATCGACCACGAAATAATTTTGAAAATTTATATAAATATAAATGCTTAACAGAAAGATTGGACTGACAAACTGCAATTTTTCAAGTTTTCTTTAAACTTAATCCCCTTGCTAAAACAAACAAAAAATGCAATCCCTACTGCGCCTTACAACACTGCAAGGTAATACGTTCAAAAACAAGATCTATTTGCTCTGAGATACTAGTTCACTTAAGTTCTTATTTAGTGCCTCTAGCTTTGTATTGAGATCATTGATCTTTTGATCCTGTTCTGTGATCTTTTTTTGAAGGAGCTCCGTCTGTTGCCTTGATTTAGATAATTCCTGGATGCTCTTGATGATTGGGGCGATCAGATCATCGTATCTGATAGAAAGATAGTCTTCTTTGGAATGGTCGCTGATGATGATCGCCGCATTGGAATATTGGTTGTCTTTCAGGATCTGCTTCAAGTCCTGGGCGATCAAACCCCACTCCTTTCTCTTTTCAGCATCATTTTTTTTGACATACTCGACCGGCTGCAGTTGATCTATAAAATCCAAACCCAATGATATTGGCGTGATATCATCCTTGAAACGTCTGTCAGAGGCGATCGACAATCCTACCTGGGCCTCTATGGAGGTTACGTCCTGGTTTCCTATTCTCACCCTGTTGGAAAACCCAACCTTTGCGCCGTTGCCCAAAGCAGTCGCGTTGGTAATGTTAGGTTCGGTCACATCGGCCGCATTTCCAATTGCCGTATTATTGCTACCACTTGCATTAGTGGTCAGAGACAGGTTGCCAACTGCCACATTACTGCTTCCAGTCGTATTCGTCCTGGACGCGTCGTGACCTATTGCAACATTGCGTGAACCAGATCTGTTGTCCCTGGACGCTTCTGGACCAATGGCAACATTTTCATTCCCGTTGATATTGTCATAAAGGGATGCAAAGCCTAATGCCACATTTGAATTCCCAACCCTGTTGTTGTACATCGATTCTTTACCGATGCCAGTATTGGATTCTCCTGACTGGTTTTGATTTAGGGCATTGATCCCAAATGCCGAATTACCGGAACCGACAGTATTATTATAAAGGGAAAATGCACCACTTGCCGCATTGTCGTTTCCTGTCAAATTATTACGTAAGGCCTGTGTGCCCACTGCGCTATTGTTACCTCCCGCGGTATTGTACTCCAGAGACTCTCTACCTATCGAGGTATTGGAGCTTCCTACTACTGTATTTCTCAAAGCGCCCCGTCCTACTGCGGTATTGGAGCTACCGGTTGTATTTCCGTATAGGGATTGATAGCCTACGGCGGTATTGGAATCTGTGGTATTGCTGCGCAACGACTGATAGCCAATTGCTACATTCTCACCCGCCGCAATATTTGAAAACAAGGATTCAAACCCAATCGCTGTATTAGCTACTGATGTCGTATTCGACCGCAACGCATTGGAGCCTATGGCTGTATTTTGAGATCCTGTGCTATTCGCAATCAGAGCATTATCTCCAACGCCCACGTTGGAGTTGCCCGTAGTACCATTACCGGACTGGTATCCGTAGAACGTATTGTTAATGTCCAATCTTCCTGATCTATTATTGTTGATCCTGAATTCGAGAGGCGTATTATCGGTAGTACCTAGAAAATGAGTCCCAACCACGGTTCCATTGTTGCCACCGATCGACCATCCCGACCGGCTACCGTCCAAAGCTACCCATCTCAACTGCGGAAAGCTCCAATAATAGAAACCCGCCGGATTGGCACCAAAAGGAGATGTTGACGATGTCGCCGCGGTGAGATAGACTAACATGCTGTTTTGGGCAGATGTAGGATTTGCCAAGGGAAAATTTTCGATCCTTGGGATCAGAAGACCATCGCTATTGGCTGGTTCTGAGATGTTCTTTCCTGTAATGTCAAGAACGGCATTTGGAGAATTTGTATTGATGCCAACCTGTGCAAAGGTTGTTGAGAATGCTGTAAAAAATAGTGCTGAAAATAGAATTTTCTTCATAATAGAAATTTGATTTTTGAAGGTCTGCCCTCTTGGCACATCCTTTTATTATATCAAAGGAATGTCCGACGACAAAGGTAAAATTAATAAAGGATTATAAAACGATCTGCAAATTGAATGAGATCATTATAACAAAAAATGCAATCATTTATTATGCCGAATATTTAAACATAAATAAATATGATAGTAATATCGTCAATTTAATTAAATCGCATTCAATCTAATTTGAAATGATCGTATTTTATTGATATTATGCTTATTAATCTCGGATAGATGTTCTAAAATCATAAATACAATTAGGCAACCTGGGTTGTCAAGACTGGAAATAAAAAGAAATATATGCGAAATCGACCATCGTAGAATTAAACTAAGAGTTTGTCAAACATGACCTTTCGCAAGCTCATTGTTATTTAAGCTACAGTAAAACACTCTATCCAAAAAATAGCCTGAAGGCAACTTACTTCTTTTGTCTTGGATTGTGCTTTCAAAAATAATTTCTACCTAATGATCGAATAACGCAAGATAAAATTAGGTATGATTTGGGTCATAATTTTATAACGGTATCCATTTGTAAATTCATTTTTGAATAAAATGAACATCACTACAATGCTAAATTGCTCACAAGCAGTAACCTGGCAGTAATATCAAAGATTGGATGACTATTAAAAATCTACTATTGAATTCTGGATCAACGGTTGAAATAAAATTTGAACCAGAAGACTTTATCTTCCGCGAAGACTCACCAGCTCTTTTCTATTTCTATATTGTCGAAGGTACTGTGAAACTCAATAATTATACCGACGAAGGAAAAGAATTCATCCAAGATATCCTGTCAAAGGATTCCAGTCTTGGTGTGTCTATGCTGCTTTTGGAAAGACCCTATCCTGTAAATGCCATCGCAATGACGGATTGCGTCGTTCTGAAAATACGCAGAGCGGTATTCATTGATCTAATTAACAGTAACTGTGATGGTGCATTCGCCTTATGTCTTGCCTTGTCAGAGAAGACCTATGATAAATATATTGCCATGCGGAAATTGTCCAGCCGAAGTGCCATACAAAGAATTACCGAATTGATGGACGTGATGAAATCCAGACAGGAAGACCAATCAAAATTTTCTTTTGAGATCCCACATACCAGACAACAGTTGGCCGCACTTGCAGGCCTATGTGTAGAGACAACGATCAGAGTAATTAAAAAGATGGAAAAAGACCATCTGGTGGTAATCAGAAATAGAAAGGTCTTCTATTAAACGCGTTGTTTTAAATATTAGCCTACCTGCATTTCCCGATTTAGAATATTAGACGCTGAAAGGAAGTTTATCAAATATTACACCATGCACCGATAGAAGATTCGAGGTCTCAGTACTTTTTTATAGGCCAGTTTTAGAAATACCAGCTAGATTATTATAGGCTTTCCTGATCGCCTTTTGTGCAAGAGACCTCAGTTTGGGCTCACCATCCTTCAACTCCGAGACAATGTCGTAACATTCCTGCAGATAACGTAGGGCAAAATCTGGGTCAGCTCCAGAAATTTCCCGGGAATTATCTATGATATCTGCATATTTGATGGTCTGTGCCTCAGGACTGATTTCCCGAAGACGCTCAAGTTCTCTTTTCTTTCTTGCAGAACGGTTTAATGCTGGAAATTCTTTTTTCACATATACATCGGTAAGCTCCTTCACAATTTGAAGTGTCATAGCCCGATCCTGAAATGGCATCAGTGCCTTAAGAAATGACATTATATCTTGCTCTGAATATGGAGTATCTTCTATCACATCATGCAACACTGCCGCTGCCAGGACGGGAAGATCTTGTGTGACAGCACTACAGATCTCCATCACTCTGATTGGGTGCACTATATACCTTTCATCGCCGTACTTTCGCATCTGAGCACCATGCGCGTTATCCGCAAACTCTATGATCTTGTTTATAATTTCCGTTTGATCCATCATTTAATCCATATAGCCGTACAAAAGTTCTTTGAATTTCTAGGCTTTGCAACATTTTAAAAATAGATGTGGGAGGCCCGTAAGCAAAGACCTTCCGACATAGCTAAAAATTATCGGTCGACCTACCAACTGAGAAGCTTTTCTTGTTTCATCTTGTCTAATTCAATTTTAAAACATCCCAAAATAAATTCACAGTAGTACAGCTGGGCATTTACTGCTTTTGTTCTTGAATGCAGATCCAGACGCTCCGAAAGAATAATTTCACCCTTATATGTTATCGAAAAATACGCATATAGTTTTTTGTTTGATTCCTCAACTGGCGTCGCATAGCCAGTTACACCGATCGACCAGTCAGTTCTATAGAGCTTGGCTACATTCAGCGCCATGGTCTCCGCAATGAGAGATGAAACACAATTGTTTTTCTGTGCTTCATTCCTGTCTACATCCAACAGACCCACCTTCTCTTCCTCACTGTAGACGGTCATACCGCCCATGAAGAATTTTGAGGCATCCTTCATCTGTGAAAATGAGAACTGCAAAAAACCAGAAGTGACACTTTCCGCAATTGAAATGGTCTCGTTATGCTGTAGCATGCGCTTCCCTATGTAACCCAGCAAATTTTGCAATTCGACAATAAAAAAGATAAGTGATCTCACTGATAGTTCATCAGAGCTGACGGCTATCTTTGACGGTTTTACGATCATAGATTACGAAATATTTAAATTATTGACAGGATCTTGTGCCGATGCCAAAACGGAACTAGCAAAACAGATACCTTTATCGGTCACCCCTGTTATTTTAGTATTCAATTTATCTGCATTCATCTTTAAGGTATATCTGGACTTCAGTATGCTTTTTTTATATTTTGTTATTTTCATCGACACCGAAGACTTTACAACAAATTCCCCTTTCTAAATCGGAAATTGATGTGGAACAATTTTGGTCTGTTAATATGCGATAACAAAACAAATACCACATCAATGAAAAGCGAGGTTCTGAGCAAGAGTTTTTGGGAGATGTCTGCAATATAAAATAATGATGATGTTAAAAAAAGGAGACAAAGTAAGATGGAAACTCCAATACGGCGAGACCCATGGAATCATTACTGCCATACATACAAAGGACTTTGTTTTTATGAACAGGCAGCGGCGGGCATCTGAAGAGAGCCCCCAGTATGAGGTGATGAGCGAAAAGACAGGCAAGACCGCTGTCCACAAGCCTGCGAGGATAAAAAAAATTTAATGATCATTTACAATGGGCAATGATAAACCAAGCTACTTAGATTTCAGATCTGATGAATACGCATGGAAACCAGATATTGACTATCGCGAGCATCCCGAAAAGTACAAAATCGGAAAAGGTGAGCAGGGTGTCCTTATCTGTGAACCTTACAAAACGGAGATCGGACAATATTGGCGTTTTAAAAATTCGGAGATCGCTACAGAGAGTTCGAATAAAATTTTTCAAATGTTTATCTCATATCTCGAAAATAATGACTTTGTCGGTGCAGATATGGCAAGAAAATACCTTCAAATGGGTTTCACACGCGCACGTCGCTATTTCAACTACAAAGGCGGTAAGAAATATGACTCAGGAAATGGCTACCAGCTTTTAGCACGTGGAACTGGCGATCCTGAGAAAGCGAGATCAGCTGAAATATATAAGATCAAGTGGAAAGAGGCTGAAAGTAACTTGAAGTACTCTGAAATGAAGGTACAATGGAAAAAAGACCATGGTTAACAAATTAGTCTGTTACAGTCCAATGAAAGTACTGAAGTTACATTATTAGCTGTTTCAATTTTTTAGAATTGATCAGTATGGAAAGATATTGACAAATAAACATAATCTTTGACCAGGTTTGATCACTGAGCGGTCATATTTTTTTCACTCCTGTGAAATTTAGGAATCTTAACGCAGATTTTTCAGATCTGGAACGTTGAACAAATAATTCGAAGAGGACAAATTTCTTAGAGCTCAGATCTAAAAAAAGAGGGAGAAACAAATTTGAGCTGTCTCTCCCCCAGTTATAAAACTGAAATATGGTGTTTATGCAAATCGATAGGACCGTCTTCACCTTAGCATGTATCATCTATGAGCTTGGCCGATCACAATATGGTCACATCAATTTTTTTGCCAAACATTCATATACGATTGGAAGCTATGTATTAATCTTCAGCGGAATCACTATAGAGCAATAGACGGCATAAGCTTTGAATGAGGAATATAACATATACTCACTATAGATAACATGAATAATAAGATTATATTGGAAAATGCCAACAAGGCCATTGTTGCGGGAGAGCACGAGATATTCCTGAACTATTTGAGCGACGATGCCACATGGAACTTTATAGGTGACCGCGTCATATACGGAAAGGAGCAGATAAGCCTATATATCAATGAGAAATACACCAAACCTCCCAGATTTGAAGTTGAGAAGATGATAGCAGAAGGCGATCACGTGACTGCCTTCGGAAAGATCTCACTGCTCAACGAGTCAAATGAATGGACAGAATATCATTACTGCGACATCTGGTCTTTCAGAGATGGAAAAATGGATGAGCTGAAGGCTTTTGTGATTCCACTTTAATCGTACTAGGACATTTCCTACATTCCATCCTTTCAAGAGCACAGACCATTCTGAAAAATATGAACAAAAAGTGGACATTTTTTATCGCAGGAACTTCAGCAATCGTTTCATTGATCTATCTATCCGGTTATGGCTATATTTTCAAAGCGATCGGACTCAATTTGAAAAAAGGTCCTATCACCCCTTCAATTGATGATGGTGATAGATTCCCTTACAATCTAGTTCCAACAAGAGATCCAAATGATTTTGAGAAAGATGAAAATTACAATTCAGCAAGAATCTCCAGAAGGCTTAGCAAAGACCTAAAGAAAACCAGGACAACCGCACTTGTCGTTATCAGGGACAACAAACTTGTCTATGAACATTATTGGAAGAATCACAATTTCACATCAGCACAGAATTCGTTTTCCATGGCCAAAGGCATCCTTACGATGTTGGTGGGCTGTGCCATTGATGATGGTCACCTGCATTCGGAAGATCAACTTGTCTCTACCGTGATCCCAAAATATAGTTCTAGCAAGTATGGGAAATACCTTACATTCAAGCATCTGATGACCATGCAGTCAGGTCTGGACTGGAAGGAAGAATACTACCATCCCTTCGCACCCAACTCCAAACAATACTTTATTGAGGATCTTGCTGAGCAGGCCCTTGGCATTGGTGTGAAAGAGATGCCGGGCGAGAAATATGAGTACCAAAGCGTTTGCGCACAGATATTGGGTATTGCATTAAAAAAAGCAGTAGGTTGTGATCTGGCAGATTACCTTTCAAAAAAAATCTGGCAGCCACTTGAGATGGAATTTCCCGCAAAATGGAGTACAGATGAAAAGGGAGTTGAAAAAGCTTTCTGTTGCATTCATGCTACCCCGAGGGATTTTGCAAAGATCGGTCAGCTGATCCTCCAGAATGGCAATTGGCGTGGAAGGCAGATCATCAGCAAAACCTATTGTCAACGGATGCTACTGGCTACAAAGGAGAACGACGCTTTTTGTTACTCTATCTGGGCTGATGATGAGTACGATCTAAATCATCGGTTCCTCTATGGATTTCTCGGTCAATTTATAATCATGATCCCGGAAAAGAAGATGGTCATAGTGAAGACAGGTCTATACAATCGGCTAGAGGTCGACAAGAAGCTTAGACCTCTTCAGGTCAGGTCACTGATATCTGAGGTTACGCGCATGTTAAAGAAATAAAGATGGTGTACATGAACCAAGAAACAGTAGAATAATTTCCAACTTATATCACTTGTTCCCAAAAAGTCCCTACATATTTGTGGAAAAACAACAAAAGACCGTACAAACGGTCTTTTGTTATTAATGATCCTCATTTGATTGTGCCCAGAACTATTGATCTACGCCGGATTATTTCTTTCGGTCTCCAATTCCCAAACCCTATGATTCGCAATTGCAGAAATAAAGTCGTCAGCTGACTTTTTGTTTTCAGACGTTATGATTGCGGGGTCTTCGTGATTTTTTTTGCCAACATTGCTGGCCTTCAATATCTCATCTGTTTCATCCCCAAAATAGATAGCCTTGCAATGTTTATAGGCCTCATTCACAAAATGAATTGTTCCTGGTCTATTCTCATCATTCAATAGGTTGTCGGCGGATTTTTTACCGCTTGCAACATATAGAGCATCAAAGCACACACTGGACGTGCTGGTAAGAGAATGTTTTGGTGTAAAGCTCGTTCCGTCATCAGCAGTGACCGTTGAAAGTCCTCCTGATATTATCTGGACAACAGCTCCCTTGCTTTCCAATTTGGATTTCACTGAATTTACCTCACCTGCTATTACGCCGTCTTCCATTATGAAACCGACTATTCTACTTTTTATAGAATCTTTTATGGTATTTTTCATACTGAGAGCTTCCGAACTCTTTGTAGCGGGCTCCCTTTCCTCGCTTTGGAGCGATCTTGCATCCGCGTCAGCAGGAATACTTCCGTTGGGCTGTTTCAGTTTAGCCACTCCAACACCTACCTTCTTTGCCACTAAGGTCGCAAGGTCTTTGTCAATGAATGCCAACTGCCCCACCACTCTTTCACGGATCGCGGGAATGGTCACTTTTGATAATTCGAAGATCAACGCATTTTGAAGATGTTTCTTTTCTGGCGTCGACTGGCTATTATAGAATAATTTTGCTTGGGAATAATGATCGACAAAACTTTCACTTCTTGCACGGATCTTTTTCGCATCTATTCTTTCTTCTTGTGACGTAAAGCCCCCATCTTTCATCATTGCCTGAAAAGGACATCCACCGCCGATTGAATTTGGCTCATAGCTTACCTTCCCTTTTATTATCTGCTGGCGCATATGACCATCGCGTTGGTTGTTATGAACCGAATTGATTGACCTATTGATGGGAATTTCATGGAAATTAGGAGAGCCCAATCTTGATAATTGTGTATCGGTGTAAGAGAACAACCTGCCCTGTAGCAAGGGATCATTGCTAAAATCGATGCCTGGGACCAAATGTCCCGGATGGAATGCGATCTGCTCAGTCTCTGCGAAGAAATTATCAGGATTTCTATTAAGGGTCAAGGTTCCTACCATCTCGACAGGAACTTCTTCTTCAGGAATCAATTTTGTAGGATCGAGGAGGTCAAAATCAAATTTATGCTCATCCTCCTCCGGTATGATCTGTACGCCGAAGTCCCATTCCGGGAAAGATCCGTTCTCAATCGCATCCCAAAGATCTCGTCTATGGAAATCAGGGTCCTTCCCCGAAATCTTGGTCGCCTCGTCCCACGCAACTGAGTGAACACCTAATTTTGGTTTGAAATGAAATTTGACAAAGTGCATTTTGCCTGCCTCATTGATAAACTTGAAAGTATGGACTCCGAAACCTTCCATCATCCTGTAACTTCGAGGGATCGCCCTGTCGCTCATCGCCCACATGATCATGTGCATGCTTTCCGGCGTCAAAG
>RCUH01002227.1_pt1 | contig 11766 bp, 11 predicted proteins | sample 2166191 | NCBI WGS metagenome assembly RCUH01 (sample SAMN09932848, study PRJNA488358) | compost metagenome | feature: garden; material: soil; isolation source: compost soil in an enriched community after 214 h of incubation | place: Germany: Experimental Botanical Garden Goettingen | collected...
GTCTGCAAAACATCATCGTCACCTTCGCACAGTGAGGCCCTCATGAATCCCATGACCTTTTCGATCATTCGTCACCGCTTGTTCCGCATCGTCGACGAAGCCGTCATTACCCTGAAGAATGTGTCAGGCAGCGCGATCACCAACGAGGGCCATGACCTGATGGTCTCGCTGTACCGTGCGGACGGAACCCTGCTGATGGGGGGCGTCGGTTTCCTGCATCACCTGACAAGCGCGGCCGAGGCCTGCAAGTCAATCATCCGGCGCTTCGAGGGACGCATCAACGAAGGAGACGTCTTTCTCCTGAACGATCCCTACACCGCGGCGTTGCACACCTCGGACATCTACCTGGTTTCGCCCATCCATGCCGACGGCAAGCTCGTGGCATGGAGCGCCTGTTTCGTGCACGTGTATGACATTGGCGCGATGAACCCGGGCGGCTTCAGTCCCGAGTCTCCCGACATCTTCACGGAGGGGTTTTCGTCGCCGGGCATCAAGATCGTCGACCGTGGGCAGATGGCCACGGACGTCATCGACACGCTGCTCAACATGGTTCGCTCGCCCGAGATGGTGATGCTCGACCTGCGTTCGATGGTGGCGTGCAACAACGTGGCCAAGGATCGCATGCTGGCGTTGATCGCCAAGTACGGCGAGGGCACGGTCGACGAGGCTTGCGCCGAACTGATCAAACAGTCGGAGGTGAGTTTTCGCAAGCGTCTGAAGGAGCTGCCTGACGGGACCTGGAGAAGCCGCCAATACATGGACGTCAATGGCGAGACCGCGACGGTTCATCTCGCCATGACCAAGAAAGACGATCACCTGACATTCGACTTCACCGGCTCATCGCCGCAGAGCAAGTACGCGCTGAACTGCACGAAGTGGGCGTCGCTCGGCGGGCTGTTTGCTCCGCTCTTCCCATTGCTCTGCTACGACATCACCTGGAACGAAGGCGTCATCAAGCCCATCACGATGATCGCACCCGAAGGTTCGATCGTAAATTGCCGGCGGCCTGCACCGGTGTCGGTCGCGACGGTGGGCGCGATCCAGTCGGTCAACAACGCAGCCTGCGCGACGGTCGGCAAGATGCTCGCCGCGAGCGAGCGATACCGGGAGGAATCGACCGCTGTCTGGCATGCCAATCACTTCGCGTTGTTCAAGTTCGGCAAGAACCAGCACGGCACCGAGTCCATCGGCATCCTGACCGAAACCTTTGCAGGCTCCGGCGGCGCCCGCAGCTTTGCAGACGGCGTCGATATCGGCGGCGAAATGCCCAATCCGATCTCACGCATGGCCAACGTCGAGACCGTAGAAGCAATGTTTCCGGTGCGGTACTTGTTCCGGCGCCGGATGAAAGACAGCGGAGGCGCCGGCATGTGGCGGGGGGGCACGGGTGGCGAGCTCGCCCTGGTGCCACACAAGGCCCCCGACGGCGGCATTCACTACGTCCTGTCGGGCAAGGGCGCGAAGCACCCGATGAGCGACGGCCTGGCCGGTGGTCTGCCAGGGGCGCCCAATGCGTACGTCTGGGCCGAGATGGCGCCGGATCTTGCAGGTCAGGCGCCGCGCCCTCTGCACGCGCTGAGCCTTTCTGAAATTCCAGGAACCCACAAGCGGATTTCCTGGGGCGTGTTTCCCCTGATGAACAAGGACGCGCTGTATGTCCGCTGGAACGGCGGCGGCGGCTATGGGGACCCCTTGGACCGCGACGCCGGCCGCGTCGAAGGCGATGTTCGGGCCAGCGTGGTCAGCGTCTCGGCGGCGAAGAAGCTCTACGGGGTCGTACTCGACCCGCAGACCCTCAAGGTAGACACCCACGCCACCTCCGCACTGCGTGCAGAGATGCGGCACGTCCGAATCCACGAATCTCGTCAGGTGAACGCATGAACCGCAGCTCCTATTCCCCCACCATCTCCATTGCGTCGAACGGCGATCTTCAGTGCGTCCGGTGCGATCACGTCCTGGCCTCGGACGGCGCTTCGTGGAAGCAGCGTGTCAACCGTGTGGACGAGCCGATGGGCTTGCTGTGCGAGGTGTACGACACAGGCTCGGACGACGTGAGGGTTCGGCGCTTTTTCTGTCCCTCCTGCGGGACGGCGCTCGAAAGCGAAACAGTCCTGCTGAACGAAGCCACGAACGATGACGAGGTGCATGCGCGCTGACGCGGCCCCCACCCCCTAGAAGAACAACCCGGAGAAACATATGCATCCAGTAGGTATCCGACCTGAAATTGCCGAGCGCGTGATCAAGAGACGTCAACGGCTTCACCTTTTCGACGTGCTCGAGGCCAGGAAGTCCGCGCTCGTCGTGATCGACATGCAAGGCACATTCTGCGAGCCGGGGGCGCCCGCGGAAGTGCCCGCCTCGCGCAGCATCTGCGGCAACATCAACCGCATGGCAGCAGCCGTGCGCAAGGCCGGCGGCCGGGTTGTCTGGTGCACCCACGCCAACCTGAATACGAACAGCGGCAGTGACTGGAAGATCTTCTTCGAAAACATCGTCGCCGGCGACATCAGGAAGGAGACCATCAAGAGCCTGGAGCCCAGTGCCCCGGGCCAGAGGATCTGGCACGAGATGCAAGTCGAGCCTGAAGACATCCAGCTGTTCAAGAATCGCTACAGCGCCTTGATCCCGGGCTCCTCCCAGCTGGAGCGCATCTTGCGCAGTCTGGACATCGACACCTTGCTGATTGCCGGCACCAAGACCAACATCTGCTGCGAATCCACGGCACGCGATGCCATGATGCTCGACTTCAAGTGCGTGATGCTCTCAGACTGCACCGCGTCGCTGTCGGACGAGGAGCACAGCAGCGCCCTGGAAAACATCATCCAGCAGTTCGGCGACGTCTATACCTGCGAAGAGGCCATCGCCCGCCTGGCCTGACCCGTGGAGGGCCTGGCGCTGCCGCTTTGCAGCGCTCAGGCCCTCGAGGCAGTGCCCCGCGCCCGTTTGCTTGTCTGGGAAGGGGTTTCGCCGAAACGCTCCCAGTAGGCACGGGAAAACCGGCCGAGGTGGGCAAAGCCGCATTCGAAGGCCAGGGAGGCGATGCCGACGTCGGTATGGCCGTCGAGCAGCTGACCACGCGCCATCTCCAGGCGGACTTCCTTGAGGTACTGCACCGGGCTGCAGTTCTTGAATCGCTTGAATCCGGCGAGCAGCGTGCGAACCGGGACACCCGCGGCCGTCGCGATGTCGTCGAGTCGGATGGGGTCGTGGCAGTTCGCATGGATGAACGCTTCGGCGCGCTTGACTGACCCCGGCGAGATGCCCTGCGCACGCAGCGTGGACCCTTGGTTCCAGGATTGGCCATCCATCAACAGGTGAATGAGCAGGCGCTCCAACTCGACGCCAACCTTCGGATTGCGCTGCGCGCATTCGACCAGCGGGATCGATCCTCCCAGCGCCTGGAGCTGCCACAGCCACGGCTGCAGTTCGGTTCGCTTCAGGTCCAGTTTGGGGTCGAACACGAGGTCGTCCATGCCGGTGTGGGCACGCACGGCTTCCTGGCCAATGCGAAGCACGAACTGCTCGCTGCCGGAGGTAAACGTGGCGGCGAACGGTCGATTGGGCGCGCAGACCACGCCTTCGTCGCGGGAGACGCGCAGTGCCGTGTCGTTGACTCTGGCATCTGCCTGTCCCTCGCGGCAGAACATCACCAGGTGATAGCCGTCGATCCGGGGAACCTCGACCCGCATGGCTTCGCCGTAGCTGATAGTGCCCATGCCGATGCTGCAGAAGCTGACGAAGTCCATGTGCGACTGGGTGTTTCTGCCTGACCCCACTGGCTGCAGCAGATGGGGCTGCATGACCCGTGAAATGCAGTCGCGCGTGTTCGCAACGTCGAACGATTCGAAAAGGCGAAAACGCCGCAAACCTTCGAGTGCTGCCATCGGTGGAACGGCATTCACGATTGCATCCCCCATGACACGCTTCCTTTCGCTCCGGCTAGAGGGCGATCGCCTGGATCTCGGCTTTCATCAGCTTGCCGGTGGCGGTTCTGCGCAACGGCTCCGCACTGATCGTGAGCGACGTCGGCATCTTGTAGTTCGCGATCTTTTCGCGGCAGTGTTCCCTGGCCTCGCTTAGGCTGAGGGCGCAGCCCGGGCGCAAGACCACCACGGCGCGCACGGTCTCGCCCCACTTAGGATCGGGCGTGCCGACGACGGCGACCTCAATGATCGACGGATGCGAGCCCAGCACCTGTTCGACTTCGGCGGGGTAGACGTTCTCGCCCCCGCAAATGATCACGTGCTTCTTGCGATCGACCACAAAGTAGTAGCCGTCCGCGTCGCGTCGTGCCAGGTCGCCGGTCATGAGCCATTCGCCGTCGAAGACGGCGCGGGTCGCGGCCGTGTTGTTCCAATACCCCGCGAAGACGTGGGAGGCTCGCACCTGGATCTCGCCGACCTCGTCCGTTGCCGCTTCCTCCCCGTCTGAACGGACGATCCGCACGTCCGTGTGAAGGAACGGCTTGCCGATCGATCCCGTTTTGGAAAGCGCGTGCGCGCTGTCCATGGTCACTGCGGCACCGGCGGTTTCGGTGCAGCCGTAGCTTTCCAGAAGCGGGATCCCCAAGTCGGCGAACTCACGCGGCAGATGCAGGGGCATGGGCGCGCCGCCGCTGAGAATCCACCGCACGCTCGCCAGCGCAGACGACCGCTCGCGCGCGGCCGCGAGCAGCAGCTCGAGCATCGTGGGCACGGCGAAGAAATGATTGACCTTGTGTTCGTGGATCAGGTCCAGCGCCTGGTCGGTGTTCCATGCGGGCATCGAGACCGCGGTCGCTCCGCAGTGCACGAACAGCGTGGCGAAAGAAAGCCCTCCGACGTGAAACATCGGCGCCGCGATCAGAGTCACGTCGCGCTGGCGGAAATCGAGGGTGTGACAGATGGTGGAGGCCACCCCGTACATCTGCGCGTGCGTCAGGACGGCGCCTTTGGGTCGCCCCGTCGTGCCGGAGGTGTAGCAGATCGCCAGCGGCAGTTCGGGCGACACCGGCGAGGCGAACAGGACGCTCGGCGAGCTATCAACCAGGTCCGAGAACGACCCAACGTCCGGCGCCAGCCTCGAATCGCCGACCACGCGCATGTGCTCCACGCGGCACTGTCCGACCGCAGGGCGGACTGCCGGGAGGAAGTCGGCGTCGAAAATCAGCGCGCGCGCACTGGAATCGGCCAGGATGTAGGCGACTTCAGGGCCGGCGAGTCGCCAGTTGATGCAACACAGGACGGCGCCGATTTTTGCTGCCGCGTAGTAGAGCGCACAAAACTCCACGCCATTGCGCAGCATCACGGCGACGCGATCGCCGCGCCCGATCGACAGCGTGTCGAGCGCGCCGACCACGCGGTCTGTATAGGCGTCAAGTTCCGCAAAGCTCAGTGCGCGTTCTGGCGTGACGAACGCTGGCAGGTCTGGATGAAGCTGCGCTCGGCGCGCCAGCAGAGTTCCGAGGTTGATGGACACCGTCAGCCTCCTCAGGGATTTTCCCGAAACGGCCCGTCGCGTGCTTCGAGGAACGCGCGCATGCCTTGCTGGACAAGAATCTCCTGCAGCTGCTTCTGCTCGGGAAAATTTGCGCCGATCACGAGCGTGTCGGCCAGGCCGTGCTGGCGCACCACGGCGCTGAAGCCCATCGTGTCGTAGGCCGCGCGAAGGCTGCGTTTGGTCATTTCCAGCGAGAAGGCCGGCACGTTGGAGAGCCTCTGGGCATACCGCCAGGCCTCCTCTTCGAAGCCCTCTGCCGGAACGACGCGGTTCACCAGGCCGACACGCAGCAGTTCCTGCGCATCGATCGTGTCTCCGAAATAGCTGAGCTCGTGCACCACGCGGCTGTGGGTCATGAATGGCATGGCGAAAAATGGCGACAACGCGCCGTGCCGGACCTCGGGCTCGCCGAGCTTGGCGTTGTCCGCCGCAAGCGCCAGGTCGCAGGCCAGCGCGATCGCCGAGCCTGCACCCAGGGCGTAGCCGTTGATGGCTGCGACGACCGGCATGCGCAGGTGCCAGATCTTGAAGAAAAGTTCCAGATTGGAGCGCACCAAGGCTTCGAGATCGGCCAACGAACACTCGCTGATGCCCTGCATGTCCCATCCGGTACAGAAGGCCTTGGTGCCGGCGCCTGTCAGCAGGACCACCTTCACATCGCGACGGCTCTCCGCATGCGCCAGGGCCGCGACGAGTTCGCGGTCGGTGTGCGTCATGCGCAGCGAGTTCATCTTGTCCGGTCGATTGATGGTGATCCGCACCACCGCGCCGCGCTGTTCAACCAGCAGGTCTTGATAAGTCTGGGTATCCACGTGAAATCCTTTGAATGCTCGTTGCTAGAGACCGAGAAATGCCTTGCGCACAAACGGATCTGCGATCAATTCCTGCCCTGTGCCCGAGAGCACGACGCGGCCCTTCTCGATGACGAAGCCGAGGCTCGCGATCTGCAAGGTCTGGCGTACGTTCTGTTCGACCAGGAGGATCGTCATGCCGTCCTCGTTGAGGCGACGCACCATGGCGAACAGGTCTTCGACCAGCTTGGGGCTCAATCCGAGCGAGGGCTCATCGAGGATCAGCAGACGTGGCTCGGCCATCAGGCCGCGCGCAATCGCCAGCATCTGTTGTTCGCCACCGGACATGCCGCCGCCGAGCTGGCCGCGACGTTGCGCCAGACGCGGGAACAGCGCATAGACCCGCTCCAGATTGCGTGCGAAGTTGGGTGAGGCCCGGCGATTGAGCGCACCCATTCGCAGGTTCTCCTCGACCGTCATTTGCGGGAAAACCTGGCGCCCCTCCGGCACCAGTGTGATGCCTCGTTCGACCGCGACGCGGCAGTCGAGTCCGCCGATGCTCGTGCCGTCGAACTCGATGCGGCCCAGCCGAGGCTTGAGGGCGCCCGCGATCGTCAGCACCGTCGTCGTCTTGCCGGCACCGTTGGCGCCAACCAGCGCGACAACCTGGCCCTGGGGGACGTTGAAGCTCAGGTCTCGCACGGCCACGGCCTCGCCGTGCGCCACTTGCAGGCCTTTGACAGAAAGTAGGTCCGGATGGCTCATCGCACAATCTCCTCATGTCCCAGGTAGGCTTCGATCACTCTCGGATCGCTGACGACTTCGGCCGGCGTTCCCTCCGCGATGACTTCACCGGCCTCGACCACGACGACCCGCTTCGACACCTTCATGACCGACACCATGTCGTGCTCCACGAGCAGGACGGTCGTCCCCCGGGCTACCAGGGCTCGGAAGCTTTCGAGGATCTCTTCGCTTTCCGTGGGGACCAGCCCCGCCAGCGGCTCGTCCGCCAGCAGCAGCGTTGGGCGCGCGGCGACCGCTCGCGCCAGTTCGAGCTTGCGCAAGTGGCCAACGCTCAAGCCCGCGGCCTGTGCATCCGCGAGCTGCTGGAGTCCGGTCAGGCGCAGTGCATCGTCGATTGTTTCGTCGACATCCCTGTGTCCGTGGCGACCGAAGAGGGCTCCGACCTTGACGTTGTCCCGCACGCTCAATCCGCGAAAGGGTCGGGCGATCTGGAACGCGCGGGCGATGCCGCGGCTGGCGATCCGCTGCGTGGCCAGACCGTCGATGCGCTCACCGAGAAACTCGATGCGCCCCGACGACAACGGAACGTAGCCGGTCAGGAGATTGAAGACCGTCGATTTACCGGCGCCGTTCGGTCCGATCAGGCTCGTGATGGCACCAGCCTCGACATCGAAGCTGACCTGGTTGACGGCCACGAGGCTGCCGAATTTTCGGCTGATGCCTTGCACCGAAAGAAGAGGCTTCGTCACTGGGTGGCCTCCTGGGCGCGAACGCGGCGGGCGTTGCGTCGTCGTTCGAAATAGCCGACCAGACCATCTGGGGCGTACAGCACCATCAGCACGATGATCAGGCCCGTGAAGGCAAGGTGGAACTCGAGCATGTTCGAGAGCAGCAGCTTGGTGATGACCATCAGGATGACCGCGCCGAACAACGGCCCGAGCAGCGAGCCGAGGCCGCCGACCAGGCAGATCACGATCATCTCCAGGCTCAGCGAACCGCGAAACACCGAGTCCGTCGTGATGTAGCCGAGGTTCCAGGCGAACACCGCACCGAGCAGGCCCGTGAGCGCTGCGCTCACGACGAAGGCTTGCACCTTGTAGCGGGTTGTCGGGACACCGAGCATCTGCGCGGCGTCTTCATCCTCGCGGATGGCGAACAGTCCGTAGCCCATCCGGCTCTTCGCGATGGCGACAGCCGAGGCGTAGGCGATGACGAGGCCGGCGAGAGCCAGCCAGAAGAAGAACACTTCGATGCGCATCGACATCGGTGCGATGTTGGGCAGACCGAGGCCGATGGCGCCCTGGAATGCGGGTATCGCACTGGCCATCTCTGCGCACACCAGCGCCACGGCGAGCATCGCGATCGTGAAGTAGTGCCCCCGAAGCCGCAGGATGGGCCACGCGATGACCGCAGCGACGGCCGCGCTGGCCAGCGTCGCAGCGAACAGGCCGACACCGAGCTGTGCCGCCCAGTGCGCAGGCCGCCAGAGCTGGCAGGCGAGCGCCGCAGCGAAGGCGCCGATGCCGATGAAGGCGGTATGCCCGAAACTGAAGTACGCGGCGAAGCCGCCCAGGATGTACCAGCACACGGCGAAGCCCGCCATCAACGCGATCGACATGGCCACGCGAACATAGAACGGGGGCATCACCAAGGGCAGGTACGCCAACAGTGCGAGAAGCAGGACCAGGGCAGCCCCTTGCTGCCAGCGGGAAAGCGATTTCATCGGCTCACCTTGAATGCGCTGCCGAGAATGCCGTTCGGTCGAACCAGCAGCATCAGCAACAGAAGAAGGAACATGACGATGTTGGTGTAGACCGCACCGACATACGTCTGCGTGAACGTCGCGGCAAGGCCCAGCAGCAGTCCGCCCAGCAGGGCGCCCGCCGGACTGCCGACACCGCCGAGCGTGACGACGACGAACGCGTAGACGGTCCACATCGTTTCGTCGGCCGGGGTGAACGGGAGCATCACGCCGATCAGAACGCCGGATGCGGCAGCGACCGCGCTGCCGACGCCAAAGGTGAAGGCGTATACCTTGCGTACATCCACGCCGCACAGCCGCGCTGCCAGTTCCGACTGCGCGGTAGCGCGGATGATCTGCCCCATCCGGGCGCGACTCAGGAACCACGTGAACAGCGCGATCAGCGCAATCGCGGTCAAGAACGCGATGAGACGAACGGCATCCAGAGCCAACGAACCCACGGACACGTTCAAGAACGAGTACGAGGGGCTGATATTGCGCACCGTTGACGAGAACAGCGTGGTCAATACGTTGATTGCGATCAACGAGAAGCCGAAGGTCACCAGGAGTGCCGCCACAGGCGATCCCCGTTCAACGGCTTTCTGGATGACGAAGCGCTGGTAAGTCGCCCCCAGCATGAAGGCCGCGAGCATCACAAACGGTAGCGCCACGAGAGGATCGATTCCCAGCTGGGTCCATGCGAACAGGGCCGCGTAGCTCCCGCCGATCACGAACACGCCATGTGCCAGATTGATGACATTCATGACGCCGAAAATCAGCGAGAAGCCAAGCGCGGAGATCGAGAGGATGCCGCCGTAGAGGATGCCACTGGTCAGTGTGTTGACGAACGTGCTCATCGAATCTTTCCAGGAAGTGAAGACATGACGTGAGGGTGTCCGTTCAGCGTTTCGACCAAGGCTGCATCGGCCAGACTGCTGATGCCTCCTTGAGGTTGGCGGGGTGGACCACCTTGACCTCATTGCCCTGCACCTGGGTCACGACGGCCCCCATCAGTACAGGATCGCCGTCGCCTTCGGGTGTGAACTTGATTCGCCCGTAGAGCGATTCAAGATCGAGCGTGGCCAGGGCGTCGCGCACGGCGATCGGATCGTCCACGCGCCCGGCCTTCTGCAACGCGGCGGCGTAGGCCACCATGCATGCGGCACCGGTGCCCTGGTGGTAGGTCATGGGCAGCTTGTTGTTGGCCCGGTAGTACTCGACGTACTTCTCGGTGGATCCGAAGATGGGGTCCTTGAACTTGAACGTGGGCGCCCAGGTGGAGAGGCATCCGATGCCGTCGCCGTATTTGCCGAGCGCCTCGCGGAAGCTGGCGGATTGCGGCCCCAGGGAGGTGAAGAGCATCTTCACGTCGGCGCGGGCTTGCGCCAACTGTCGTGCGATGAGGAGCGACTCCTGATCGCCGGTCAGGCAGACCAAGATATCGGGTGACTTGCTTCGAACCGCTTCGACAAGAGCTGAGACGTCCTGCAACTGGGTGGGCAACTCGAAGGTGTCGAGGACTTGCAGTCCCTTTTCCTTGAGCCGCTGGATGACCCCGATGCCCTGCGGCTTGGAGAACGGATTGTTCGTGTAGGCCACGATGAAGGTTCGGGGCTTCGGTGTCAGAAGCTCGAAAGCGTCGACTGCAGGAAAGGCCGAGCGGGAGGCGCGCGGAAAGATCCCGAAGACGAACTTGTAACCCTGATTGAAGATCGCGTCCGCACCGCCCCCGGCCTGCACCATGGGCCGCCTCGCGCGCTCGGTGATGGCCGTCATTGGCAGCACGATGGGGCTCGAGTAGGAGCCGAGGAAGAACTGGATGCCGTCATCGATCTGCCGCTGCAGAAGGCTCGTAGCCCGTTGGGGGTCGGAGGCATCGTCGACCATCTTGATCTCAATGCGATAGCGGCGATTGCCCACTTGCAGGCCACCGGCGACTTCGTTGACGTACTTTGCGACCGTCTGGTAAGCGCTGTGGACGTTCTGCCCGACCTCTGCCCAGCGGCCGCTGAATGGGATGGTTCCGCCCAGTGTGATCGCCGGCATCGACTGCGCGCGAGCGCTTCGGCTGAACGATGCGATGGCAGCCGCTCCTGCAACGCCGCCAAGCAGTTCAAGGGATCTGCGTCGATTGACTTTTGTCTCCATGGTGCATGCCTCTTCTTACGCAAGTTGATGTTCGATCTCGAGTGGACCCAACGTGAAATCAGCTTACTTCAGTCCTCAACCAAATCGCAAGTGAAAAATTTCAAGTAAACGCACACGATATCCCCGTTGACATATGAAACGCCGACGATTACTGTGGGGTTCAAACCTTCAACGAGATTGCAGATTGGAGCAAAGTGGCAAGCAGGAAAGAAGCGAACGACAAACGAGGATCGACGCAATCCTCGAGGGAGACCGAGGATCAGGGTGACCCGTTTCTTACGTCTGGTGAGAGCGGTTTCGGTCGCGATCACCTGCGTGCGGTCGGGCAGCGCATCAGGCAGCTGCGTGAAGCAAGGAACTGGTCTTTGAAAGATCTGGCGGCCAAGAGCGGTGTGAGCGTTGCAGCGATCCAGAAGATCGAGTCCGGCATGGCCAACACCAGCCTTCTGACGGTTTTTTCGCTGTGCGAGGCACTCGAGGAGTCGATGGACCGGCTCGTCCAGACCTCGCTGCGCGAGGCGCGGATCACGAAGTCCGTGCATGTCGCGATTCCGCGCAAACCCGCCAACGGCATCGACCTGACCGGCGAACTCGCGCAGGCGCATCTGCGTGCGCGCGTGGTCGTGCTGGGGCCGGAGGAGAGCAGGACTTTTCCTGCCCGCCCCGACAGCAGCCCGATGTTCGCGTATGTCATGGAAGGCAAGGTGAAGCTGGCTTTCGCCGACGGCGAAACCGTGGCCATGGAGACCGGCGATGTGATGCATCTCAGCCTGCCGGAACACATGACGTGGATCAACCCAGCCAAGAAGGGCGCGCAGTTGCTGTGCATCACCGATACACGCAAGTACCCAGAGCTCGTTGCGA
>RCUH01002232.1_pt1 | contig 11753 bp, 10 predicted proteins | sample 2166191 | NCBI WGS metagenome assembly RCUH01 (sample SAMN09932848, study PRJNA488358) | compost metagenome | feature: garden; material: soil; isolation source: compost soil in an enriched community after 214 h of incubation | place: Germany: Experimental Botanical Garden Goettingen | collected...
AACATTTGCTACTACTGCGCCTGCAACAAGGTCATCACCAAGGATCGTGGTCGCGCCCTGCCCTACCTGCAGCGGCTGGAGCAAGAAATCCAGTTGATCGCCTGCCACCTCGACCCGGCCCAGAAAGTCGAGCAACTGCACTTTGGCGGCGGCACGCCGACCTTTCTCAGCCACGACGAGCTGCGCCAGTTGATGGCGCACCTGCGCAAGCATTTCAATTTGCTGGAGGACGAGTCCGGCGATTACGGCATCGAGATCGACCCGCGTGAAGCCGACTGGTCGACCATGGGCCTGCTGCGCGAATTGGGTTTCAACCGGGTCAGCATCGGCCTGCAAGACCTCGATCCGGCGGTGCAGCGCGCGGTCAATCGCCTGCAAAGTCTGGAGGAAACCCGCGCGGTGATCGATGCGGCGCGCACCCTGCAGTTCCGCTCGATCAATATCGACTTGATCTACGGGTTGCCCAAGCAGACCCCGGAAAATTTCGCCCGCACCGTTGAAGAAGTCATCAGCCTGCAACCGGACCGGCTCTCGGTGTTCAACTATGCGCACCTGCCCGAGCGTTTCATGCCGCAGCGACGGATCAATGACAATGAGTTGCCGGCGCCCGCGCAGAAGCTGGAAATGCTTGAGCGCACCATTGAGCAGCTCACCGCCGCCGGCTATCGCTACATCGGCATGGATCACTTCGCCCTGCCCGATGACGAGCTGGCGATTGCTCAGGAAGAAGAAACCCTGCAACGTAACTTCCAGGGTTACACCACTCACGGCCATTGCGACCTGATCGGGTTGGGCGTTTCGGCCATCAGCCAGATCGGCGACTTGTATTGCCAGAACAGCAGCGACCTCAACGAGTACCAGAACACCCTCGCCGCCGCACAACTGGCGACCAGCCGGGGCTTGGTGTGCAACGCCGATGATCGCTTGCGCCGAGCGGTGATCCAGCAGCTGATCTGCAATTTCAGCCTGGAGTTCGCCGCGATCGAGCAGCAGTTCAACATCGATTTTCAGGGCTATTTCGGCGCGCTGTGGCCGCAGTTGCAAGGCATGGCCAGTGATGGCCTGATCGCGCTGGATCGCGAGCGGATCGCCGTGTTGCCGGCGGGTCGTCTGCTGGTGCGCTCGGTGTGCATGGTGTTCGATGCCTACCTGGAACAGCAGAACCGCCAGCGTTTTTCGCGGGTGATTTAGTTTTTCGTCAACAACGAACCGACGCTCAGGTTCTGATCCGCGGTCAACCCGGACTGCCCGACCACTTTGGACAAAGCCAGATTGGCCGTGATCAGACCGGTATTCAACGCGGCGATTGCGCCTCGCAGCGCGGCAGCCTTGATGATCTTTTCTTCGTTGGAAAGGCGCTTGTCGGCCATGACCGCTTCGATGAGTGCCTTTTTCTCGGCAATCTGTTTTTGCAGTTTGCGGATCATCTTCAGCAATTGCTGGATGTTCTCGGGCAGGCCACTGGTCTCGATGTCGCTGTTTTCGCCACCGGCACTGGCGGATTTTGCAATCGATGCACCGGAGAGCGACACTTTGACGCCCTCGACCAAGGTCGGGGTTGCCTCATCGGACGAACCTGGGTTGTGTGCATTGCCGGACGCTACTTTAAACGCTTCCGGCGTTGCCGCAACGTCGCTGCTAGCGGGGCCCAGCGTACCAATGGCGGCCATCGAATCGTTCCTTGTATGCACTTTGATACCTGTTTATCGGCTGCTGGCCCTGTGGCTTTATGGCTGTAGGGCAAAGTCGCCCCAGACTGGCCTGAATGTCCTCCCGTGAGTTACCCTTACGGCTTATGTGTGTTTTCCCACAAGGATCTAAGAAATGTCCGAGCCAGTTAAACTGCGCGCTCACAACCAGGCCCATTGCAAGGATTGCAGCCTGGCCCCTCTCTGCCTGCCACTTTCTTTGAATCTGGAAGACATGGATGCGCTGGACGAAATCGTTAAACGCGGCCGCCCGCTGAAAAAGGGCGAGTTCCTGTTCCGCCAGGGCGACACGTTCGATTCCGTTTATGCAGTACGCTCCGGCGCCCTGAAGACCTTCAGCCTCAGCGACAGCGGCGAAGAGCAACTGACGGGCTTCCACCTGCCAAGCGAACTGGTCGGCCTGTCAGGCATGGACACCGAGAAACACCCGGTCTCCGCCCAAGCATTGGAAACCACATCGGTCTGCGAAATCCCTTTTGAACGTCTCGATGAGCTGGCCCTGCAACTGCCGCAGCTGCGCCGGCAGTTGATGCGCGTCATGAGCCGGGAAATCCGTGACGACCAGCAAATGATGTTGCTGCTGTCGAAAAAAACCGCCGACGAGCGCATCGCTACCTTCCTGGTCAACCTCTCGGCCCGCTTCCGCGCTCGCGGCTTCTCCGCCAACCAGTTCCGCCTGAGCATGTCGCGCAATGAAATCGGTAACTACCTCGGTCTGGCGGTGGAAACCGTGTCCCGGGTCTTCACCCGTTTCCAGCAGAACGAACTGATTGCCGCCGAGGGCAAAGAGATTCACATCCTCGACCCGATCCAGCTCTGCGCGCTGGCCGGTGGCTCGATCGAAGGCTGATCTCGATCCGCGGTTGAGCGAAGCGTTTCAGCCGCGGGTATACTGCGCCGTTTGCAGTCCTGCCAGGACACCTCGACGATGGTCTTCGACTCCTTCGACATCAAATCGCTTATCCGCCCTGTGATCGACTTCCCGAAACCGGGCGTGATCTTTCGCGACATCACCCCGCTGTTTCAGTCGCCAACGGCTCTGCGCCTGGTGATGGACAGTTTCGCCCACCGCTACGTGGAAGCTGATTTCACCCACATTGGCGCGATGGATGCCCGTGGCTTCCTGATCGGCTCGGTGTTGGCCTATCAGTTGAACAAGCCGCTGGTGCTGTTCCGCAAGCAAGGCAAACTGCCGGCTGAAGTGTTGGCCGAGGGCTATGCGACCGAATACGGCGAAGCCTTCCTGGAAGTGCACGCCGACAGTCTGTGCGAGGGGGATTCGGTGGTGATGTTCGATGACCTGATCGCCACCGGCGGCACCCTGATTGCCGCCGCCAACCTGATCCGCCGCATGGGCGCCCGGGTGCATGAAGCGGCGGCGATCATCGATCTGCCGGAGCTGGGTGGCTCGCAGCGTCTGGAAGACATGGGCATTCCTACGTTCTGCCTGACGCAGTTTGCGTTGAGCGACAAGTAAGCGGCGCCGGTCAGACCGCCATCGCGAGCAAGCTCGCTCCCACATTCGACCGCGTTCTGTCAGAAAGAATGCAATCCACTGTGGGAGCGAGCTTGCTCGCGATGGCGTCAGCGGCAACACCACTAAATTCAAGATCGGTTCAAAGCCCCATCTGCTTGCTGATGATCTCGTTCATCACTTCCCGCGTCCCGCCGCCAATCGACAGGATCCGGCTGTCGCGGTACAGCCGCTCCACCAGACTCTCGCGCATGTAACCCAGCCCACCGAGTATCTGCACCGCATCGGTGACGATCCGGTCTGCGGTATCCGTCGCAAAATTCTTGGCCATGGAAATCTCCTTGATCACACTCTGCCCCGCCGCCATTTTCGCCGCCTGGCGGTAAGTGAATTCCCGGGACACTTCCAGCGCGGTCGCCATCTCGGCGAGGCGATGCTTGATCACCTGAAACTTGCCGATCGGCTTGCCAAACGCCTCGCGCTCGCGCGCCCACTTCAGGCTTTGCTCCAGTGCAAGCTGTGAGGTCATGTTGGCCATCAGCGCCAACGCCAGCCGTTCGCTCTGGAAGTTGCCCATGATGCAGGCGAAGCCCATGTTCTCGGCGCCGATCAGGTTTCCTGCAGGCACGCGGCAATCGTCGAAGAACAACTCAGCCGTGTCCGACGCCCACCAGCCCATTTTTTTCAACTGACGGCCAACGGTGAAGCCCGGTGTACCCTTCTCGATCAGCAGCAGACTGATGCCGCCAAACCCCGGCGCACCGGTGCGCACCGCGACGGTGTAGAAATCGGCGCGCACGCCACTGGTGATAAAGGTTTTGCTGCCGCTGACGCGATAGACATCGCCGTCACGCACGGCGCGGGTTTGCAGGTTGGCGACGTCGGAGCCGCCGCCCGGTTCGGTAACCGCCAGCGCGCTGATCTTTTCACCGCTGAGCACCTGTGGCACGACCCGGTCACGTACCTCCGGGCGCGCCCATTTGACGATCGGTGGCAGGCCGATATCCAGCGATCCCAGCCCCGCTACCAGGCCGCCAGAGCCGCAGCGCATCAACTCCTCACTGGCGGCGACCTTGGCGAACAGATCGCCTTCATGGCTGCCTCCAAGCGTTTCCGGATAACCGATGCCGAGGATGCCTGCCGCGCCAGCCTTCCGGTACAGCTCGCGGGGGAAACTTTCGGCTTCTTCCCACTGATCGATGTCCGGCAGGATCTCGCGTTCGACGAAACGTCTGACGCTGTCGCGGACCAATTGGTGGCTGGGGTCGAAGTATTCCTGAAAGGCAGGCATCGGCGAACTCCACTGAAGGGTTCAGCGAAGTTAACCGAGCGCTTGCTTGGTTTACAAGATTAAAAGATCACAGCCTTCGGCAACTCCTACAGGGATTGATGTTTTTCTGTAGGAGCTGCCGAAGGCTGCGATCTTTTGCCGTTACAACGAAATCGGCTTACGCCCGGCAAACGAATGCGCCAGCGTCCCGCCATCCACCAGCTCCAGCTCACCACCCAGCGGTACGCCATGGGCGATACGCGAGGCGATCAGGCCTTTGCTGCTGAGCAATTGGGCGATGTAGTGCGCCGTGGCTTCACCTTCCACGGTCGGGTTGGTGGCCAGGATGACTTCGGCGAACGTGCCGGCTTCTTCGATCCGCGCCATCAACTGCGGAATGCCGATGGCTTCCGGCCCCAAGCCGTCGAGCGGCGACAGATGCCCCTTGAGCACGAAATAGCGCCCGCGAAAACCGGTCTGCTCCACGGCATAGACGTCCATCGGGCCTTCCACCACGCAAAGCAAGGTGTCGTCGCGACGGGTATCGGCGCATTGCGGGCACAGATCATCTTCCGTCAGCGTACGGCACAAGCGGCAGTGACCGACCCCTTCCATGGCCTGGCTCAGGGCCAGCGCCAGTCGCGAGCCGCCGCTGCGGTCACGTTCGAGCAACTGCAACGCCATGCGCTGGGCGGTTTTCTGACCCACGCCTGGCAAAATTCGCAGGGCGTCGATCAGTTGGCGAATCAAAGGGCTGAAGCTCATGGTGGAAAAGTCCGACAAAACAACGAGACGCGGTTTATACCCGCGCCTCGGTTGAGCGTCAAATTGCAGCGTCAATTACTCAGTCCCGGGAAACCCGAACCACCAGCTTGCCGAAGTTGCGCCCTTCCAGCAGGCCGATGAACGCATCGGGCGCCTGCTCCAGGCCATCGACCACGTCTTCGCGGAACTTCACCTTGCCATCGCGTACCCAGGGCGCCATGGCGCTGAGGAATTCCGGCTGGCGATCACCATAGTCATCGAACACGATGAAGCCCTGGATGCGCACCCGCTTGGTCAACAGGGTGCGCTGCAACAGTGGCAGGCGATCCGGGCCGCTCGGCGCTTCATGGGCGTTATAAGAGGCAATCAGGCCGCAGAGTGGAATCCGCGCCTTGGGATTGAGCAACGGCACCACGGCGTCGAACACTTTGCCGCCGACATTTTCATAATAAATATCGATGCCCTTGGGACAGGCTTGCGCCAGTTCCTCAGCAAAATCCGGGCTCCTGTGATCGATGCAGGCGTCGAAACCCAACTCGTCGACCACATAACGGCACTTTTTCGCACCACCCGCCACACCAACCACGCGCAGGCCCTTGATCTTCGCCACCTGGCCGACCACCGAGCCCACCGCCCCGGACGCCGCTGCAACTACCAAGGTTTCGCCGGCCTTCGGCTGGCCGATGTCCATCAGGCCCATGTACGCGGTCATGCCCGGCATACCCAGCACCCCAAGAGCCATCGAAGGGCTTGGCAGCGCGGGAATCGGAATGATGCTGCGACCGTCATTGACACTGTGGCTTTGCCAACCGGTGGCACCGACCACCAGATCACCTTCCTGAAACTTCGGATTGAGCGACCGCTCGACCCGGCTGACAGCGCCCCCGGTCATGACTTCGCCGATTTCCACCGGTGCGGCGTAGGACGGTGCGTCACTCATGCGCCCGCGCATGTAGGGATCCAGCGACAGGAAAACGGTCTTGAGCAGCACCTGACCGTCGGCCAGGTCCGGCAGCGCCACCCGTTCCATGCGGAAGTTTTCCGGCGTTGGCGCGCCCACCGGGCGAGAAGCCAGGACAATGCGTTGATTGAGGGTCATGGGGTCGGACATGGCAGCGTCTCCTGTGATCGATGAGGTTCAGTGATATAGGGAGCAGACCTTTGTGGCGGTATGGTGTTCGATGTGTTTTCAGTTGGACCGGGGTGAATTCTTCGCGAGCAGGCTCGCTCCCACAGGGGACTCTCGTCGTACACAAGTCCACTGTGGGAGCGAGCCTGCTCGCGAAGGCGACTTCACAGGCACCGCATCCCTGTCAGGCAGAAACAAAAATGCCAGGCGCTATGCCTGGCATTTTTGTAACTCATCTGCCGCCTGAAGGCGAATCAGAATGGCAGTTTCATGCCCGGCGGCAGTTGCATGCCGGCAGTCATGCTGCCCATTTTGTCCTGGCTGTTGGCTTCGATCTTGCGCACGGCATCGTTGACCGCGGAGGCGATGACCGCTTCCAGCATTTCCTTGTCGTCTTCGCTCATGCCTTCGACCAGGCTTGGGTCGATGGTCACGCTCTTGACGTCATGACGACCGGTCATCACCACGGTGACCATATCGCCACCGGCCTTACCGGTGACTTCGGCGTTGGCCAGTTCTTCCTGCATCTTGGCCATTTTTTCCTGCATCTGCTGCGCCTGCTTCATCAGGCCGGCCATGCCACCTTTCATCATGGGAATCACCTCAAAAGTACTTGGATCAAAACAGCGCCCGGCCAGCGAGGCCGGGCACCTTCAGTTATTAGCCTTGGGCGACCAAGGCATCGACAGGTTCAATAGTATCGTGTCGCACCACTGCGCCGAACTGCTGAACCATCTGCTGGATGAACGGATCGCCGTGGATCGACTCCTCCGCCTCGCGCTGACGGTTGGCGCGCCGACGGGACGCCGCTTGCGCCGGGGTTTCCTGCTCGGGCTTGATCAGCTCGATGGTGAGGCTCAGCGTGCGGCCATGGAACTGGTTCAACGCGTCGTTGAGGCGTCGCTGCTGCGTGGCGTTGAACAGTGCGCTGTGCGCCGGGTCGAGGTGCATCAGCCAATGGTCGCCATCGACGGCGATCAATGTGCAATTGGCGGCGATGCTGCCCGTCATGCCGGAGATCGGCAGTTTCGGGAACAGCTCCAGCCACTGCAACGCTAAACCTGTGGCTGGCGCCGCTGCCGGCTCTGGCTCGGGTTCCGGGGCAGGCTCGGCAGCGTGTTCGCTGGCCAGTTCGTCGAGGTAGCTGTAGGCCGAATCGATGTCCGGCTCGATGTAATCCTCATCCAGCGGCGGCTCGTCGTCCAGGTCCATGCCCGGGGTGGCGGCATCGACGTCGGCGACCGACGGCTCGGGAATCGGCGCGGCGGCCCACTCAGGCGCCTCCGGAACGACGCTGTCCGGGGTCGGCAGCGGCATCGGCGGCAACTCGGGTTGCTCGGCGGTGGTTTCCAGTACGGGCTCTACGGCTGGCTGCTGCGCAGGCTCGGGCTCGGGCTCGGGCTCTGGCTCTACCGGATCATTCCACGGTAAATCGACGACTGCTTCGGCGACGACAGCCGCTGGCGCAGGTTCTGGCTCGGCAACGGGAGCAACTTGAGCAACTTGAGCAACTTGAGCAACCGGCGCAGGCTCGGGAGCCGGTGCAGTTGCAGCCACCGGCGCAGGAGCAGGCGTCGGCCCAACCGCCGCAGCGACTACCGGCGCAGGTTTAGGCGCGGCAGCCACGGAGTTTGCGGAATCAACTGTGGCCTGGCTGATCCCCACTGGCTTTAGCGGTTGCCTCGGGGCATCCGCGGTGTCTGCGGGCCGGAACGCCAGCATCCGCAGCAACACCATTTCAAAACCGCCCCGGGGATCCGGCGCCAGCGGCAGGTCGCGGCGGCCGATCAGGCCCATCTGGTAGTAGAACTGCACGTCTTCGGCCGGCAACGCCTGGGCCAGTGCCAGCACGCGATCACGGTCGCCGTGACCGTTGTCGACACCTTCCGGCAAGGCCTGGGCGATGGCAACGCGGTGCAGCACATTGAGAATTTCCGAAAGCACGCCGTTCCAGTCCGGCCCTTGTTCGGCCAGGTGGCGGACGGCTTCGAGCAACGCCTTGGCATCGCCTTCGATCAGGGCATGCAGGACGTCGTAGACCTGCCCGTGATCGAGGGTCCCGAGCATCGCCCGCACGTCGGCGGCCATGACCTTGCCTTCACCGAAGGCAATCGCCTGGTCGGTCAGGCTCATGGCATCACGCATCGACCCGTCGGCGGCGCGGCCCAGCAACCACAGCGCATCGTCCTCGAACGGCACGTTCTCGACACCCAGTACGTGGGTCAAATGCTCGACAACGCGTTCCGGCGTCATGTTCTTCAGGGAGAACTGCAGGCACCGCGACAGAATCGTTGCAGGAAGTTTCTGCGGGTCGGTGGTGGCCAGGATGAACTTGACGTACGGCGGCGGCTCTTCGAGGGTTTTCAGCAGCGCATTGAAGGAATGGCTGGAGAGCATGTGCACTTCGTCGATCAGGTAGACCTTGAAGCGCCCACGGCTTGGCGCGTACTGCACGTTGTCGAGCAGTTCGCGGGTGTCTTCGACCTTGGTGCGGCTCGCGGCATCGATCTCGATCAGGTCGACGAAGCGCCCCTCATCGATTTCCCGGCACACCGAACACTCGCCGCACGGGCTGGATGTGATACCTGTCTCACAGTTCAGGCATTTGGCAATGATCCGCGCAATCGTGGTTTTACCCACCCCACGCGTACCGGTAAACAGGTACGCGTGGTGCAGCCGCTGGCTGTCCAAGGCATTGATCAGAGCCTTGAGCACATGGGTCTGGCCGACCATTTCGCGGAACGAGCGCGGACGCCATTTACGTGCAAGAACCTGATAACTCATCGAAAACCGTCGCAACGAAGGAAGCTGAAGCGGCTAATGCTAGCGGAGCAAGGGCAAAATTGCATCCGGTGTCCTCGTCTAATATGGCTAAGCTGCATGAGCAGAGGCTTTTATCGGCTCGGGATCGGGAATTACCGGAGCGTTTATGCGGTGGGCCGTGGGGGCGTTGCTGGGAATCAGCCTGAATGTGACGGCAGCGGAAACCCCGTTGCGCTTCGCCATGCCCGACAGCTGGGCGATGCCGATGGTGCAATACGAACGCGGGCGACCCACGCAAGGCATTCTTTACGATCTGATGCTCAGCCTGGCCACGCAAGTCGGCGTACCGGCCGAGTTTCACGTCCTGCCCCGCGCCCGCGTGCAGAGCGCGATGGAACACGGCGAGATCGACGTGCGCTGCTATGCCGCACAGTCGTGGCTGCCGAATCAGTCGGGGGACTACATCTGGAGTCTGCCGTTGTTCTTCCAGCGCGATCTGTTGATCAGCCGCAAGGATCAACCGGCCAGCACTGACCCTGCGCACCTGCCCCGCCAGTCCATCGGCACCGTGCTTGGCTACACCTACCCGACTCTGCAACCGTTGTTCGACGCTGATCGGCTGCAACGGGAAGATGCGCGTAATCAGGAGCAGGTGCTGGAGAAACTGCTGGCCGGGCGTTATCGCTATGCGGTGAGTAACCAGTGGACGCTGGACTGGTTTAATCAGCGGTTGATGCCTGAGCAGCAACTGCAAGGTGTCGCCGTGTTGCAGGAGCAGAAGGTGGGTTGCTATGTGCGCAATGACCCGAAGGTGCCGGTGCAACTGGTCTTGCGCACGTTGTTGCGGATGAAGATATCGGGGGAGATTGATGAGATTATCCGGCTCTACACCGGCCACTCCGACAACACCCCATAACCTTGTGGGAGCTGGCTTGCCAACGTTTGCGGATTTTCAGTCAAATAGATGAACCTGACACAGCGCTATCGCTGGCAAGCCAGCTCCCACAGGGTCATCTTCAACAGGGGGAATATGTGTCGATTTGGTAAATCGCAGGCACAAAAAAACCGCAGTGGGCGAAACCCATGCAGTTCTGTTTGAAGCGTTCGATTGTTCGTTAAGGTGGTAACCCCACCAGCCACACCCCGGCACACAATGTTCCCGCTGTGGCTGCTGCCTTCCGGCTCTGACCAGGTTCACGGGTAATCGTTGCGGGGGGACCGATGGGGTCACCATAACGACGCTTGCCTGTCGGCGAGCCGCGCCATTGTACCTATCTGAAGCGAAGTTACAACCGTTGGTTGCAGATAAAAAATATGAACGGGCTCAAGGACATAAAGATCGCAGCCAGCGGCAGCGCCTACAGGGTCAGAACCTCATCCGCCCTGCCGCCCGCCTGCTGGATCACCAGATGAATGAAGTGCAGCTTGGCAATCGCCGGTGCCGGCAGCACGAACGGGTAGAAATCCGGCTGGCCCATGCTCCGTGACAGTTCATTGAGCATGCCGGCCAATTCGATCCACGCATTGACGAATGAGAGGAACGCCTCGCCGCCGGGATGCTCCGGGTCGTACAGCGTGCTGGGCGGAAACGGTTGATAGTCGAAATCCATTTCCCGTGCGCTCATGCCGAAGCCCAACGCCGTGTCCACCGCATCCATCATGTGCAGGTAATGCGCCCAGGTTTCCGCCCAGTCTTCCCACGGGTGCATGGTCGCGTAGGCGCTGACGTAGTACTGCGGCCAGTCCTGCGGTGCGCCTTGTTGGTAGTGACGGTCCAGCGCCTCGGCGTAACTGGCGCGTTCGTCACCGAACAGGCTGCGGAATGAATCGAGCCAGGGGCCGTTGGCGATCAGCCGATCCCAGTAGTAATGGCCAACCTCATGACGAAAATGCCCGAGCAGTGTGCGGTAGGGTTCATGCATCGCCGCCCTCACCTGCTCGCGGTGGGCGTCGTCGGCTTCTTTGATGTCGAGGGTGATCAGGCCATTGGCGTGGCCGGTCATCGGCGCGTTGCCTTCGAGGTCGACGCCGATGAAGTCGAAGGCCAGCCCAGTGTCTTCATCAACGGTTTTCGGGATGACTTGCAGGCCGAGGGTGATCAGTTGCGCAACGAGGCGACGCTTGGCGATTTCGACTTTGCGCCAACGCTCAGGGTTGTCCGGGGCGGACAGGTCGGGGATGGTGCGATTGAGGCTGCAGGCGATGCATAGGCTGTCGTGTTCGTTGGCCGGCAGCAGCCAGTTGCACGCGGCGGCTGTGTCGAGGTTGGCGCAGCGGCGAAACAGTCCGGCCTCGGGGTCGGCATCGAGCGTCCAGGTGCCCTCATACGGCCCCGGTTGCAGCGAAGTCAGGCGACTTTCTTCGGCTTGATAACCAAGCAATGCGTTGCAGGCCAGACACTGGCTGTTACGAAAGAACAGCGACTGGCCGCAGCGGCACGGCCAGAGTTTGCTGTTGCGTGAGGATTCGCCCATGAACGGCGCGATGATGCGGGAACTGAGCTGCTCGAAAAAACGGTGCATGGCGATCTCTCCCTGGGGCTTGCCAAGACTAGATCATTCCCGTGACAACATCGTTCCCGCACTTTGCTGATCGTTCCAACGCTCTGCGTGGGAATGCATCCAGTGACGCTCTGCGTCACAG
>RCUH01002234.1_pt1 | contig 11748 bp, 5 predicted proteins | sample 2166191 | NCBI WGS metagenome assembly RCUH01 (sample SAMN09932848, study PRJNA488358) | compost metagenome | feature: garden; material: soil; isolation source: compost soil in an enriched community after 214 h of incubation | place: Germany: Experimental Botanical Garden Goettingen | collected...
CAATCGTGCCGATGTTGCAGTGCGGCTTCGTGCGTTCGAACTTTTCCTTGGCCATTCTCTAGCTCCTGGGTCCCCGAACCGGGGGTCCTATTGGTTTGGGGATGAGGCGGGCGGTCTGCGCGCAAACCGCCCGGGTTTCAAGTGCGCCCGTCCATATAGGGCGGGACAGCGAAGTTGTTAGGCGTACTTCTTGATCACTTCGTCGGCGACGTGTTGCGGCACCGGCTCGTAGTGGTCGTACTGCATGGTGAACTGGGCGCGGCCTTGCGACATGCCCCGCAGGGTGTTCACGTAGCCGAACATGTTCGCCAGCGGAACGAAGGCGTTGATGACGATGGCGTTGCCGCGCATGTCCTGACCCTGGATCATGCCGCGACGGCCGTTCAGGTCGCCGATGACCGAACCCAGGTATTCCTCGGGGGTCACGACCTCGACCGCCATGATCGGCTCGAGCAGCTTGGGCGAACCCTTTTCCTTCAGCTCGCGGAAGGCGGCGCGCGAAGCGATTTCGAACGCCAGCACGCTGGAGTCGACGTCGTGGTACTTGCCGTCCGTCAGGGTCGCCTTGAAGTCGATCATCGGGAAGCCGGCCAGCAGACCGTTTTCCTTGGCCGATTCCAGGCCCTTCTCGACGCCCGGGATGTACTCCTTGGGCACCGCACCGCCGACGATGGCGTTCTCGAACACGAAGCCCGAACCGGCTTCACCCGGCTCGAAGGTGATCATGACGCGGGCGAACTGGCCCGTACCGCCGGTCTGCTTCTTGTGCGTGTAGTCGATGTCGACCTTGCGGCCCAGGGATTCACGGTAGGCCACCTGCGGCGCGCCGATGTTGGCTTCCACCTTGTAGGTGCGCTTCAGGATGTCGACCTTGATGTCCAGGTGCAGCTCGCCCATGCCCTTCAGGATCGTCTGGCCCGACTCGTGGTCGGTCGAGACGGTGAAGGACGGATCTTCCGAAGCCAGCTTGGCCAGGGCGACGCCCAGCTTCTCCTGGTCGGCCTTGGTCTTGGGTTCGACCGAGATTTCGATCACGGGCGCCGGGAATTCCATCTTCTCGAGGATGATGGGCGACTTGATCGGATCGCACAGGGTGTCGCCGGTGCGGGTTTCCTTCAGGCCGGCCAGAGCGACGATGTCGCCGGCGTAGGCTTCCTTGATGTCCTCGCGGTTGTTCGAGTGCATCTGCAGCATGCGGCCGACGCGCTCTTTCTTGTCACGCGACGAGTTCAGCAGCGACATGCCGGTTTCCATCTTGCCCGAGTACAGGCGGCAGAAGGTCAGCGAACCGACGAAGGGGTCGTCCATGATCTTGAACGCCAGAACCGACAGGGGCTCTTCGTCCGAAGCCTTGCGGGTGACCGGCTCTTCGGTGCGGTAGTCGATGCCCGGCGTGGCCGGAATGTCGGTCGGCGACGGCAGGTAGTCGATGACGGCGTCGAGCAGCGGCTGAACGCCCTTGTTCTTGAAGGCCGAGCCGCCGAGGATCGGGTAGAAGGCGCCGGTCAGAACAGCCTTGCGGATGCACTTCTTCAGCACTTCGACCGAGGGCTCTTCGCCGCCCAGGTAGGCTTCCATGGCGTCGTCGTCGAGCTCGACGGCGTTGTCGATCAGGTACTGGCGAGCGGCGGCGGCTTCGTCAGCCATGTCGGCCGGGATGTCGCGGATGTCGGCGTCGGCGCCGACAGTGTCGGTCTCCCAGACGTAGGCCTTCATCTCGACCAGGTCGACGACGCCCTTCAGCAGGTTTTCAGCGCCGATCGGCAGCTGGATCGGCACGGCCTTGGCGCCCAGGCGGTCGCGGATCGACTGCACCGAAGCGGCGAAGTCGGCGCCGATCTTGTCCATCTTGTTGACGAAGACGATCCGCGGCACGCGGTACTTGTCGGCCTGGCGCCAGACGGTTTCCGTCTGCGGCTCAACGCCGGCGTTGCCGTCCAGCACCGTCACGGCGCCGTCGAGGACGCGCAGCGAACGCTCGACTTCAATGGTGAAGTCCACGTGGCCGGGGGTGTCGATGATGTTGAGGCGTTTGCCTTTCCAGAAGGCGGTCGTCGCGGCCGACGTGATGGTGATGCCGCGTTCCTGCTCCTGGTCCATCCAGTCCATGGTGGAGGCGCCGTCGTGGGTCTCGCCCATCTTGTGGTTACGGCCCGTGTAGAACAGGATCCGCTCGGTCGTCGTCGTCTTGCCCGCGTCGATGTGGGCCATGATGCCGAAGTTGCGGTAGTCTTCGATTTTATGTGTGCGGGGCATTGGAGTTGCCTTCGGGGTGCTTCGCGGACGCGACGGGCGCCCAAGGTGATATCGGATAAGACAGCGCGGGCGATTTAGCTCAAACCGCCCGCGCTTGATAGTCTCAGATAAGCGCGCCTGATGGCGCTTTGAAGACGCTTACCAGCGGTAGTGGCTGAAGGCGCGGTTGGCTTCGGCCATTTTGTGGGTGTCTTCGCGCTTCTTGACCGCGGTGCCGCGGTTGTTCGAGGCGTCCAGCAGTTCAGCAGCCAGCTTTTCCGTCATGGTGTTTTCACCGCGCTTGCGCGCAGCGTTCACGAGCCAGCGGATAGCCAGGGCGCGGCGACGGTCCGGACGGACTTCGACCGGCACCTGGTAGGTGGCGCCGCCGACGCGACGCGAACGGACTTCGACCGACGGCGCGACGTTGTCCAGAGCCGTGTGGAAGGTCTCGACCGCGGTGTGGTCTTTCTTCTTCTCGGCCAGGATGTCGAACGCGCCATAGACGATGTTTTCGGCGACGGCCTTCTTACCTTCGTACATGACGTAGTTCATGAACTTGGTGACCACCAGGTCCCCGAACTTGGGATCCGGCAGAACTTCACGCTTCTGGGCGCGGTGACGACGCGACATAGGTTATTCCTTGCAGTGCCCGGCTGACGCCGGGAAAATCTCTGAGGGTCCAGACCAGCAGGCCTGAAAACGGTTCGCTTACTTCGGACGCTTGGCGCCGTAGTGCGAACGACGCTGCTTGCGGTCCTTGACGCCTTGCGTATCGAGCACGCCGCGCAGGATGTGGTAACGCACGCCGGGCAAGTCCTTCACGCGACCGCCGCGGATCAGAACAACCGAGTGCTCTTGCAGGTTGTGACCTTCGCCGGGGATGTAGCAAACGGCTTCGTAGCCGTTCTTGGCCAGGCGGACCTTGGCGACCTTACGCAGAGCCGAGTTCGGCTTCTTCGGGGTCGTGGTGTAAACGCGGGTGCAAACGCCGCGACGCTGGGGCGAACCTTCCAGAGCCGGGACCTTGTTACGGGTGGGCTTGGGCTTGCGCGGCTTGCGGATCAGCTGGTTGATCGTAGGCATACGATTTGTCTCTTTTCGATGTGGAGGCGTGTGCCTGTCGGCCGGGGCGCCTCATGAGCCTTCTTTTGGACCTCGCCGAAGCGGCGCCCGGGTTTTGATCTCGAGCAAACCGGAACAGCCAAACGAAAAAGCCGGAACGCGCGCTTTGGGCGTTCCGGCGGGCACAGCCCGTCCGTTCAATTGTCACGATCTCGACAGACGGCGAACCGCCCACGTCTCGAAAGTGCGCGCGATGTACGCGGGATAGGCCAAGGCGTCAAGTGATTCACCCGCCCTCGCCTCGGCCGGCCGCTTGCGCCGGCGTGTTGGCGGCCCGTGCTTTGGCCATTCCCTGATCACGCAAACTCGTCTCTATATGGCCATGCTTGCCTTGGCATCATGCTCAACGACCATTGGGGAGCCGCTATGAGCCTTGCAGTTCTGGCCCGCACGCCGATCCGGCGTCCGCGTCCCGGCGTGCGGCGCGCCCTGATGGCGGGAGCTTCCACGCTTCTGCACACGGTCGTCCTGGGCGCCATGATTCTGCTGGCGTCCAGCGAGGATCATCTCGCCCCGCCGGCGCCGTCGCCGCCCGTCATCCAACTGGAGATCGAGCGCCCGCCCCTGCCGCCCCAGCCCCGCCCGCCGGTTTCGACGCCCAGGCCCCTGCCTCTGCCGACACCCGAACTCGCCATCCCGAAGCCTCAGCCCGAGCGGCCTACCCCGGCGGTCGCGCCCTTGCCGCTATCGCCCCCCACGCCGCAACCGGCGCCTCAGCCAACGCCTCTGCCGGCGCCCCAACCCGCGCCAAAGAGCGTGGCCGTTGCGCCCCCGGCGCCCGTGCCGACGCCCCAACGCGCGCCCGCGCCTGTCCCGGCTCCCCTGCCTGCCCCCGCACCCGCCGCCGCAGAGCGCGCGGCGCCCACGCCCGCCCCTGTTCTGCCGATACGCGCGCGCAAGAAGGACGAAGACGAGGCGCGCGACGGTCTTCCCGCCGCCCCTGCCCCGCGTCTGGCCAATCCGGCGCCGGGCGCGCCGTCGGCGGCGGCTTCGGGTGTCGACGGCGTCTCCGACGCCTGGCGCGTCGCGCCCGAAGGTCAGGCCGGGCGCAACGCTCGCGCCCTGCGCACCTCGCCGGCGGGTTGTCCTTCAACGCGCGTCCTGCGTCCCGGCGAGCAAGCTGTCTGCGACGATCGCTTCAACGCCCGCGCCGCCGAAGGCGCCGCCCGCGGCCCCATCACCGGCAGCGGCAATGCCGAGCGGGACGCCCGCTTCGCCCGCGAAGGCGCCCGTGAGATGCAGCGCTACGAGGCCCAGCGCCGCCCCCTCTCCGGCGGCGTCGGCGTCATGCCGCCGCAGGACTGCCCCGGCTCCAACTTCGGCGCAGGCTGCGCCGGCGCCCATCTCGACCCGTCGATGCGCCAGGGCGCCACGACCAACGTCCAGCAAGACAGCAACAAGTTGCCCGAACCTCGCCCCTGACTTTCCTCTGGGCCCCAGGCAGCCCAAGGCGCGCTAGGGCCGACCTCGGCCTCAAGTAGCGCGAAGCGCGGTAGGCCCAACAAAAAAGAGCGGCGCCGTCGCCAGCGCCGCCCTCTTCAGTCTTCAGTTCCGAAAATGGATCAGCCTTCCGACTTTTCCAGCTCCAGCGCCAGGTCGGCCGGCAACGGCTCGATGGCGTCTTCGCGGGCCTGGGTCAGCTCCGCGTCGCGCTCGTTCGCCAGTTTCTGCAGCGAGCGCAGATAGGCGCCCGTGCCCGCCGGGATCAGGCGGCCGACGATGACGTTTTCCTTCAGGCCTTCCAGCATGTCCTTCTTGCCGTGGACCGAAGCGTCGGTGAGGACGCGGGTGGTCTCCTGGAAGGACGCCGCCGAGATGAAGCTGCGGGTTTGCAGCGACGCCTTGGTGATGCCCAGCAGGACGGGCTGCGTGGTGGCCAGACGACCGCCGCGCTTCTCGACCTTGGCGTTCTCCAGGGCGGCTTCAGCCACTTCGACGGTGTCGCCGCGGATCAGGGTGGTTTCACCCGAATCCAGGACTTCGACCTTCTGCAGCATCTGACGGACGATGACTTCGATGTGCTTGTCGTTGATCGGCACGCCTTGCAGTCGATAGACCTCCTGCACTTCGTTCACCAGATACTCGGCCAGCGCCTCGACGCCCTGAATACGCAGCAGGTCGTGCGGATCCGGGTTGCCGTCGATGATGTAGTCGCCCTTCTGGATCAGATCGCCGTCGTGGACGGAGATGTGCTTGCCCTTCGGGATCAGGAACTCGACCGCCTCGGCCTGCTCGCCGTCGGCGTTGACCTCGGGCGTGATCTTGATGCGGCGCTTGTTCTTGTAGTCGCGACCGAACTCAACGCGACCGTCCATCTCGGCGATGACGGCGCAGTCCTTCGGACGGCGGGCTTCGAACAGTTCGGCGACGCGCGGCAGACCGCCGGTGATGTCGCGGGTCTTGGCGCCTTCGGTCGGAACACGGGCGATGATCTCGCCCGGCTTGACCTCGTCGCCGTTCGACACGGACAGAACGGCGCCCACAGGCAGCAGGTAGCGGGCGTCAGAGCCCGAGGCCAGCTTGGCGTAGGTGTCGCCCAGGGTCACCCCCATGGCCGGACGCAGGTCCGAACCGCGGGGGCTGGCGCGCCAGTCGGAAACCACGCGCTGGGCGATGCCCGTCGCTTCATCGGTTTCTTCACGGACCGACAGGCCCTCGACCAGGTCCTCGAAGCGGATCACGCCGCCGACTTCCGTCAGGATCGGCGTGGTGTAGGGGTCCCACTCCGCCAGACGTTGGCCCTTGGCGACATCGGCGCCTTCCTTGACGCGCAGACGGGCGCCGTACGGGACCTTGTGGGTCTCGCGGTCCTTGCCGTCGACGACGATGGTGACGACGACGTTGCGGCTCATGGCCACCAGGTCGCCGTGCGCCGCCGTGACGGTCGGGCCGACGATCTTGGCCTTACCGGCGTTGGTCGCCTCGTAGAACGAGGTTTCCGCCACCTGGGCCGTACCGCCGATGTGGAAGGTACGCATCGTCAGCTGGGTGCCCGGCTCGCCGATCGACTGGGCGGCGATGACGCCGACCGCTTCGCCGATGTTGACGTTGGTGCCGCGCGCCAGGTCACGACCGTAGCACATGCCGCAGATGCCGGCTTCGGCCTCACAGGTCAGGGCCGAACGGACCTTGATCGACTGGACGCCGGCCGCGTCGATGATTTCGATCTCTTCTTCCTGCAGGTAGGTGTCTGCAGGGAAGAGGACCTTGTCGCCGCCCGGCTCCTTGATGTCCTCGGCCGCATAGCGACCCAGGACCCGTTGGCCCAGCGAGACCAGCACGTCGCCGCCTTCGACCACAGCGCGCAGGGTGATGCCGCGCGTCGAGCCGCAGTCTTCCTCGGTGACGATCGAGTCCTGCGCCACGTCCACCAGACGACGGGTCAGATAACCCGAGTTGGCGGTCTTCAGCGCGGTGTCGGCCAGACCCTTACGGGCGCCGTGGGTGGAGTTGAAGTATTCAAGGACGGTCAGGCCTTCCTTGAAGTTCGAGATGATCGGCGTCTCGATGATCTCGCCCGAAGGCTTGGCCATCAGGCCGCGCATGCCGCCCAGTTGCTTCATCTGGGCCTGCGAACCACGGGCGCCGGAGTTGGCCATCATGAAGACGGAGTTGATGTCCGGCTCCTGGCCCTTGATCAGGACGCGAGGCTGGGCGATTTCGCCCATCATCTCGTCAGCGATCTTGTCCGTGGCCTTGGCCCAGGCGTCGACGACCTTGTTGTACTTCTCACCCTTGGTGATCAGACCATCAGCGTACTGCTGCTCGTATTCTTCAACCTGGGTGCGCGTTTCCGCGACCATCTGTTCCTTCTTGGCAGGGATGACGATGTCGTCCTTGCCCACGGAAATGCCGGCCTTGGCGGCTTCACGGAAGCCCAGCTGCATCATCTGGTCGGCGAAGATGACCGTCGCCTTCTGACCACAGTGACGATAGACCTGATCGATCAGGTTACCGATTTCCTTCTTGGTCAGGTTCTTCTCGAGCAGGCGATAGCCGATGTTGGCGTTGAGCGGCAGCAGCGCGCCCAGCTTCATCCGGCCAGGGGTCGTGTCGATCACCTTCGTGATCTCTTCGCCCGCAGCGTTCATCTCGGTCCAGCGCGCCTTGATCTTGGTGTGCAGGCCGACGACCTTGGCGTCCAGGGCCGCGTCGATCTCACCCATGTTGGCGAACAGCTTGCCTTCGCCCGGCTGACCGTCCTTGACCAGCGACAGGTAGTACAGACCCAGGACGATGTCCTGCGACGGCACGATGATCGGCTTGCCGTTGGCGGGCGACAGGATGTTGTTCGTCGACATCATCAGGACGCGCGCTTCGAGTTGCGCCTCCAGCGACAGCGGGACGTGAACAGCCATCTGGTCGCCGTCGAAGTCGGCGTTGAACGCCGTACAGACCAGCGGGTGCAGGCGGATGGCCTTGCCCTCGATCAGCTTCGGCTCGAACGCCTGGATGCCCAGACGGTGAAGCGTCGGCGCGCGGTTCAGCATGACCGGGTGTTCCCGGATCACTTCTTCCAGGATGTCCCAGACCTGCGGCTGCTCGCGCTCGACCATGCGCTTGGACTGCTTGACGGTGCCCGACAGGCCCTTGGCGTCCAGACGCGCATAGATGAAGGGCTTGAACAGCTCCAACGCCATCTTTTTGGGCAGGCCGCACTCGTGCAGCTTCAGCTCGGGGCCCACGGTGATGACCGAACGGCCCGAGTAGTCGACGCGCTTGCCCAGAAGGTTCTGACGGAAGCGGCCCTGCTTGCCCTTCAGCATGTCGGCCAGCGACTTCAGCGGACGCTTGTTGGCGCCCGTGATGACGCGACCACGACGACCGTTGTCGAACAGGGCGTCGACCGACTCCTGCAGCATCCGCTTTTCGTTACGGATGATGATGTCGGGCGCGCGCAGCTCGATCAGGCGCTTCAGGCGGTTGTTACGGTTGATGACCCGGCGATACAGGTCGTTCAGGTCCGACGTCGCGAAGCGGCCGCCGTCCAGCGGCACCAGCGGACGCAGTTCCGGCGGGATGACCGGCACGATGGTCAGGATCATCCACTCGGGCTTGTTGCCCGACTCGAGGAAGGCCTCGATCAGCTTCAGGCGCTTGGACGCCTTCTTGGCCTTCATTTCCGAAGGGCTGTCAGCCAGCTCGCCGCGGTGGCGCTCGGCTTCGGCGTGCAGGTCGATGCCCATCAGCAGGTTGCGGACGGCCTCGGCGCCGATTTCAGCCGTGAAGCCGTCGTCGCCGTATTCTTCCTGATAGCGATAGAACTCGTCTTCCGTCAGCAGCTGGTTCTGCTTCAGCGGGGTCAGGCCCGGCTCGGTGACGATGTAGTTTTCGAAGTAGAGGACGCGTTCCACGTCCTTCAGCGCCATGTCCAGCATCAGCGAGATGCGCGACGGCAGCGACTTCAGGAACCAGATGTGGGCGACCGGGGCGGCCAGGTCGATGTGACCCATGCGCTCGCGGCGAACGCGGGCCAGCGTGACTTCAACGCCGCACTTCTCGCAGATGATGCCCTTGTACTTCATGCGCTTGTACTTGCCGCACAGGCATTCGTAGTCCTTGGTCGGGCCAAAGATACGGGCGCAGAACAGGCCGTCACGCTCGGGCTTGAACGTACGGTAGTTGATGGTTTCCGGCTTCTTGATCTCGCCGAACGACCACGAACGGATCTTCTCCGGCGAGGCCAGGGCGATCTTGATCTGGTCGAAGGTCGGCGTGACCGGGACCGGGTTGAAGATGTTCAGGACTTCCTGGTTCATCTTTTTTCCTTCTGCGGGAATGCCCCGCGAAAATTCATTCAGAGAGGAGAGGCGGTCGGACCGCCCTCCCCCGCCAGGCGGGAGAGGGCTTCAGTTTCCGATCAGCTGTTCTCCAGCTCCACGTTCAGGCCCAGCGAGCGCATTTCCTTGATGAGCACGTTGAAGCTCTCGGGAATGCCGGCCTCGAAGCTGTCGTCGCCGCGGACGATGGCCTCGTAGACCTTGGTGCGGCCGGCCACGTCGTCGGACTTCACCGTCAGCATTTCCTGCAGGGTGTAGGCGGCGCCGTAGGCTTCCAGAGCCCAGACCTCCATTTCCCCGAAGCGCTGTCCGCCGAACTGCGCCTTACCGCCCAGCGGCTGCTGGGTGACGAGCGAGTACGGGCCGATGGAGCGGGCGTGGATCTTGTCGTCGACCAGGTGGTGCAGCTTCAGCATGTAGACGTAGCCGACCGTGACCGGACGCTTGAACTGCTCGCCCGTCTGACCGTCGAAGAGGATCGACTGACCCGAACGATCCAGACCGGCCGATTCCAGCAGGTCCTCGATGTCCGAGATGTGCGCGCCGTCGAAGACCGGGGTCGCAAAGGGCACGCCCTTGGCCAGGTTCTGAGCCAGCTCGATCAGGTCCTCGTCCGATTCCGGCAGCGGCGTGTCGGCGCCGTAAATCTCGGTCAGACGCGTGACCAGGGCCTCGCGCAGACCGCCGTCCATCCACTGGTCGAGCAGGCCCTTGATCTGCTTGCCGAGACCGGCGGCGGCCCAACCCAGGTGGGTTTCGAAGATCTGACCGATGTTCATGCGCGAAGGCACGCCCAGCGGGTTCAGAACGATGTCGACGTGGGTGCCGTCGTCCAGGTGCGGCATGTCCTCGATCGGCAGGATCTTGGAAATGACGCCCTTGTTGCCGTGACGGCCGGCCATCTTGTCGCCCGGCTGAAGCTTGCGCTTCACGGCCACGAAGACCTTGACCATCTTCATGACGCCCGGCGGCAGCTCGTCGCCGCGCTGCAGTTTCTCGACCTTGTCTTCGAAGCGACGGTCGAGCGCCTTGCGGGCGTCCTCGAACTGCTTCTTCATGGCCTCGAGTTCGCCCATCGCCTTCTCGTCGTCGAGGGCGACCTGCCACCACAGACCCTTGGACACTTCGGCCAGCTTCTCTTCGGTCACTTCGCCGCGTCCCATGCCCTTCGGGCCCGAGACGGCGTCCTTGCCGAGCAGCAGCGGCTTCAGGCGGCCATAGACGTTGCGCTCAAGGATCTTGAGCTCATCGTCGCGGTCCTTGCCGAGGCGTTCGATTTCAGCGCGTTCGATGGCCACGGCGCGCTCGTCCTTGTCGACGCCGTGACGGTTGAAGACGCGCACGTCGACGACCGTGCCGGCGACGCCGGGCGGCAGACGCAGCGAGGTGTCACGCACGTCCGAAGCCTTCTCGCCGAAGATGGCGCGCAGCAGTTTCTCTTCCGGCGTCATCGGGCTTTCGCCCTTCGGCGTGACCTTGCCGCACAGGATGTCGCCCGGCTGGACTTCGGCGCCGATGGCGACGATGCCCGCTTCGTCGAGGTTGCGCAGGGCTTCCTCGCCGACGTTGGGGATGTCGCGGGTGATTTCTTCCGGGCCCAACTTCGTATCACGCGCCATCACTTCGAACTCTTCGAGGTGGATGGAGGTGAAGATGTCGTCGCGCACGATGCGCTCGGAGATCAGGATGGAGTCTTCGAAGTTGTAGCCGTTCCAGGGCATGTAGGCGACCAGGACGTTACGGCCCAGAGCCAGTTCGCCCAGGTCCGTCGACGGGCCGTCGGCGATCACGTCGCCGGCCTTCACTTCATCGCCCACGCGCACGATCGGGCGCTGGTTGATGCAGGTCGACTGGTTGGAGCGCTGGAACTTCGACAGGCGATAGATGTCGACGCCCGAACGCCCCGCGTCCACGTCGCCGGTGGCGCGCAGAACGATACGGGTGCCGTCGATCTGCTCGACCACGCCGTCACGACGGGCGATCACGACCGCGCCGGAGTCCACGGCCACGACCGCTTCCATGCCTGTGCCGACCAGCGGCGCGTCCGACTGCACCAGAGGCACGGCCTGACGTTGCATGTTCGCGCCCATCAGTGCGCGGTTGGCGTCGTCGTTTTCCAGGAAGGGGATCAGGGCCGCAGCGACCGAAACGACCTGCTTCGGCGACACGTCCATCATGTCGACGTCGGCCTTGGTCAGCAGCTGGGATTCGCCGTTGATCCGGCCGGGGACCAGGTCCTCGACGATCTCGCCGTTTTTCAGTTCGATGTTGGACTGGGCGATAACGTGCTTCGCCTCTTCCATGGCCGAGATGTAGACCACCTCGTCCGTGGCCTTGCCGTCCTTCACGCGACGATAGGGGCTCTCGATGAAGCCGTACTTGTTGACGCGCGCGTGGGTGGCCAGCGAGTTGATCAGACCGATGTTCGGGCCTTCCGGCGTTTCAATCGGGCAGATGCGGCCATAGTGCGTCGGGTGAACGTCGCGGACTTCAAAGCCCGCGCGCTCACGCGTCAGACCACCCGGGCCAAGCGCCGAAAGGCGACGCTTGTGAGTGATTTCCGACAGCGGGTTGGTTTGGTCCATGAACTGCGACAGCTGCGACGAGC
>RCUH01002238.1_pt1 | contig 11729 bp, 10 predicted proteins | sample 2166191 | NCBI WGS metagenome assembly RCUH01 (sample SAMN09932848, study PRJNA488358) | compost metagenome | feature: garden; material: soil; isolation source: compost soil in an enriched community after 214 h of incubation | place: Germany: Experimental Botanical Garden Goettingen | collected...
CATCACCGTGCAGTGTCCGGGCAAGATCACGGTGCATGCCGGCAAGAAGAGTTTTATCGGTCCGACACGGCTCGCTTATCCATTGCCGGCGCTGCCTGCCAGCGTCTGCAAAGCGTGTCTGCTGGCAGCGTTGCGTAGCGGCAGCCCGTTTGTCGCGCCCACGGCAGCCTAGAAAAGGAGCCATGATGTACTTTGCCATCGATGTTCCCGACCCGGAAGTTCCAGCGCTGATCGCGCAGCAACTGCAGGCCTTGCGTGCGGACGCGGTAGTGGCGAACGGCGGCCAGTCCCTGCATCTGCTGGTGCTGCTCGACGGCGCCTGCGACGAGGAATTTTTCACCAAGCGCTACCCGAGTCGCTTGCGGCGCCAGTCGCTGTATGCGCACACCTCGCTGCAAAACTTCAAGAGCGCCGCACCGCATCTAATGGCGGCGCCATCGGCAAGCAGCGAGCAGGCCGAGTGGTTGCAGCGCCTGTTTTCGCTGTGCGCAGGCAAGCCCATGCTCAGCATCATCGCCAGCACGCTCAATATCGACCAGCTGGAGCAGCATCTGCGCCCCTATTTGATTGCCATCACGTCAGACACCGTCGAATGGCCCGTGCGCTGGGCCGATACGCGCATATTGCCGGCCTTGCTGACGGCTTTGACCCCAACGCAGTCTGCGCATTTGCTGAGTCCCATCTACCGCTGGTGGTCACTGCGGCGCGATGGCTCGCTGATCAGTTGGCAGGGCGAGGCGCAGACCAGTCCCGTCCCTGCGGAGTTTGATAAATTTCCCCTCGGCGACACCGCCTTTGCCGCCCTGGTGGATATCGCCGAGGCCGACGCCATCCTGGCCAATCTGCATGATGTGCAGCCGGACCTGTTTCATTCCGGCACCCCGGCCGAGTGCCACGCGCGCGTGGTGCGTCATTTGCTTGTGGCAAACGCCAGCGGCATCGAGGCGGCGGGCCAGCGTCAGCATTTCAGCGCCCTGGCCTTGATGCTGGCCGATGATTTTACCTTGCATCCTGCGATGGCCAGTCTGTTGCGGCGCACGCGCCAGGGGGCGAATTATCTGTCCGAGCTCGACACGCTGCCCGACGATTTCTGGCAGGCGCGCTCTGCTGCCTAGCCTTGTTCATTCAACTGCTTACTTTGATAAAAGGAAAATCGTGAAATGGATTATGTATCTTGGCACTGCCTTGCTGCTGAGCGGTTGTGCGGTCAAGGCCAGGCAGATTGAAGAAGCCGGTCCAAGTCCTACCGCGGCGGCGCAGGTGGGTATTGTCAACCATACGGGGAAGTATATTTATTCCGCATCGGTGGATGGAGCTGGAGGGGGGAATATGGCCAGATGGGGGGCTGGCGGGGCAAATATTTGCTGCGCATCGATTCCCCGCGTATGGCATCCAGGAATGAATGTCTTGGTGCGGTGGAATATGCCTGAAGGGCACACTGATGTCATTAAGGAAAAAATGGTCGAAATTGAAAAATATGGTAGGCCAGGAGATATTTATATGCACTTTTTTGAGAATGATGAGGTGAGAGTTGTTGTGTCGAATGATGCAGGATATGGAAAAGATCATCCGATTCAACACATGGCTAATCCATCGACTAAAAAATGAATCCTTAGGATTAAAGCACCACCTTTCAAGGCTACGATCCCTGTCGATGTTTTCTTAAAGCCAGACGTGCGTGATCAGCCAAAAAAAATGCTCAAGGTACATGTGACGTGGCTTCAGACGCACTGTGTAACATAGCTGGCCAGCAGTTGCGGCGGACGCGCCAAGGGGCAAATTACCTGTCCGAGCTCGACACGCTGCTCGACGATTTCTGGCAGGCGTGCTCGGCTGCCTAGCCTTGTTTCTTCAACTGCTAACTTTTATAAAAGGAAAATCATGAAATGGATTATGTATCTTGGCACTGTCTTGCTGCTGAGCGGCTGCGCCCTCAAGTCCAAGCAGGTTGAGCAAGTCGGCCCAAGTCCTACCGCGACGGCGCAGGTGGGTATTGTCAACCATACGGGGAAGTATATTTATTCCGCATCGGTGGATGGAGCGGGAGGGGCCAATATGGCCAGATGGGGAGCGGGGGGAGCTGATGTTTGTTGTGCTTCTATTCCGCGGGTATGGTATCCGGGAATGAAAGTCTTGGTGCGTTGGAATATGCCTGAAGGGCGTACCGACGTTATCAAAGAAAAAATGGTGGAAGTGGAAAAATATGATGAGCCTGGGGATATCTATATGCATTTCTTCCCCAATGATGAGGTGAGAGTTGTCGTGTCAAATGCCGGAGGGGGGGCAAAAACTCATCCTATTCTTCACTCCGGCAAACCTGACAATATTCCTTGATATTATGATCAGTGAAACTCCCAATTCCGCGCCGTTTCCCGTCGATTTCTTTCTAAAACCGTCGACGAAAGAACAATCCGAAATTACCAAGGAAGCATGTGCTAAGAACGATAGCGCGCCGTGCAGTATTCCAGTAAGGGTTGGACTTTTCTTTGATGGAACCAATAATAATCTGGAACGCGATAGGAATGGGGTTAGAACAGGCGTGCTCGACCCGAAAACAAAGAAGCCTATTCCTATAAGTAATGCTGTAGTCGACGCCAATAGTGCCAGTCATAGCAATGTGGCGCGGCTATTTTCGAGTTTTCCATCGAATAAACGGGGTACGGGATATTTTCGAAATTATATTCCTGGCGTCGGAACTCCATTTGTTGAAATCGGTGAATTGACTGAATCGGATGAGGGGAAAGCTTTTGCCAAAGGAGGGCAGCCGCGCATTATCTGGGGATTGTTGCAGGTTTTAAATGCAATTCATCGAACGGTATATGGAGATGAAATTCCATTATATAAATCAGATAAGGCTGGCGAACTTGCCCGTGCTTATGATAATGCCGTAGGCCACAAAAAGGTACCGCATCCCTCAACTGGCAGAGAACGTTTCATGACCCACTCTGACTGGTTCGCTGAGCATATTGAAAAACTCACAGCGACGATGGCGGCACAACCGAAACCGCATATTCCATCGCTGACCCTGTCCGTGTTCGGTTTTTCGCGGGGTGCCGCCGAGGCGGTGGCGTTTTGCCAGCTGTTTGCCGATTTGCTCACGCCGGGCGAAGGTGAGGTGCAGAAGTTTGCCGGCATCCCCGTCAATATCGATTTTCTTGGCGTCTTCGACACGGTGGCAACCGTGGGCAGTTCGGCGTCTGTCGCGAAAACCACGATCGCGCCTGGCGCGATGTTCGATGGCCATTGGGCTTGGGCCAATGAATTGCTCAAACCGTTGCCATCCTGCGTCATGGCAGGCTTGCATTGTATTGCCACGCATGAGCAGCGCATGAATTTTCCTGTCACGCGCCTGAAAGGGAAAATCGAGGAAGTGTATTTCCCTGGCGTGCACTCGGACGTGGGAGGCGGCTATGGTCCGGGCGAGCAGGGAAAGGGACGCGGCGGACAAGCGGCCTTGCTGTCGCAAATCCCGCTCGCGCATATGTTCAAGGAAGCGCGCCTCAAGGGCGTGCCCTTAATACCGTTCAGCGAACTGGAACTTCGCGATCAGGAGGATTTCCAGGTCAGTCAAGAGCTTGCCAAGGCGTGGGAAGCATATACCGCCGCGCTGGACAAGCAAGGCGCCTTGCTGAGCAAGCATATGGAGCTGTATTACCGCTGGCGCGCCGCGCGCGTCAAGACACTGGAAGCCACGGCCAGCTTCAAGGCGGCCAACGCGCAGGAGCGGGAGGATCTGGGTTCCTACAACCGCTTGCTGGCAGGCGATCTGGAAGCGCTGCGCGCGCGCAAAGCCTTCCGTCATGGTGATGAGGGGCAACCGTTCAGCGCCCGGGATATTGCGCGCATCAATCACTGGCAATACTATCGCGCGCAAAATCACACGCCCCTGGATAAATGGGAAGAATTTGCGCTCGATATATTCGATCACCCCAAACCGCTGCCGCCCGAAGTGATGCGTTTTTTTGACGACTATGTACATGATTCGCTGGCCGGTTTTTATATGGCGGGCGAAGTGACGGAATACGACAAGCGCGCCAAGATCGCCTCGTTCGCCAATAAACCGCCTAAAGACGGCTTTTATAAACGCGCGTATGAGTTCAACCGGAAGACCGAAGCCGCGCAACTGAAACAGAAGAATGGCGAAGCATTGACGCCGGAAGAGGAAGCACTGGTCAAGGAAGCGCAGTACGGCACTCCCTATCCAATCCGTACGGATGCCGACAGCGCTGACATGCGCAGCGGGGTGATCACCACGCAAACCTATACGCGTCGCGAGGGCGGTGGCTATATCCTGCGCCGTGGCTATTACCCGCAAAGCGGCTTCTTCCGGAAAAGCGTGCACGAAAACGAGTTGCAACGCATGCCGACGGCTGGCATCAAGGCGAAAGAAACACCCGAAGAATTCGTGTGGAGCGAAAACTTGATACAAGATATTGCGCAAGCCAAAGCCGATGAAGAGATTTACCTGGCGCAGCAGCGCTATGCAACGCGGACCAATGCGCTCGCATAGGACGTAATTTCAGCGCGGCTGGAGTCGAAAGGAAAAATATGAAATGGATTATTTATCTTGGCACTGCTTTGCTGCTGAGCGGCTGTGCGTTCAAGGCCAGCCAAGTTAAGGAAGCCGGCCCAAGTCCTACCGCGATGGCGCAGGTGGGTATTGTCAATCATACGGGAAAATATATTTATTCCGCATCGGTGGGTGGGGCCGGAGGGGCCAATATGGCCAGGTGGGGAGCGGGAGGGGCAGAAATTTGCTGTGCCTCTATCCCGAGAGTGTGGTATCCGGGGATGATGGTCCGGGTGCGGTGGGATATGCCGGATGGACTAAAACATATTATTAAAGAAAAAATGGTGGAAGTGGAAAAATATGATAGGCCAGGAGATATCTATATGCATTTTTTTGAGAATGACGAGGTGAGAGTTGTTGTGTCAAATGTGGATGGCGATAGTAAAAATCATCCTATTCTTCATTCCGGAAAACCTGCCAATCTTCCTTGATAGGATGATTGATGAATTTTCATTTCTGGACCGCTACCGAGCACTTTTTCTTGAAGCATCCACGCGTGGGCTGTCCTATATTTTTTATTGCCGTATATGGCGGCAAAGTTAAAAACGACGTGGCATTCTCTGCAAGGTGAAAATCATGAAATGGATTATTTATCTTGGCACAGCCTTGCTGCTGAGTGGTTGTGCGTTCAAGGCCAGCCAGGTTGAGGAAGCCGGTTCAAGTCCTACCGCGACGGCGCAGGTGGGTATTGTGAATCATACCGGGAATTTCATTTACTCCGCATCGGTGGATGGGGCCGGAGGGGGGAATATGGCCAGATGGGGGGCGGGACTTGCCAATATTTGCTGCGCATCCATTCCGCGAGTGTGGTATCCGGGAATGAAAGTCCTGGTGCGATGGGATATGCCGGATGGGCTAAAACATATTGTTAAAGAAAAAATGGTGGAAGTGGAAAAATACGATGAGCCTGGAGATATCTATATGCATTTTTTTGAAAATGACGTGGTGAGAGTCGTTGTATCAAATGCAGGAGGACGTGGAAAAACTCATCCTATTCTTTATTCCGGAAAACCTGCCGATATGCCTTGATGTCTGTCGCGAAAAGGATGAGCGCCAGCGAGGCTGGCGCCGATGGGGGATCAGCCGATGAATGAATCGAACTGCATGTCGAATTCCTGCAGCGCCTTCTGCGCATTCTGCATCTTCTTGCGGAATTCAGGTCCCCGCTGCAGGGCCAGGCCCACGGCCAGCACGTCGATCACGACCAGGTAGGCCAGGCGCGCGGAAATCGGGGTGTAGGGGTCGGTGTTGAAGACCAGGTCGATCGGGATCAGCACGGTCGCCAGGTCGGCCAGCGGCGTGCCCGATGGGGCCAGCACGACGACGTCGGCGCCGCCGCGGCGTGCCAGTTTCACGGAGCGAACCAGAGCGGGGCTGTTGCCGCGCTGCGAGATGGCCACCAGGCAGTCGCCGCCGCGCAGCAGGGCCGCCGCGATGCTGTGGATATTCGGGTCGCTGTAGGCGACTGTCGGCACGCCCGAGCGGAAGAACTTGTGCTGCGCATCGGCCGCCACGATGCCCGACGTGCCCTGGCCATAGAATTCGATCTTGCTGGCGCGCGACAGGATGTCGAGCGCGCGCTGGATCGCTTCCGGGTTCAGGTTGTTGCGCAGGTCGAGCAGGGTGTTGATCGAGCGGCTGCAGATTTTATTCACCAGGTCGGCCGCCAGGTCGTCCTGCGCGGGCTGCTCGTTCGCGCCCGGCATGGCCAGGGCCAAGCCCTGCGCCAGCTTCAGCTTGAATTCATGCCAGCCGTCATAGCCCAGGGTGCGGCAAAAGCGCACCACGGTCGGTTCCGACACCTGCGCGCTTTTCGCCAGCGCCGTGATGTTCTGGCTGACCGTCTGGTTAGGCTGGTCAAGCACGGCCAGCGCGACCTTTTTCTCCGACTTGGAGAGCGAATCGAGCTGGGTGCGAATGGAATCAAGCAGCATCAGGGTAGTCTTCTGGTAGGTGTTCAGGAGTGTGGGGGTAATAGGTAAAAGGCCTGCCCATCTGCGGGCAGGCCCCTGTTTGCCTGTTAATCCTCGGGTAATGCTTCTTCACGCCACTGCAAGCCATCGCGGCCGATCAGGGCGCTGGCGGCCGCAGGGCCCCAGGTGCCTGCCGTGTATGGAATTGGCGCGCTGTCGTTCTGTTCCCAGTTGTCGAGAATCGGCTCGACCCATTCCCAGGCCGCTTCCAGTTCGTCGCCGCGCATGAACAGGGTCAGCTGGCCGCGCAGGACGTCGAGCAGCAAACGCTCGTAGGCGTCCATGCGCGGGGTCTTGAACGATTCGCGGAAATCGAGTTCCAGTTCCGCCGGTTTCAAGCGCATGCCGTCGCCCGGGGTTTTCGCCATCAGGTTCATGCGCAAGCCTTCGTCCGGCTGCAAACGGATCACCAGGCAGTTCGGCTGGAAGCTCGACGTGGGCTGGTTGAAGATCGAGTGCGGGATCTGCTTGAAGCGCACGACGATCTCGGCCAGGCTGTCGGCCATGCGCTTGCCCGTGCGCAGGTAGAACGGCACGCCGGCCCAGCGCCAGGTATCGATTTCCGCCTTCAGGGCCACGAAGGTTTCGGTGCGCGAATGTTCCGGCGCATCCGGCTCGTCGCGGTAGCTCGGCACGGTGGCGCCGTCGACGTGGCCGGCGCGGTACTGGCCGCGCACGATGTTTTGCGCCAGGGTGGTGGGCGTGAATTTTTTCAGCGAGCGCAGCACTTGCAGCTTTTCATCGCGCACGGCGTCCGGCGCGATCGAGGTCGGCGGTTCCATGGCGACGATGCACAGCAGTTGCAGCAAGTGGTTTTGCAGCATGTCGCGCAGCGCGCCCGACGTGTCGTAGTAACCCATGCGGTTGCCCACGCCCAGCTTTTCGGCGATGGTGATCTGCACGTCGGAAATCCATTCGCGGCGCCACAGCGGTTCGAACAGGATATTGCCGAAGCGCAGGGCCAGCAAGTTCTGCACGGTTTCCTTGCCCAGGTAGTGGTCGATACGGTAGATCTGCGATTCCTGGAAGACCTTGCCCACTTCGGCATTGATCTGCTTGGCGCTGGCCAGGTCGCGGCCCAGCGGTTTTTCCAGGACCACGCGCGAATTCGGCGTCACCAGGCCGTTGTCTTCGAGGTTGTCGCAGATCAGCGCGAACAAATGCGGAGGCGTCGCCAGGTAGTACACGCGGGTCAGGTCGGCATCGCCGCGCAGGGCTTCGACCAGCGGCGCGTACGTGGCCGCATCGCTGGCGTTGAGCGACACATACACGATGCGCGCGCAGAATTTGCTCCAGGTAGCGGCATTCAGGGTGCTGGCCTTGATATGCGGGCGCGAGTTGGTTTCCACCATTTTCAGGAAGGCATCCTGGCCGCTGTCCTGGCGGCCCACACAGATGATGCGCGCCGTCGGCGGCAAATCGTTCGCGACGTCGCGCGCATACATTGCAGGCAACAACTTGCGCATTGCTAAATCGCCGCTGCCGCCAAACAGGACCAGGTCAAAATCGGTAAGTGCCATAAGTGAGTGTCGTCGCAAAAGTAAAAGGGCCGGAGCGGGGAGGAAGCCGACCGGAAGTGCCAGTCTGTCGCTACTATAATCGGTGGTGTAAATTTACTACGTAGAACAGGCAATTGCAAGAAATTTTACTACATTCCAACGGCTGCCGTCGCCATTTTGCCCTGTATGCCTGCCAGCGGTGCCGGCATGGTCATTATATGCCGTTCGCTGGCCTTGATAGGCTATCGCGATTTGCACGCGGCGTTTCAAAGTAACCATGGTTGCCAAGGAAATTTCTAGTTCTCTACGTCATCATTTGCGCTGTAGCAACAGGCAAAGCAAGAAATGCTGTCAGGATCGCCGTTGGCAGCGTAAAGTAGCTTTGGAGAAAGTAAAAAACCGTATAATTCAAGCTCGAATCGATAGCAACTATTGGTTGTAAGAAATTGTACGATACACACTGCACCGCTAGCGCCGGCCATGCCCCGAACCCGCCATCCGACGTCCACGCGACGTGCAGTCCGCATTGTCCGCAGCATCAGGGGCAGGCGACTTAACTTTACAAGACGGCTCAAGGGGACACAATGAATTCAATGCAGCAAGATGTCGATGAACGCACCAGCCTGACAGGCAATAACAAATTCGAACTGTTCCTGTTCAAGCTCGGTACCAGTGATCACTCGACCAGCCGCGAACTGTTCGGCATCAATGTGTTCAAAGTCCGTGAAATCATGGAAATGCCTGCCATCACGGCCGTGGCCGGTTCGCACCCGCACATGCTGGGCGTGGTCAATATCCGTGGCCAGATCGTGCCCGTGATCGACTTGCCGATGGCGGTCGGCTGCAAGAGCAGCGGCTTGAAGATCCTGATGGTGACCGAATTTGCCCGCTCGACACAGGCGTTTGCCGTGGAAGAGGTCGATGAAATCGTGCGCCTGGAATGGAACCAGGTGCTGTCGGCCGAATCGAGCGTTGGTGGCGGCCTCGTCACCAGCATCGCCCGCCTCGATGGCGATACGGACAAGACGCGCCTGGCGCAAGTGCTGGACGTGGAGCAAATCCTGCGCAACGTGCTGCCGTCGGGCGACCCGGACGTGGACGAAAACAGCATCGGCCCGCAAGTGCGCTTGCCGGCCGGCGCCGTGATCCTTGCGGCCGACGATTCCTCGCTGGCCCGCTCGCTGATCGAAAAGGGCCTCGAAGCGATGGGCGTGCCTTTCATCATGACCAAGACGGGCAAGGAAGCATGGGAGCGCCTGCAGGCGATCTCGGCCCAGGCGGCCACGGAAGGCAAGACGGCGAAAGACAAGGTCGCGCTGGTGCTGACCGACTTGGAAATGCCGGAAATGGATGGCTTTACCCTGACGCGCAACATCAAGAACGATGGCCGCTTCTCCAACATTCCCGTGGTGATCCACTCGTCGCTGACGGGTTCGACCAACGAAGACCACGTCAAGGGCGTGGGCGCCGATGGGTATGTGGCGAAGTTTGTGGCGGCTGAATTGGCCGAGACGATACGCAAGGTATTGTCGCGGTAATCGGACGCGGCCATGGCCAACACTGTTGTCGGATTACGCGGGCCTTCGTCCCGCTAATCCGACCTACGCCGTTGCGCAAGAAAAAGCGCCGGACCCTCGCGGGTGCCGGTGCTTTTTTTTGCTGGCAAACGATTACGGCTGGACCGCCACGCCTCTGGGCACGTGGTAATCCGACGCAGCCACGGTCAACAATGGTGTCGGATTACGCCTGGTAAGCTGTTTCCGGCTGGCCCGCCACGTCCACGCGCACGGACAGCACGTGGCCCGTCAACGGGTAGTCGGCGATTTCGGCGGCGGAGCGGTTGTGGCTGGCGCTGGTGATGTACAGGGTGCGCAGGTCGGGGCCGCCGAACGTCACCATGGTGGGGCAGCGCACGGGCACGGTGATTTCTCCCAGCAGATGGCCGTCGGGGGCGAAGCGCAAGATCTTGCCGCCTTCAAACATGGCCGACCAGTAATTGCCTTCGCTGTCGACGGCCGCGCCATCGGGGCGCCCGCCGTAATCAAACGCTTTCTTGTCCGTGGAAAAACGCTGGAACGGTTGCGGTGCGGAAATGGCACCCGTGGCTGCGTCGAAATCGAAGCGGTCGATGCGGTGCGTGGTGGTATCCGAGTGGTACATGGTGCGCTTGTCCGGGCTGAAGCCCAGGCCATTCGAGACGGTCATGCCGCCCGACCAGACCTTGCGCACTTGTCCCTTGTCCAGCACGAACATCTCTGCCGCGTCAGCGTTGCGCGGCTCGAAAATCGTGCCGACCCAGAAGCGGCCGGCCGGGTCGACCTTGCCATCGTTGAAGCGCGTGGTGCTCATGTCGAATGGCGCCGGGGCGATTTCCGCCAGGCTGCCCGTCTTCGTGTCGAGGTGGGCAAAGCCGCTGCGCAAGGCCACGATCAGGCCGCCGCCGGCGTTGATGGCCAGCGCCGACGGTTCCGTCGGCATATTCCATTGGTCATGCTTGCCGCTGGCCGGGTGCAAGCGGTGCACGGCGCGGCCATCGATGTCGACCCAGTACAGGGCCGCTTCCTTGCCATGCCAAAGCGGGCATTCGCCCACTTGCATGGCTTTGTCGCTGACTACTTTGATTTCGTAAATATTCATAAACCTCAATTAAGTTAGTACGCCGCCTTGGCGGCTTTCGCCAAGGCAATCAAGCCATTGGTCGAGCTGTCGTGGTGGTCGGGACGGGCTTCGCCCGTCAGTTCGGCCTGGATTTTCTTGGCCAGCACCTTGCCCAGTTCCACGCCCCACTGGTCGAAACTGTTGACGTTCCACAAGACGCCCTGCACGAAGGTCTTGTGTTCGTACAGCGCGATCAGGGCGCCCAGGGTGGTCGGGGTCAGCTGGTCCATCAGGATGGTGTTGCTGGGGCGGTTGCCGGGGAAAGTCTTGTGCGGCACCAGCGCTTCGATCTCGCTTTCCGGCAAGCCTTGCGCCTGCAAATCAAGGCGCACCTCGTCGCCCGTCTTGCCCGTCATGAAGGCTTCCGACTGGGCGAAGCAGTTGGCGAGCAGGGCGTCGTGGTGGCCCGGCAAGTCGTGCGTGGCGCGCAGGGCGGCGATGAAATCGATGGGCGTGATGTCCGTGCCCTGGTGCAGCAGCTGGAAATACGCATGCTGCGCATTCGTGCCGCAATCGCCCCAGATGACGGGACCGGTCGGCACGTCGACGGGCACGCCGTCCTTGGTGACGCGCTTGCCGTTGCTTTCCATGTCCAGCTGTTGCAGATAGGCGGCAAAGCGGCTCAAGTCCTGGTGATACGGCGCGATGGAAACGGAGCCGCAATCGAGGAACTGGCGGTTCCAGAAACCGACCATGGCCAGCACGACGGGCATGTTCTGTTCCAGCGGGGCCTGGCGGAAATGCTGGTCCATCGCATGCGCGCCGGCGAGGAAATCGCTGAAGTATTCAAAACCGACGGACAGGGCCACGGCCAGGCCGATCGACGACCAGACGGAATAGCGGCCACCGACCCAGTCCCAGAACGGGAACATATTGTCCGGCGAAATGCCGAAGTCGACGATGGCTTGCGTGTTGGTCGAGACGGCCACGAAATGCTGGGCCAGATCCTTTTCTTCGCCTTCGAGCAGGAACCAGGCGCGCGCCGTGTTGGCGTTGAGCATGGTTTCTGCCGTAACAAAAGTTTTCGAA
>RCUH01002241.1_pt1 | contig 11713 bp, 8 predicted proteins | sample 2166191 | NCBI WGS metagenome assembly RCUH01 (sample SAMN09932848, study PRJNA488358) | compost metagenome | feature: garden; material: soil; isolation source: compost soil in an enriched community after 214 h of incubation | place: Germany: Experimental Botanical Garden Goettingen | collected...
CGTGGACCTGGGCGATCACCTGCGTCAGGTCGGCGCCCGGTGAGGCCTTGCGCGCCGTGTTCAATTCGCTCATCACGGGACCGTCGCTGTCGAACGACGCGGGGTGGCAGTGGACCCACGACAGGAACATCCGGTCGGCCGCCGATTGGCGGTCTGTCCCGTCGAAGTCGATGCTTCCGCCCAGATGTTTCGCCGCAGCGGCGTGGCCGTGCTCAGCGGCCAGCCAGCGCCATTGCAGGCTCTCGCTCCGACCGGCACCGCGCCTGAGAAAGACCGCGAGAGATTCATAGGCCGGCGTATAGCCTTCCTCCGCCGCCGAGCGGAGGTCTTCCATCGCCCAGGCACGGGTCGCGGCATCGACCTCCGAGCCGAGCAGGAGCGCCGAGCCGCGGAACACGCGGCCGAACGGAGTGCCGCTGTCGGCCAGCGTGATTTCGCAGGCCGATGGGTTGGCGGCGCCGTAGCAATCCAGCCGCCGTTGCACGTCCTGTAGCGCTGCTTGCGGCAAGGCCGCCTGCGCCGCCGCACCCCACGCCAACACGCAGGCCGCCAGTGCACGTTTCCAAAGCACGGAATCGATCATCGCCCTCTCCCTTTTCTCAAAAATCGAGCGGCGCACCCAGTCGCCGTCTAAGCCGGCGCGGGCTCCGAAGGCACATCGTCCGCCGGCGGCGGCACGTCGGCGCCGCGCGTGAAGCGTGCCACGAAGTACATCCCCGCGAACACCGCCGCCAGCAGCAGGCCGTCGCCCCACCAGGGCCGCGCCATCTGGTTGTCGCCGTAGAAGGCCAGCACCAGCAGCACCGCCACGAGGTGCGCGCAGAACACCGGCAGCGAGGCCGAGCCCATGGCCTCGAGCCAGTGCAGGCGCGGGATCTTGCGCATGAGCCAGGGCCCGAAGCGCACCGCCAGGATGCCCAGCGCCACCAGGTTCACGATCCGCAGCGGGCCGAGCTGCCACTTGTCGAACAGCAGGTTCATTTCCACATCGCCGCCGAACGGCGCCTGGCCGTTGATGCCGGTGTGGCGCCAGTAGAAACCGTACAGCGCGATGCCCGCCGCCAGCACCAGCAGCCAGGCCGGAAAGCGCAGCGGCCGGGCCTCGGGCGCGTTGCGGCTGGCGCCCAGGCACAGGCCCGCGAACCACAGGAACTGCCAGGCGTAGGTGTTGAAGGCGCCCATCTCGTGGAACGGCACCGGCACGCCGAGGTAGCGCACCGCCAGCCCGTAGACCCATTCGCTGAGCCCGAACTGCGCCATCGCCCAGACCGTGGCGCTGGCCACCATCACGAGCGTCCAGCCGTGGCGCATGGCAAAGGCCAGCACCCAGGGGCTCATGAGCATGAAGAAGATGTACATCGGCAGGATGTCCAGCAGCGGCGGCTCGTAGATCAGCAGCAGCCCGAACAGGAAGCCGTCGCGCGGCTCGGCCAGGTAGTACGACACGAGGTTCTTGACCGCCGGCTGGTCGATGTGCACGCCGAGCGCGGCGATCACGGTGAACAGGAACAGCAGGATCGCCGCCTGGCACAGGTAGACCTTGAGCACGCGCCGCCAGAAGGCCTGGCGCATCGAGTCGACGCCGCGCACGTGGCCGATGCGGCTGTAGACCAGCCCCGCCACGAAGGCCGACAGCAGCACGAAGCCCTCGGCGGCCGACACGAAGCCGAAAGGCTGGCCCAGCGGATCGGTCAGCCGCGTGGGCAGGTGGGTGACGGTCATCAGCACGAGCATCAGCCCGCGCAAGGCGTCTATTTCCCAGTAGCGTTTCATTCGGTCGGCGGCGAGGTCTTGGTGGCGGTCTGCGCAGCGCACGCACGACGTCAGCGATTGTAAGAAGACCGGCGTACGTCGACCGAACGCGCGCTTCAAACACGCACGGCCTATGACGCTTGGCACTCCCGAAGCGCCATGCAAATCGGCTACGCTGCGCGCTGCCTCAAGGTGGAGAACTCCGTGAACCGTTTCATTCCGACATTGCTACTGGCCGCCGGCGCGCTCGCGGCGGGCCCGGGCTTTGCACTTCAGATCACCAGCCTGACCCCGCAGGGCGAAGTGGCGCGCGTGCGCCAGGTCGTCGCCAAATTCGATCAGGCGGCGGTCAACTTCGGCGACCCCAAGGCGCCCGCGCCGCTCACCGTGAGCTGCTCGGACGCGCAGGCCGGCAAGGGCACCGGCCGCTGGACCGACGCCAAGGCCTGGGTCTACGACTTCGAGAACGACCTGCCGCCCGGCGTGCGCTGCTCGGTCACCCGCGTTCCCACCTTCAAGCCGGCCGGCGGCGGCGAGCTGACCGGCCCCGAACGCTATCAATTCAATAGCGGCGGCCCGTTCGTGCGCAACTACATGCCGGGCACCTACGCCCGCATCGACGAGCAGCAGATGTTCGTGCTCGAGCTCAACGGCGCGGCCACGATCGACAGCGTGCGCCAGAACGTCTGGTGCGCGGCCGACGGTGTCGGCGAACGCATTCCGGCCAAGCTGCTCGAGGGCGAGGCGCGCACCGAGCTGCTCAAGGCCTTCCACCGTGAGAAGGAAGCCGCGAAAGACCCGCTGCGCTTCATCACGATGCAGTGCAACCGCACCCTCACGCCCGGCGCCAAGGTGCAGGTCGTCTACGGCAAGGGCGTGGCCACGCCGTCGGGCGTCGCCAACAACGTGGAACGCCGTTTCGACTACCAGGTGCGCGAGCCCTTCGCCGTGTCCTTCACCTGCGAGCGCGAGAACGCGCAGGCCGCCTGCCTGCCGCTGCGCCCGATGCAGCTGCAGTTCAACGCGCCGGTGACGCGCAAGGTGGCCTCGCAGATCGTGCTCAAGGGCGACGGCAAGACGATCAAGGCCACGCTCGAAAGCGGCGGCGGCTCGCAGAACGACGACGACGTGGTCAACAGCGCGAGCTTCGGCCCGCCGCTGGCCGAGAGCACGCAGTTCAGCATCGAGCTGCCTTCCGGCTTCCAGGACGCCTCGGGCCGCGCGCTGGGCACGCCCGGCAGCTTTCCGCTGAAGGTGGCGACCGGCGCGATGCCGCCGCTGGCCAAGTTCGCGGCCTCGCCCTTCGGCGTGATCGAGCGCCTGGCCGAGCCCGGCACCCCGGCCATGATGCCGGTCACCGTGCGCCGCGTGGAGCCGCAGCTGATGGTGCAGGCGCTCACGCCCGGCAAGGTGAGCGACCTCAACCCCAAGACCGACGCCGAGATCATCGCGTGGTACCGCAAGGTGCGCCGCTACGACAGCTACACGGTCAGCCGCGACACCGCGCGCCGCGACGTGAAGGGCGCCCTGCCCCCGGTGATCGACAAGAACGAACGCTCGCACGTGCAGACGCGCATGGTGTCGCTGCTCGGCGGCCAGCCGGGCGTGAAGGCCCTGGACATGCCCAAGGCCGAGAGCGGCGACCCGCGCCCCTTCGAAGTGGTCGGCATCCCGCTGACGCCGGGCTTCCACGTGCTGGAGATCGCCTCGCAGAAACTCGGCGAAGCCCTGCTCGACGAGCGCTACAACGCCGGGCGCACGATGTACGTGCGCACCACCGCGCTGGCCACCAACCTGGCGGTGCACTTCAAGCTGGGCCGCGAGAACTCGATGGCCTGGGTCACCACGCTCGACAAGGGCAAGGTGGTGGCGGGCGCCGAGGTGCGCGTGTCCAGCTGCGACGGCAAGGCCGTGGCCACCGGCACCACCGACGCCAGCGGCATCGTGATGCTCAACGGCGTGTCGCCCGATGCACCCAGCTGCAACGGCCCGAACGAGTACGAGACCAGCGCCTGGTTCGTGAGCGCGCGCGCCAAGGACGACAAGGGCGTGGAAGACCTCGCCTTCACCTGGAGCGACTGGCAGCGCGGCATCGAGCCCTGGCGCTTCAACGTGCCCACCAGCCTGGACGTGCGCCCCGACGGCATCGCCCACACCATCTTCGACCGCACGCTGCTGCGCGCCGGCGAGACGGTGTCGATGAAGAGCCTGCTGCGCACCCAGACCAGCAAGGGCTTCGGCCTGCCGGCAGACCGGCCCGACACGCTGGTCGTGACCCACATGGGCAGCGGCCAGCGCTTCACCCAGCCGCTGGCCTGGCGCAAGACCGCCACCGGCGGCCTGAGCGCCGAGAACAGCTTTGCCATTCCGCCGGCCGCCAAGCTCGGCGTGTACCAGGTCGAGCTGCGCAGCGGCGACGGCACCAGCGACGAAGGCAACAACCGCACCTACTCGACCGGCATCTTCCGCGTCGAGGAGTTCCGCCTGCCGGTGCTCGAAGGCCGCATCGCGCCCACCGAGAAGAAGCCGCTGGTGGCCGCCACGAGCGTGCCCACCGACGTGCAGATCAACTACGTGGCCGGCGGCGGCGCCGCCAACCTGCCGGTGCGCGTGTCGGCCATGGTGCGCGGCAAGGGCCTGAGCTTTTCCGACTACGACGCCTTCAGCTTCAACCCGCCGCGCGCCGCCGGCGACGGCAGCGAAGCCGCCACCGCGGCCGACACCAGCGCCGGCGAGGAAGACCTCAACAGCGTGAACGACACCCGCGTGATCGCCGACAAGCTGCCGCTCACGCTGAACAAGGACGGCGCCGGCAAGGTCACGATCGACAAGGTGCCCAAGGTGAAGGCGGCGCGCGAGCTGCTGCTCGAAGCCACCTACGCCGACCCGAACGGCGAGGTGCAGACCATTCGCAGCACGCAGACGCTGTGGCCCGCGTCGGTCATCGCCGGCATCAAGACCGAGGGCTGGGTCTCCACCAGCCAGAAGCTCAAGTTCCAGGCGCTCGCGCTCGACCTCACGGGCAAGCCCCAGGCCGGCGTGACGCTCAACGTGCGCGCCGTGGCGCGCATCACCACCACCAGCCGCAAGCGCATGGTGGGCGGCTTCTACACCTACGACAACAAGACCGAAACGAAGGACATCGGCACCGTCTGCTCCGGCAAGAGCGACTCGCGCGGCCTGCTGCTGTGCGAGTCGGAGCTGAAGGAAGCCGGCGAGGTCGAGCTGGTGGCCAGCGCCACCGACAGCGACGGCCGCAGCGCCAGCGCCGTGAGCTCGGTCTACGTGACCAAGCAGGGCGAACTGTGGTTCGGCGGCGAGGACAACGACCGCATCGACGTGCTGCCCGAAAAGAAGAGCTACCAGCCCGGCGAGGTCGCCAAGTTCCAGGTGCGCAGCCCGTTCCGCTTTGCGACCGCGCTGGTGGCCGTGGAACGCGAAGGCATCATCGAGACGCACGTGGTGCAGCTCGACGGCAAGGACCCGACGGTCAGCCTGCAGGTCAAGCCCGAGTGGGGCCCGAACGCCTACGTGAGCGTGCTCGCGCTGCGCGGTCGCCTGCGCGAAGTGCCGTGGTACAGCTTCTTCACCTGGGGCTTCAAGGCACCGCGCGAGTGGTGGACCGCCTTCTGGTACGAGGGCAAGGAATACGTCGCGCCCACCGCCATGGTCGACCTGAGCAAGCCCGCCTACCGCCTGGGCATGGCCGAGATCCGCGTCGGCACGCGCGCGCACCAGATCGACGTGACCGTGACCAGCGACAAGCCCAGCTACCCGATCCGCAGCAAGGCGCAGGTCACCATCACCGCCAAGCTGCCCGACGGCAAGCCGGCCGCCGGCGCCGAAGTGGCGCTGGCCGCGGTCGACCAGGCCCTGCTGGAGCTCATGCCCAACGACAGCTGGAACCTGCTCAACGCGATGCTGCAGCGGCGCAGCTGGGGCGTGAGCACCTCCACCGCGCAGATGGAAATCGTCGGCCGGCGCCACTACGGGCGCAAGGCCGTGCCCGCGGGCGGCGGCGGCGGCAAGGGCCAGACGCGCGAACTGCTCGACACCCTGCTCGTGTGGAACCCGAAGATCGTGCTCGACGCCAACGGCCAGGCCGTGGTGACGGTGCCGCTGAACGACGCGCTCACCACCTTCAAGATCGTGGCCGTGGCCGATGCGGGCACCAGCCTGTTCGGCACCGGCCAGGCCAGCATCCAGGCCACGCAAGACCTGCAGATCATCAGCGGCCTGCCGCCGCTGGTGCGCGAGGACGACCAGTTCCGCGCGCAGATCACCTTGCGCAACACCACGCAGAAACCGATGAAGGTGGAAGCCACGCCGCGCGCCACGCTGCTCACGCTCGAAACGCAGACCGTCGACATTCCGGCCGGCGAATCGCGCGAGGTGGCCTGGAACGTGACCGCGCCCGCGCAGCTCGCGCAGACGCGCGCCGAAGCCATCCTGTGGGAGATCGAGGCGAAAGACACCGTCGGTGGCGCGCGCGACGCGCTCAAGGTGCGCCAGCGCATCGTGCCCGCCGTGCCGCTCACGGTGCAGCAGGCCACGCTGGTGCAGGTCGACGGGCCGTTCACGCTCGACGTGGCACCGCCCGCCGACGCCCTGCCCGGCCGCGGCGGCCTGAAGATGTCGCTGCAACCCAAGCTGGCCGAAGGCCTGCCGGGCGTGCGCGACTGGTTCGCCAACTACCCCTTCAGCTGCCTCGAGCAGAAGACCAGCAAGGCGGTCGGCCTGCGCGACGCGAAGATGTGGCAGGGCGTGCTGGCCACGCTGCCCACCTACCTGGACAGCGACGGCCTCGCCAGCTACTTCCCGCCGCGCGACGGCGAAGCCAACCGCGGCAGCGACATCCTCACGTCGTACCTGCTCGCGGCCACGCACGAAGCGGCGCAGCTCAACCCGGCCTTCGCGCTCGCCGACGACGCGCGCGCACCGATGGAATCGGGCCTGATCGCGTTCGTCGAAGGCCGCGTCACGCGCGAGTTCTGGAGCCCGCGCAAGGACCTGGACGTGCGCAAGCTCGCCGCGCTCGAAGCCTTGTCGCGCTACGGCAAGGCCAAGGGCAGCATGCTCGGCAGCATCACCATCGCGCCGAACCAGTGGCCCACCAGCGCGGTGATCGACTGGGTCAACATCCTGAAGCGCGTGAACGACGTGCCGCAGCGCCAGCAGCGCCTGGACGAGGCCAACAACGTGCTGAAGGCGCGCCTGTCGTACCAGGGCACCAAGCTCATCTTCAGCACCGAGCAGGACGACTACTGGTGGTGGCTCATGACCAACGGCGACGTCAACACCGCGCGCCTGCTGCTCACGGTGATGGACGACCCGGCCTGGAAGGACGACATCGGCAAGCTCGCCAACGGCTTCATCGGCCGCCAGCAGAACGGCGCCTGGCACACCACCACCGCCAACCTGTGGGGCGGGCTGGCGCTGGAGAAGTTCAGCAAGGTGTTCGAGAGCACGCCGGTGGCCGGCGTCACCGCCGCCACGCTGGGCGCGGTGAAGGCGCAGGTCGACTGGAGCAAGGTGGAGCGCGTGAAGGCCAGCGACGCAACCGGCGCCCCGAACCAGACCACGATGTTCGGCGCGCCCGCCTCGCCGGGCAACCTGCGCAACAACACGATGTTCCTGCCCTGGTCCGCATCGCCCACGGGTGCGCCCGTGCGCGACACGCTGCTGGTGACGCAGCAGGGCACCGGCAAGCCGTGGCTCACGCTGCAGTCGCTGGCCGCCGTGCAGCTGAAGGCGCCGTTCGCGGCGGGCTACGCGCTGAAGAAGACCGTCACGCCGGTCGAGCAGGCCGTGGCCGGCAAGTACACGCGCGGCGACGTGCTGCGCGTGAGCATCGAGGTCAACGCCAGCACCGACATGACCTGGGTCGTGATCACCGACCCGGTCCCGGGCGGCGCCACCATCCTGGGCAGCGGCCTGGGCCGCGACTCGCAGATCGCCACGCAGGGCGAGAAGAAGTCGGGCAGCGGCTGGCCGGCCTTCGAGGAGCGCAGCTTCGAGGCCTTCCGCAGCTACTACGAGTACCTGCCCAAGGGCGTCGTGAAGATGGAATACACCGTGCGCCTGAACAACGTCGGCGACTTCGCGCTGCCGCCCAGCCGCGTGGAAGCGATGTACGCGCCCGAGATGTTCGGCGAGACGCCGAATGCGCGGGTGAAGGTGGAGGCGGCGAAGTAACGGGGCACCCCACGGTGAAGGCGGGCCGTCATCCCGCCTTCACCGCGCCTCGTCACCATCGCGACGAACCCACAACCTGGAGAACCCCATGGGCCTGGCCATTTGCGTCGGCATCCTCGCCGACCTGATCGAGAACGATCCCGAAGGCGCCGAACACTTCGAGGCGGATTTCGCCGCCGCGAACCGCAAGCTCGCCGAAGCCGGCCTGCCGGCGCACGTCGAGCCCCGCACCCTGCCGCCGCTCGAATCCCGCGCGCCGCTCGACGGCCTGCCCTACTCGTTCATCCACTACCTGCGCCGCGCCTACGCGCACCGCGTGACGACGCCCGGCTGGATCGCCACGCCCCTGCCGGAGGACGCCGACCCCACGGAAGACGAGACGCTCGAAGACGTGGCCAACATGTTCGAAAGCCACCTGCTGTGCCACTCCGACGCGGAAGGTTTCTACCTGCCGGTCGACTTCGACGAAGTGATCTTTGCCGGGGAAGACGAGACCGACCTGCCCGGCGGCATGCTCGGCTCGTCCTACCGCCTGCTCGAAGAACTGGTGCTGGTGGCGCCCGCCCTCGGCATCACGCTTTCGGACGGCGAGCTGTCGGACGAGGAAGCGGCCCGGATCGCCGACAGCATGGGCGAGGATGAAGGCCTCTACCGGGAGATCGAGTCGTGGCTGCTGCTGTACGAATCGGCGCGGCTGAGCATCGCGCACAAGACGGCGATCGTTTTCACCTGAGGGCGATGCGGCTGATCGATCGGCTGTAAGGTCCGCAGACCATGTTCGAGACCACCATCCACTGGGTCCGCGACATACCGCCGCATCGGCTGGGCCTGATGGCACGCCCGCGCGGTGGTGACTTGCTGCGCGCCGAGGTGGCGTCCTGGCAGCGTGCATCGCTGGACATGGTGGTCTCCCTGCTCGAGGCGCAGGAAATCAGGGCACTTGAACTCCGGGAAGAGCCTGCGCTGTGCGCCGAACATGGCATCGTGTTCCGGCATTTCCCGATTCCGGACCGAGGCCTGCCGGCATCGCAGCGGGACGCGGCGGCCTTCATTGCCGAACTGGGCGCCGAACTGGCGAGCGGAAAGGCCATCGCCATCCACTGCCGCGCCGGCATCGGCCGCACGGGCCTCATCGCGGGCAGCCTGCTGCACGGGCTCGGCGTTCCGCGCCAGAACATCTTCCACCTGCTGAGCCGCTCGCGGGGCGTCGACATGCCCGACACACCGGAACAGGCGGAATGGGTCGCGCAGTACATCCTCGGCACCCACCGCCCACCGCCCCCATGAAGAAGTCGATCCGCATCGGTCGCGCGCCGGTCGATCCGCGGGCGCCGTCGGAAGGCGGGCACGACGGATCGCTCTCGTGCCCCAAGCCCTGGGACGCACTCGAAGCCACCGCCACGCCCGGCGTCCGGTATTGCAGCGACTGCGGCAAGAACGTGTTCCAGGTGGACACCACCGAAGAGGTGCGCGAGGCCGCCCTGCTGGAGCGCTGCGTCGCGGTCGCGGACGACAGCGCCAGCACACACGACAGCGCAACGCAAACGCCTCCCATGACCCGCCAACTCGCCACCGTCACCCTCCTCGTCCACGACTACGACGAAGCCATCCGCTTCTTCACTGAGGCGCTGCGCTTCGAGTTGGTCGAAGACACGCCGCGCGGTCCGGGCAAGCGCTGGGTGGTGGTTGCGCCAGCACGCAACACCGGCAATGCCGGCACCGCGCTGCTGCTGGCCAAGGCCGTGACCGACGAGCAGAGTGCCAGTGTCGGCAAGCAGGCCGGCGGGCGTGTCTTCCTGTTCCTGCACACCACGGACTTCGCGTCCGACCACGAACACATGACATCCCACGGCGTGCGCTTTCTCGAAGCGCCACGCCACGAGCCGCACGGTACGGTTGCCGTCTTCCTCGATCTTTGCGGCAACAAGTGGGACCTGCTTCAGCCCACCGACACCCCCACCGCTTCAGGCCGCCTTGTTCCGTGACGCACGCGTTGCGGGCTTGCGCTTGCCGCTCGCGGGGCTCGTGCCAAGCCCGACGAGCAGGCTGCCGATCAGCCTTCGACAAAGCCCGCATCGAGCGGCGCGTGCCCCATCAGCAGCCTGAAGAACAACGGCCCGTAAATCTGGTCGAGCACGATCTCGAGGTCGGCATCCGGCCGGATCTCGCCCGCCTCGGCCGCTTGCTGCAACAGCACCCGCCCTTCGTCGCGGCGCGACAGGATGAAGTGGTTGCGAAAGGCCTTCGACAGCTCGGTGTCGGGGTCCGCGGCCGCAATGATCGTCGTGATGTGGCGCCCCATGTGCGACGACAGCGTGCGCACCACCGTGCTGAGCGGGTTCACGGTCTCAAGCCGACAGACATGCCTGTCCGAAGCGCCCCAACATCAGCTCTTGCGTACTCCGTACGCAACCGTCCTAGCGATGCCGAGCGCAGTTCCGATGAAGGAAGCCTGATCTGCTGCTCCACAGACACGCGCACCGCTCAACAGCCGCGGCAGCATTGTCAGCTGGACTACCGCAATGAATGGCTCTTGAGGTCTCGACAAGAGCAACAGTGATTCACGCCCCTGCCCCACTCACGATCCGATTCGCCGGAAGCTCAAAGTGCTCGTTGCCGCCGTCGGCACGTGGGTAGACTGAGCAACGTCAGAAATGCGTACTCGACGTCCTTTTCCTGGCATGAAGTACCAACGTCCAGCAATCAAGCGAAGGAACCTGTGAAACTTGCCGCCTCCCTCACCATCGTGGCCCTTTTGTCTGGCTGTACCACCGTGTCGACCGGGGAGTTCACCACGAGCGTAAACACCGTCGCGACTCCGTCAAAGTTTCGGACCATCGTGGATGGCCGCTATCGAAAGTCGGAGCAGGCAGCAATGGTGGATTGCGTCAACGATGCGATGGCCTCCCCCTCGGAGAACATCCTGCTGCCACACGTTCGGCAGACGAAACGCGCCGACGGCTACCGCGTGGACCTTGTCGTCGCCGCTTCGCAGTTTCTGGTCGCCTATGTCCGCGACGACGGTCGCTTCCAACTCGACACATCGGACTACAGTGGCGTCGTGAAGTTCAATCGCGAAGAGACGAGTATCAAGGCCTGCTTGAGCAAGCACCGCGAGGGATAGTGGTCGATATCCGCGACGAATTCCAATGCGAGAGACGGGTGCAAGCATCTACGTGAGCACATTCATACGTTTTGAAATTGCACTTGACCATGCATTGAACGGACGGGTTTTTTCTACAAGATCAAGTCTCGAGGCGGAATTGACGTGGTGTCCTGGGGGAAGACGGTCCCGACATTCGAGCTGGAATCAGAAGTCCTGTTCTCCCGGGACATTCCGCGCGAGAGCATCGTGCGGTACTGTGTCGCTACGCACGCCGCAATGCCCGATGACTTCGTCGACCTCTGACGACCGGCTGTAGAAACCAGCGGAATACGCTCAAGCCCTCATGTTCCTCCTTCTGCCACTGCTCCTCATGGTCGTGCTCGTGGCCATCATCTTCTTCGGCGGCTATCTGCTACGTGCTGTTCTGCCTGCAGAACATGCGCTGCAGGCTCGGCTCACGGACGAGGCCATGTCACGCTACATTGATTTCGTCACGAAGAACGCCAAGGGCATCCTGGCATGTCTCCTGGTTCTGTATTTCACGGTGGTTACGTTTCTCTACGCGTAGCTCACGCTGCAGCGAAAGACGCCTCATGACCCGCCTCCTCGAAATCCGCACCTACCGCCTCAAGCCCGGCACCCTCGACGACTTCCACCGCG
>RCUH01002242.1_pt1 | contig 11701 bp, 8 predicted proteins | sample 2166191 | NCBI WGS metagenome assembly RCUH01 (sample SAMN09932848, study PRJNA488358) | compost metagenome | feature: garden; material: soil; isolation source: compost soil in an enriched community after 214 h of incubation | place: Germany: Experimental Botanical Garden Goettingen | collected...
CATGGGGTCGCGGGTTCGAGTCCCGTCCAGACCGCCAACAAAAAAAGCATCATTTGAATAAAATGATGCTTTTTTTGTTACACGAATTTCCTCGTCTATTTTTTTAGTTCGTACTGCAACGCTCCAGAAGGACAACGCTTAATCTGATCAATCAGTTCCGCTGTGTTGGCATTTTGAACCGTAATCCAAGGCCTATCTTTTGGGTGATATACCTGAGGCAAACTTTTAACACAGACGGCGGCATGTTCACATCGCTCCGGAATCCAAAGTACAGTGATCTCCCCATTCGGATGATCATACCTAACAATCTTTTCTTCCATAATAAAAATCTCTCCTGAAATACTAATATCAATAAGTACGATTTTGTTTTAGGAAATCGGACGTCTTCGTTTGATCATCCTGCTGACACGATAGATCATAAAAATACTCAGCACGGAGAGTAAAACAACAATAATACCCAAGGTTGGATAATGCTCCAATGGACTTTCCTTTGTCTGTTGAACAATGATCACACCAGCGAGTGATGCAGCTACTCCCCCAGCCAACTGTTGCAAGGACGAACTTATGCTCATAAATGCACCCCTATCCTTCATCTCAGGAACTGCACTGATTAAAGCCGAAGAAGGAGTCATGCGGCTCAAGATGCCGGCCATCATCAAGATATTCAAAATGACAACAAGATAAAATGGTGTAACCCCCAGATTGGTATAAATCAAGACCACCACCATCAGCCATATCGAAGCTAGCGCAAAGATTTTAAACTTATCATAGCGGTCACTCAATTTCCCAACAATAGGCATAATAATCAGTGAGGCAACACCGGATATCATAAATAATAGGGGTAATTGCTCATGACTAACATGTAAATTATTGACGGCAAAGGCACTTCCGAAAGGCATCATCATATAACCACCAATAGAGAGCAGCGCCGTCGCGAGAAAACCAATACGGTATTCCTTTTGCGAGAATGTGGACCAAAGGTGTTTAAGTGCAGATTGATGCTTCTGCAGGCCGATATGCGCAGTTATAGGAATCAGTTTAACTGCAATAATAATGACAATGATCAAAGCCATGACAGCGATCCATAAGAAAGCACTATGCCAGCCCCAATTATTGGCTATATATAGACCTATTGGGATCCCCAGCACCTGGCTCGCACCAAAGCCCATCTGTACAAAGCCCATGACACGCCCTCTTTGCTGAAGCGTGAATATATCCGTAATAATAGCCATGGAAATCGACCCAATGACACCACCAAACAATCCCGTCACTATACGGGCAGCAACCAAGGTCCAATAATCATTGGCGAAACCACAGAAAAAAGTACCGACAATAAAACCCGAATAAAAAAACAGCAAGAGCTTCTTCCGGTCAAAGCGATCGGCAAAACCAGCAGTCAATAGTCCAGATGCGCCGGCACTAAAAGCATAGGCTGAAACTGCAATGCCAAATTGAGATGGTTTTAGATCGATGGCCTTCATCAGGATATCGCCCATCGGTGACATCACCATAAAATCGAGCACGACGGTAAATTGTGTAATCGCCAGCAAAAACACCACGAGTTTTTGATACGCCGTAAACGGGGCATTCGCCTGTTGGTCTATTTCCATATGATAATGATGATCTTGGTTTAAACTGTGTTAAAAATACACAAGCGCTGGAACATTCTCAGCAATAAGTTTATAAAAATTATTCAACAGGCTTTTTAACCCCTTTAGATCCAGTTTTTTAACGAACCTACAGGAGTGAACAACGCTACTACCGACATTTTCTACCCCTATAGTGTTCTGTCTGCTCCCTGATACCAGAGACTTAACCGTCAGTATTACCATGCAATGAACAGGTTCCTTTCATTTATTGAGACGTATTGAATCCGTAGAAACGGAAGCATTAACTGAAACCTGATATATAAAACAAAAAAGCCAGCACCCCTGTTCCCAAGTGCTGGCTTTAATCGCATCTAGTTTATGCTTTATTCCGCGATAACAGCAAACTCTGCTCCTGAAGCGAAATCATCGCCACGTTGTGAATTTAATGCGGTAAAGCGAATATAACGTCCCTTGACAGGTTTCTCAAAACGAACGGTTTTGAGTTTTTTATTTCGCTCGAATGTACCCGACATCACATCTTCCCAGTTTTTACCATCTTTACTTACCTGAATCTTATAATCCTTGATATCGCCATTGGCACCATCTGGCCTCGGCAAAAATGTAAAACCTTTGATAGTCTTCACACTCGCCGCATCGAAATCAACCCAATGCGGATATTGAGCTACGGTGACTGAGTACATTGTATGCCAGATCGACGTAGGATCTCCATCCAATAAGTTCTTGGCATCACTTTCACCCGTCTCCTGACTGGACGCAAAGACCACTTCCATCGGAACTGTTTCGATCTTACTGTATTGTTGTGTTACTTTTAGTTTTTCATTTCCCTGATACCAGGCTGTTATTGTTCCGCCCTGACGCAGATCAAAAGAGTTCTTATAGATGTTTGCTTTTCCATTATTCAATGTATACAGTACAGTCTCCGCTTTATTTCCCGAAAGAACAGATACCTCGCCTGTTGAACTTCTAGCGAAAGAAATAGGGGCATCTCCAGCTGTAGCAACATGAGCTTTGGCTAGGTAATCATTTTGCTGGATCGGACGGATAATAAAACCGATTGAAGTTGGTACCGCTTTCACACGGTCTTTTTCCAATGGCGGCCCTTGTCCGCAGCTATTACCCCCGAGACCTGTGACCGCAGCGTCCAAATGCAAATGCACACCGGAGCTCTTTGGTAATTGATAAGGGTGCGGTGCAAATGTCAATTCTAGTTCACTATATTCCAATGCGGACGTAGCGAGATGTTCCTTTGCAATGAAGATAGCTCCTTGTCCATCCTTATTGGTCAAAGATGTCCAACGCACATCCTCATTGTTACTCATATTTTGCGGGTTGGGCCAAGGTACGAATTGATCTTTTACGGTGCTTTTATGCAATTCAATAAATTGTGCCGTCTTACGATCCGCATAGTTATTGATCGGACCACGTCCATAATAACTGTAGTTACCAAACTCACCTGGCAATTGCAAGGAGTACCCCAATCTAGCCAATACAACACTTGCATTGTTGGAAGTGATACTAGATGATAATTCAATCGAACCATCCTTATATATTGTCCAGATCTGATTGCTTGTAAATTTGAAATCATCATTACCAAATGGCTTATCTGTATGCTCTTTGAGTGTATAGGTCCCCGATGTTCCACCCAATAAAGAAGCACCATAAGGAGCTTGCGACTCAATTGTAAATGCCAAAACGACTGTACCGTCTTTCTTCGTATAGCTGTTTGAAGACAATACTTTGTGCTTTAAATTATGTAAGCCCTTTTCAAACCATTGCTGATAAGCCCAGTTATCATTATCGACAGGTGCACGCAAAGCATCTAGTTTAGGTCCTTCACCATCCCGTATAATTTGCTTGTTAGCATACACTAAGCTATAGATTGCCCCAGTCTTATTGTCAAATTTTGCAACAAACTGATCCCCTTTTACCACCTGCAACTCACCTTCTTTGGAAAGCACAGGATTTCTTCCATTGGCAACAGACGAAATCAACGGTTTGTTTTCAGCGGCTTTAACCAACAGCTGTTCCTCCATTTGAACAAAGCCCTTATTTGCCCATGGCTTGTCCTCATTGAGCAAAAATTGAACTTTCACAAAATATTCAGATCCGGAATCCAATTTAGCGTATTCGATTGGTAGGACAACTTGTTTCTTCTGACGAGCTTTAGGCAAATCAGCAGCAGCTATTGTACCAGTGCTTCCTGCAATAGCTACGCCATCTTTGAACAGTGACCATTGGACTTGATAATCACTAAGATCTTTAAAATAGTTTTTATTGAACAGCTCAATTTTTCCTTGTTGAATATCGATAGCTTTAACCCCTACATTTTGATAAACCTTTTTAACTTCAAAGTATTGTGGCTTGGGCTTCATGTCAGCGAAGATCAATCCGTTGTTGACGAAGGTACCATCGTTAGGTTTGTCGCCAAAATCACCACCGTAAGCAAAAAAACGTTCACCGGTTTTCTTATCATAGTAATACATGGATTGATCAATCCAATCCCATATTGCCCCACCCATGAAAAAGTTCGTCGACTCAATAGCTTCCCAGTAATCGATCAGGTTACCGACAGCATTTCCCATCGAGTGCGAGTACTCGGAGATATGGAATGGGTACTTCAATTTGTAAGTTCCCTTGACAGCTCCTCTGACCCAGTCAATAGATGGGTACTGATTTGAACCCATATCCACTATTGTGTTGTTACGTTCGTATTGGATAGGTCTTGAGGTATCGATTTTCTTGATCGCATCATAAGCGGCCACAAAATTATCTCCAGGACCAGCCTCATTTCCGAGCGACCAAATCACAATAGAAGGATGATTAATGGTCGCATGCACCATTTCGATATTACGTGCCACATGCGCATTTTTCCATTCTGGGACATGAGAAAGGGACTCTTTTCCATAATAATATTGGTGGCTTTCGATATTCGCCTCATCCTCAAGATAGATACCATATTTGTCACAGAGGTAATACCAATATGCAGGTTCTGGATAATGTGAATTACGCACATGATTGATATTGGCGCTTTTCATCAACTTCACTTCAGCTTCCATCTGCTCCCGGGTAATGACTTTTCCATGCTCAGGATTCGTCTCATGGCGGTTCACACCTTTCAGCTTAACCGTTTTGCCGTTGATGTAGTAATAACGTCCAGCAAGGCCAAATTCGTCATCAGACGCCTTGGTATCTTTAATTTCAACCTTCCGAAATCCGACATAGGTTGAAACAGTCTCGATCGTTTTATTTTTCTTGTCCTTCAATTCGGCTACCAACGTATACCGATAAGGAAGTTCAGCGGACCATTTATCTGGATTTTTTACCGCTAATGTCGCTTCAATACTGTTCGAAGCCTTCGCATCTAATTGCGGAACAACAGCAGATGCTTCAGCCTGGTCTACCAAGGTATTTTCATCGCTGTACAGTTTATTTTTATATAAGGAATAGACAAGCTTATAACCGTCGGCTTTCTTATCGCTCAAATTACGGACGGTACCCGTAATTTTTAACGTACCATTTTCATAGCGATCATCCAATGTTGGAATTGCTGCCAGATCACGGACTTGGATTTTGGGTGTTGAAGTCAGGGATACATCGCGAAATATTCCCGGTAGTCGAAACATATCCTGGTCTTCCAGGAATGAAGCGTCGGAGCTGCGATAAACTTCCACGGCCAAAACGTTCTCACCCTCCTTTTTTAAGAAAGATGAGATATTAAATGAGGCAAGGTTTCTTGAATTTTTTGAAAACCCGACGTACTTGCCATTCACCCAGAGGTAGAAAAATGAGTCTACTCCATCGAAATTGAGAAATACCTCACGCCCATCCCAGTCTTTCGGAACGGTGAAATTACGGCGGTATGAACCGACTTCATTACGGTATACATAAGTGGTCCAATCTTGTGGCGGTGTGCGCATCACGCCACCACGCCAATCATCGACTTTCACTTGGTGTTGAAAGATCACACGTTGATTGGAGTAGATCGGCACACCGTATTTTAAGCTGCCATCCTTCTGAATACCGTAGATATTCCAACTCATTGGAACAGGTACGGATTCCCAAGTATTTACATCATATTTGGGATCGTAAAATTCCTTTGGACGTTCTTCAGGCGTCTTTACCCAATGAAACTTCCAGGAACCATTAAGTGACCGCCAAAAGTTACTATGCTCCGGAAGTACTTTTCGCGCATTTTCTACGTTTGAAAAGGAAAAGAACGAAGCATGTGGTAGTTCTTTGTTGAGTGATAATAACTGTGGTGATTCCCATTCATTACCTTTTGGAGATAAGATATCTTCATACTGGAAACCTTCGATATGTGGTGTAAAAGACTGTCCCACTGTCAAGGTCGAATGAAGAGCCAGCAATGAGGTCAGTAGCGTGGAAAAAATAACTGATTTTCTTAACATAATGTATTTAAGCATTTTAGTTCAGGAAACCAAATGTAACTTCATTTTAGAGGAATAACAAGCAGATTATTAAAGCACTCGATTGCGAAACTTTTTCGATACATAAATAAACAATGGATGATTCAAGGGTCATCTGAAAATCGAAGCAAAAACAAATGCTTTCGGTTTCAGGGAATAAGCAGTATTTTTGGGCGTAGATTTCGCATTAAACAAATAAAAGTTTACGTTTGAAAATATTTTGAAGATTTTCATTTTTCAAAGGGTTACAATTTAGGCATTAAGGTATTAATAGGTGAGTAAATTCAGTAAATCAGTCCTGCTAGAAAATGATGAGCAGATCATTGAAGGCCTCAAAGAAGGCAATAGCTTGGCGATAGATAGTATCTATAAACGATATTATCCATCCATAAGCCATATGATACTGCAAAACAATGGAAGTGAGGATGAAGCAAAAGATATCTTTCAGGAGGCTGTAATTGTGCTCTACGATAAAGTTGCCAAAGGTGACTTTGAGCTCAGCAGCAAACTCAAAACATATCTTTACTCGATTTGTCGAAGGCTTTGGCTTAAGCAACTCAATCGTGCTGGTTTTGGCAATAGTGACATTAGCGGTTATGAAGACTCCTTATTTGAGGAAGAAGATTTACAACAGCACCAAGAACTTGAAAAAAAGTTCGATCAAATGGAACTTGCGCTAGAGAAAATGGGTGAACCATGTAAGACGATCTTACATGATTTCTATATCTTAAACCACTCGATGCAGGACATCTGTGAAAAATTTGGTTATACCAATACAGATAATGCCAAGACTCAAAAATATAAATGCCTTCAACGGCTGAAAAAAATATTTTTTTCAACAGATTAAAATTTGAGTAACACCATGGGAACAATGAATCAAAAAGAATTTTTCGAATTGGCTGACCAATATCTCCGCGGGGAATTACCTGCAGCGGAAAAAGTGGCATTCGAATCTTTTTGTGCTGAAAACCCTTCGTATGCTGCCCAATTACAACAACACCGCGACTTTGTTACCAATATGAAGGAAACTAGCCAGAGGCTTGATTTCAAAAATGTATTGGCCAACTCAGCCAAGGAATATCATAAATCCCAAGGTACAACCACGAAAGTGGTGCCGATGAAACAGTCTACTGTTATTTCTCTTTGGGAACGGATCAAAGCAAGCTCTTTAGTAGCTGCTGTTGTGGCAGTATTTGCGGTATTTGGCACCTTATGGCTAAGTGGTTATTATAGCAACTTGGAAAAAGCCTCTTCAGATTACAGCGCATTACGTCGTGACATGAATAATGTCAAAAAGAACGTCAATGCACATAACGCTGCGATCAAAGATATCAATGATAAAAAGTTGGTCAAAAGTAGCGAAAGCCAATTTGGAGCAACAGGTTTTATGTTGACAACAGATGGTTATGTCGTAACCAACTATCACGTGATCAGTGGTGCGGACTCCATTTACCTGCAAAATGGTAAAGGTGAATCTTACAAAGCACAAGTTGTTCACACCGATGCCAGCAAAGACTTGGCAATCTTATATATCGCCGACAAAAACTTCAAAAAGGCTAAAAGCTTACCTTATACCTTCAAAACGTCTACTTCAGATTTAGGTGAGGATATCTATACAATCGGTTTCCCTCGTGATGAAGCAGTATATGGACAAGGATACTTAAGCTCTTCAACAGGTTATGCGGGTGACACCATTGCTTATCAAATATCTGTTCCTGTCAATCCAGGAAACAGTGGTGGTCCGGTCCTAGATAGTAAAGGAAATGTGATCGGTATTATTTCAGGTAAACAAAGAGGAATAGATGGTGCTGCTTTTGCCATCAAAACCAAGTCAATCATGAATGCCCTTGCTGATATCCCTAGCGACTCATTAACCGCAGGCGTAAAAATCAATAGGAAGAATGCATTGGCGGGTCTACCAAGAACCGAACAGATCAAAAAATTACAAGACTATATTTATATGGTTAAGGTCTATTAAGACTATAATCTTATCATACTCATAGAAAGGCGGTACATAAGTATCGCCTTTTCTTTTGACCTACCGTCACTTTCCCTTTTTAGTATGCGGCCTATTCTTTCTGCTGTGTCGTTCACAGATACAAACCCAAATAAACAGTACGGTTTCAACAGCTATTCATGAAGCAATTTTAATGTTGGAACATGAGCGATCAGAATTTCAGATCATAAGGAATGTATCCAACATGAAAGATATACTTTCAGTAGATTGACAGGTCTGAATAAGTTTAGCTAACTTGTATATAGAATAGGCTCTGAAATGAAAAACGTCAGACCCAAAAAAATCTGACGTTTTGTATACCTCTAAATTTAACCTAATTGATTATAGATTAGGTTGCGGGGTTGTTCTCAAATAAGGCTTGATTTCCTTAAATCCTTTTGGAAATTTTGCTGGAATATCTTCAGTCTTAATTGCAGGTACGACAATCACGTCTTCACCATGTTTCCAATCCGCCGGTGTAGCCACCTGATAATCTGCAGTCAACTGTAATGAATCTATCACCCGTAAGATTTCATCAAAATTACGTCCTGTAGATGCAGGGTACGTCAAGGTCAATTTTATTTTTTTATCTGGGCCAATAATGAAAACCGAACGTACAGTAGCTGTCAAAGAAGCATTCGGATGAATCATATCATACAGCTCAGAAATGTGTCTATCTTCATCGGCAATAACCGGAAAATTCACTTCCGTTTGTTGCGTTTCATTGATATCCTTGATCCAGTTCAAATGATCATTTACATTATCTACACTTAACGCAATCGCTTTGACCCCTCTTTTGTCAAATTCAGACTTCAATTTTGCTGTACGCCCCAACTCAGTTGTACATACAGGTGTATAATCAGAAGGATGTGAAAAAAACACTACCCAGCTATCTTTAATATAATCGTGAAAATCGATTTCACCAATAGTCGTTTGCGCTTTAAAATTTGGCGCTTCGTCTCCTAATCTTAAACTCATAATCTTATCTTTTAAATATGTTCAAAACCACATACTCTACAAATATAGTAGATTAAATTTAGCAAACAAATAATTCCCTACTTTTTTAAATTGAGATGAAAAAACGCTAATTAAATACTATGCAAGCATAATATATATTTTGTATATTTGATTATAAGCTAGCTGTTTCCCCAAAAAAGGACTGAAATTAGCGCCAACGCCGCGATGCTAAAACATTTTTTGCTTCGCGACGATTAAGTAAAGAGTTACAGTTATGATAAGTTATAGACCATAAAATTGAGATATCATGAACTTTGAATTAAGCGAAGAACATAAAATGATCCGTGATGCAGCACGGGAGTTTGCCCAAGAACTAAAAGCGGGTGTAATACAACGGGATGAAGAAGCTAAATTTCCGACAGATTTTGTCAGACAGATGGCCGACCTTGGATTTATGGGTATCATGACACCTGAAGCCTATGGTGGTGCTGGTATGGATACCTTAGCCTATGTACTTGTATTGGAGGAAATCGCCAAAATTGACGCATCCGCAGCCGTTATTGTTTCCGCACACAATTCTTTGGTACTCTATGGATTGAATGCTTTTGGAACAGAAGAGCAAAAACAAAAATACCTTGTTCCATTGGCCAAAGGCGAAAAACTGGGCGCATTTGCACTCTCTGAGCCTGAAGCTGGATCGGACGCCTCCTCGCAACATACAACAGCCGAAGACAAAGGTGACCACTATATACTGAACGGCACGAAGAACTGGATTACCAATGGTGGTCACGCTGATATTTACCTCGTCATTGCACAGACTCATCCAGAAAAAGGCCATAAAGGAATCAATGTATTAATTGTTGAAAAAGGATTACCTGGGTTCACAATTGGACCAAAAGAAAATAAATTGGGAATCCGAAGTTCAGATACGCATTCGTTGCTATTTTCGGATGTCAAAGTACCCAAGGAAAATCGTATCGGTGAAGATGGTTTTGGGTTCAAATTTGCCATGAAAACACTCGATGGAGGACGTATAGGTATCGCAGCACAAGCGTTGGGTATTGCAGCCGGAGCATATAATCTTGCACTTGCCTATTCCAAAGAACGTAAAACATTTGGCAAACCAATTTCAGAACATCAGGCGATCCAATTTAAACTAGCGGATATGGAAGTAGATATCGAAACGGCGAGGTTGTTGACCTATAAAGCGGCATGGACCAAAGATCAAGGTCTACCTTATGGAAAAGAAGCTGCGATGGCCAAGCTACACGCTTCTGAAGTAGCCATGAAACATACTGTCGAAGCTGTTCAGGTCCATGGCGGTTATGGTTATGTGAAAGAATATCATGTAGAAAGATTAATGCGTGATGCCAAGATCACACAGATCTATGAGGGTACTTCTGAGATACAAAGACTGGTTATTGCACGGGAAATATTACGTTAAGCATGTTCATCGTATAACTTAAAATAAAAATCCTGTCCCTTCTCAAAGAAAGGGACAGGATTTTTATTGATTATTCAATTTACCATCGATCATCGACAGGTATTGATAATCCTGAAAAGAGAAACTCGCCGTTTCAGCCATAGCCAAATTTAAGATGAGTTTTGCTTTTCGCAATAAATTCTGCTGTTCTTCGCCCTTTGCATTCAAGCCATCAAATAGTAAGGTCAATGCCAGTGGATGTAACTGCTGTGCCTGAAGTTCCTCTTTTGAATAGGTTGTAAGTTCATCTTCGGAGAGACCCAAATAAAAACCACGGTCTTTTTCAAAAAACTTCTGATAAGCATCGTCAAATACGGTGGGATCACTCGGTTCCGCAAAAGCATCGTAACCGTCAATCCAAATACGAAGAAATTTTCCAATATCTTCCACCCAGCGCACCATTAAATCTTTTTTAAAACTTATCCCCATTTTGTCGATCTATTATCGAATCTGTCCATTGCCACGGACAATCCATTTTTCTGTTACCAACTTCTCTAATGCAAAAGGACCACGTGCGTGCAGTTTTTGTGTTGAAATACCTATTTCTGCTCCCAATCCAAACTCACCACCATCCGTAAAACGAGTTGAAGCATTCGCATATACCGCTGCTGCGTCCACTGCATTCAAAAATCGTTCGATAGTCAATTCATGTGAAGACACAATACACTCCGAATGTTTTGATGAATATTTTTCGATATGTTCCAAAGCTTCATCCAATCCATTGACTGTTTTTATCGAACACTTCAAATCTAGAAATTCTCTTCCAAAATCTGCTTCTTCGGCGGCCACTAAATTTGAAAATTTTTGATGCGCCAATAATTCATAGGCAATGGGGTCTGCAAACACTTCCACCGAAGCATTTTCAAGGTAAGGCGCTAGTTTAGCCAAAAATTCCGGTGCCACTTCCTTATCCACTAAAACCGTATCCAAAGAATTACATACCGATGGTCTGGAGATCTTTGCATTGGCTACAATTTTTGCGGCTATCCCGAGATCAGCAGTTTTATCCACATAAGTATGACATACACCAGCGCCAGTTTCAATAACAGGGACTTTCGCATTTGCCCGAACAAAATCTATCAGGGACTGTGAACCGCGTGGAATAATAATATCGACATATTTAGTTGCTTCCAGCAATTCCGATACATGTTTACGCGCTACAGGCAGCAACTGCACAATGTCTGTGGGAATACCATTTGCTTCTAATACACGATGGATAACGTGCAGC
>RCUH01002245.1_pt1 | contig 11674 bp, 13 predicted proteins | sample 2166191 | NCBI WGS metagenome assembly RCUH01 (sample SAMN09932848, study PRJNA488358) | compost metagenome | feature: garden; material: soil; isolation source: compost soil in an enriched community after 214 h of incubation | place: Germany: Experimental Botanical Garden Goettingen | collected...
CGGCGCTGCTGGTGTACTTCGCGGCGAAGATGATCTATTCGGCGATTCACCACGAGGCGCTGCTGGCCGAAACGGCGGAGGTCGGGAACAACTCCCACCGCAAGGAGTTCTTGCGCGGGATCTTTCTCGCCATGTCTTCGCCCAGTGCGATTCTCTGGTTCGCGGCAGTGGGCGGCACCCTGATCGCCCGTTCCGGTGGCGGTGGCCCGCTCAGTTCGGCACTGTTTCTCGGCGGCTTCCTCTGTGCCGGGTTGCTCTGGTCGGCAGGCTTGTGCTTCGCCGCGAGCCATGGCGGCAAGTTGCTGGGTGACAAATTGCTGCGTTATTCCTACATGGCATCGGCGGCGATCTTCTGCTATTTCGCGGTCTACGTGATCCTATCGGGTTACAACGAATTCGTTGGCGTCGCTGCCGTCGAGCAATTGCACGCACTGTAATTGGGCGAATCGGGTTTGGCTTCTATACTCCCAGCCGAACCCATTTTTATGCGTCAGGAGTCGAGTCATGGATGAGTTAGCACGCGTCGAACTGACGCAACCACGCTTCGAACACGGGCACTTCCTGCTGATTGCAGGACTGGGCGGAACATTTACCCAACAAACCGTTCAAGGTATTCCCGAACTCTGGGAGAAGTTCAACCCGCATCTGGGCCAAATTCCGGGTCAAAAAGGCGAAGTCACTTACGGCGTCTGCTGCAATTTCGACGGCAAGGGCGGTTTCGATTACATCGCAGGGGTCGAGATCAGCAAGCTCGACGATTTGCCGGAAACCTACCGCTGGGTTGAAGTGCAGCCGCAGTATTACGCGGTGTTCGAGCACAAGGGGGCGCTGGATACCTTGTCGCAGACCTTTCGCTACATCTTCGACACCTGGCTGCCACAGTCCGGACACCAGGCGCTGGACGCCCCGGAGTTCGAACGCTACAGCGAAGACTTCAACCCCAAGCTCAACACCGGCAAACTGGAAATCTGGCTGCCGATCAAGGCGTGACACGTGTATCGAGAGACGGATCAGCCGATTCGTCTCTCGATGTCCCACGGCGGCTGATTTATCATCCCCAGCCTTTCCCACGCTGATTCCGAGCTGCCATGAACACCGTCATCCGCAACGTCACCCCCGCCGATCTGGACCGCTGCTTTGCCATCGAAACCCTTGCCTATGAAGGTGACGAAGCCGCGACCCGCGAGAAGATCGCCACCCGCATCGCCACCTGGCCCGAGGGGTTTATCGTTGCTGAGGTGAACGGCGTCGTCGCCGGTTTCATCAACTCCGGTGCGGCGTTTCAGGTGGAAATGTCGGACGAAGCGTTCAAGGAACTGATCGGCCACGACCCGGCCGGGCCGCACGTGGTGATCATGTCGGTGGTGGTGCACCCGGATTATCAGGGGCAAGGCCTGGCCAAGCGCCTGATGGGCGAGTTCATCGAGCGTATGCGTGGGATGGGCAAGGTCAGCATCAACCTGATGTGCAAGGAACGGCATATTCCGTTGTATGCCGGTTTTGGCTTTGCCTACGTCAAGCCATCGGCGTCCGACCATGGCGGCATGGCGTGGCATGAGATGATTTTGAAGCTGTAAGACTGTTGGAGATCCCCTGTGGGAGCGAGCCTGCTCGCGATTGCGGTACAACATTCAACAGAGATTTCGGCTGATAGTCCGCTTTCGCGAGCAGGCTCGCTCCCACAGTGGTTTTGTGTCGATTGTTGGTCCGTGTTTAGAACACCAACCCCATCCGCCGCTCATAACCGATCCGGCCCTTGTACGCCTCGCCGCTGTCGACAAAGCCAAACCTGGCGTACAGGGCGATGGCGGCTTCGTTGTCGGCATCCACCGACAACTCCAGCCCCCTGATTTCCGGCCAGGCCAGGCGCGCCGCCTCGGGCAGCGCTTGCAGGCAGGCCTTGCCGTAGCCCTTGCCCTGGGCGCGTTGATCGACTTGCAGGGCATGCAGGGTGGCGCTGTGTTCATCGGCCCAGGCCGGCAACACCGGCGGGCGCTTGAGCAGCAGGAACGCGACGGGCACATCCTCGGCCAGCAGGGCAAATCCCTTGACGCCGGGTCCGGGCTTGGACAACAACGTGTGCAAGGCGCCGTGGATGTCACCCGAGAATCTGATCTGTTGCGAATGTACTTCAATGGCCTCGACCTGTTGGCGCTGCAGCGCATTCAGGCTTTCATAAGGCACGAGTCGGGCTGTCACTGGAGTGTCCTTTTTCCAACGGAAATGAACCTCGGATTCTAGCGAGTTTGGCTTTATGGTTTATTTTTATTTCGTCTGTCGATTTGCCGGATCGCCGGACGACTAAGGGTGTCTTCACTATAAAAACCACGGAGAACCACCATGAACTCGCAAACCCAGATCCAGAACCTCATCGAGAACTATCGTCAGGCGGTCATGGCCAAGGACATTGAAAAAGTCATGGCTCTTTATGCCGATGACATCGTCTCCTTCGACGCGGTCAAGGCCCTGCAATTCAAAGGTAAGCCGGCGTATCGCGCGCATTGGCAGGCCTGCATGGAAATGTGCCCCGGCCCTCACATCTTCGAATTCCACGAAATCACCATCGAGCCGTCCCAGGAAATTGCGTTCGCTCACTGGCTGGCCCATTGCGGTGGCACCAACGACAAGGGCGAAACCCAGTCCTGCTGGATGCGCGTCACCGCCTGCTATCGGCAAGAAGCCGGGCTGTGGCAGATCGTCCACGAACATTGGTCGGCACCGTTCGACATGACCAGCGGCGCGACGCTGTTCGATCTCAAACCCTGATCGTCGGGAAGCCGAGCCAGAATGCCAATCAGCGGCCATAGTTGATCGTTCGATAAGGAGAGCGTGATGAAGTATTTATGCCTGGTCTACAGCGATGAGCGCCTGCTGCATTCGCTGCCGGAAAGCCCGAAGGACGAAGAGTGCATGGCCTATGCCGAGTCGATCCAGGGCAGTGGCCGGATGGTCGCCGCCGAGGCGCTGGAGTCGGTACAGACTGCCACCACGGTGCGCATGCGCAACGGCAAGATGTCGATCACCGATGGCCCGTTCGCTGAAACCAAGGAGCAACTGGCCGGCTTCTACCTGATCGATGCCAAGGACCTCAACGAAGCCATCCAGGTCGCCGGGGACATTCCGGCGGCCCGGGTCGGCAGTGTCGAAGTGCGCCCCGTTCGGCAGTTGAATCCTTAAGATGCCAGGGCTGCCGGTTCAGGCGCAGGTCGAGCGGGTCTATCGCGAAGAGTCGCGGCGCATTCTTGCGACCCTGATTCGCTTGCTGGGGGATTTCGACCTCGCCGAAGAGGCCTTGCACGAGGCGTTTTTCATCGCGGTCGAACGCTGGCAGCGTGACGGCGTGCCGGACAATCCGCGGGCCTGGCTGGTGTCCACCGGGCGCTTCAAGGCCATCGATGCCTTGCGCCGGCGCGCGCGTTTTGCCGCGTCGCGGCCTTTGCTGATCGCGCAACTGGAGGCGCTGGAACAGGCCGACTGGAGTGATGAAGACGTGGAAGACGATCGCCTGCGGCTGATCTTCACTTGCTGCCACCCGGCCCTGGCGGCCGACGCACAAGTGCCGCTGACGCTGCGGGAAGTCTGCGACCTGACCACGGAAGAAATCGCCCGGGCCTTTCTCTCGGCCCCGGCCACCATCGCCCAGCGCATCGTGCGCGCCAAGGCGAAGATCCGCGATGCGAAAATCCCTTATCAAGTGCCGACGCTCGCTGAGTTGCCCGAGCGCCTGGACAGCGTATTGCGGGTGATTTACCTGGTGTTCAACGAGGGCTACTCGGCGTCCATCGGGGCCGAACTGATACGTGAGGATTTGACCCGCGAAGCGATCCGCCTCGGCCGGTTGCTGGTGGAACTGCTGCCGGAGCCAGAGGTAATGGGCTTGCTGGCATTGATGCTGCTGCACGAGTCGCGCCGCCCGGCCAGGACCTCGGCGAGTGGCGAGTTGATCGTGCTGGATGAGCAGGACCGTTCGCTGTGGGACGCCGGGTTGATCAGCGAAGGTTGCACGCTGGTCGAGCGGGCGCTGACCATGGGACGATTCGGACCCTATTGCCTGCAAGCGGCGATCGCGGCGGTGCACGCCGAAGCCCCGACGGCGGGGGAAACCGATTGGCCGCAGATTGTCGGTCTGTATGACGTCCTGCTGCGGGCGGTGCCGTCGCCGGTGATCGAGTTGAATCGTGCGGCGGCGATTTCGCAACGCGATGGTCCACTGGCGGGGCTGACGTTGGTCGACGCCATTCTGGAGCGGGGAGAACTGCTCGACTACCACCTGGCACATTCGGCGCGGGCGGAGTTCTGTCGGCAACTGGGCCGCAAGCAAGAGGCGCGGGCGGCGTGGGAACGGGCGCTGGCGTTGACCCGGCAAGAGCCGGAGCGGCGGTTTATCGAAGAGCGGCTCAAGGCGTTGGAGTGATGCGGCTGTTCTGGCCTCTTCGCGAGCAAGCCCGCTCCCACAGGTGACCGAAGCGTTCAGGCGAATGAGGTCTGAATGTGGGAGCGGGCTTGCTCGCGAATGGCCGCGCCGCTATTCCAGCATCTTGCCCAACAACCAGCTCCCCGCCGGCCCCGGCGGATTCAGCCGCGACCACAACGCATCCACCGACACCGTTTTCGGCCAGCCGCGCACCACCAGTTCCTGCAACGTACCAGGCCCGAATCGCTCGACCAGCCAGCGGGGCAACGGCGCCCAGCCGAATCCGCCCTGGGCCATTTCCAGCAGCATCAGATAACTCGGCGCCGACCAGACGCGGCCCTTCGCCCGACTTTCATAGGGATTGATGATGGTGGCCAGGCGAAGTTCGCGGTGTTGCTGCAGTACGTCCCGATCGACGCAGTCCAGCGTCGCCAACGGGTGTGCCCGGGACACGAACAAGGCGATTTCCGTGCGCTCGTCCACTGTCGAGCTGACCAGGTCCGGTGGGTAGCTGTCCTGCATTTCGGCGAAGGCAATCTGCGCCCGGCCGCTTTGCACCAGCGACATCAGGTCATCGCATTCGGCGATCAGGCACTCGAGCTCCAGGTCCGGGTAACGCTGCTCGAAGGCACTCAGGGCGGCTTCGAAGCGGTCCGACTGATAGGTATCGGACAGCGCCACCGTCAGCTTCGCTTCCACCCCTTGGGACAGTTGACTGGCGGCTATTTCCAGGCGACTGGTGGCGGCCAGGATGTCTTCGGCCCGTTGCAGCATGACGTGCCCGGCCGGGGTCAGCCCGGGCTTGCGGCTGCTGCGGTCGAACAGCGTCAGGTTCAGGTCGATTTCCAGGCTGGCCACCGCCGCGCTGATGGTCGACTGACTGCGGCCCAACTTGCGTGCCGCGGCGGAAAACGAGCCTTGGGTCGCGGCTTCGACAAATGCCAGCAACACTTCGTGAGAGGCCATGAACTATCGCCTTGATCGATGGTTATTGGTTATGAAGTATCGGTGTGATGACAGATCATGGCAACCACAGTCACTCAAGGGAGTTCGGCCATGAGCGCCAACAAATCCATTACTGAACGTATTTTTCAAGCCATCGGCTTCGAACTGCTGGCCATCCTGATCTGTACCCCGTTGCTGGCCTGGATCATGAAGAAACCGATGCTGGAAATGGGCATGGTCACCGTCCTCATCGCCGGCCTGGCCCTGGCCTGGAACGTGGTCTTTAACGGTATGTTCGATCGGCTGCTCAAGCGTCTCGCCATCGCACACAACGCCTGGGTTCGCGTGGTGCATGCGCTGTTGTTCGAAGGCGGACTGGTCGCCCTCGGCGTACCGCTGATCGCCTGGTGGCTGAATGTCAGCCTGTGGCAGGCGTTCCTGCTGGATATCGGTGTGTTGCTGTTCTTCCTGCCGTACACCTACGTCTACCACTGGATGTATGACGTGGTTCGGGAGCGGATGCTGGTGACTCGCGAGGTTTGCTGAGTCGTGTGTGAACCGGTTTTTGTGGCGAGGGGGCCTGTTGGCTTATAGATCTGATACCGGTCCTTGTGGGAGCGAGCCTGCTCGCGATGGCGGCGTGTCAGTCAACATCATTGCTGAATGTCAGACCGCTTTCGCGAGCAGGCTCGCTCCCACAGGTTTTGCACCAGATCAGACGTGGAAGTAACCCACGCACGAATCGAACGGCAGGCGCTTGAGTTCGATCTTGTTCAGGTCGAGCACTTCACGCAGGGCCTTGGTTTCGCCCGGGAAGTTGCGGTAGGCGACTTCGTCGAGCACCACGATCGCGCCTTTGGGCATGTACGGCAGGAAGGTTTCCAGCGCGACTTTGGTCGACTCGTACAGGTCGGTGTCGAGGATCAGCATGGCCACGACCAGGTCCGGACGGGTCTTGACCCACTCCGGTACGGTCTTGACGATGTCGCCCTTGACCAGCTCGCAGCGCGGAATGCGGTTGACCGGGCGCAACAGGTCGTTGGCGTCGATCATGTCCTGGATCAGCGACTGGTCGGTGTCGGCGAACATGGTCTCGTTGACGTCGGCCGGGTCTTCTTTCTTGTCGATGCTCTGGAAGCCTTCGAAGGTGTCGAAACCCACGATCGAGCGGTTGATCGCATACGGCTCGAGGATCATCGACAGGTGCATGTAGAGCATCAACGAGTTGCCCTTGTACACGCCGCACTCAATGATCGCGCCCGGCACTTCTGCGACCTTCTTGAACAATTCCATGCGCGACAGCGCGGCGGTCACGCCAATGCGGTTGGCGAAGACGAACGGCGCGTCGGCCACGTATTCGGCATCGACCCGTTTCAGGACGTTGGTACGGGTTTCGTTGTACTGGGCCTCGGCGGGCGTGATGCGACGCTTGGTCATTGCGGGATTCCTCGGAAATTCGAAAAGTCGTGGACGTGGAAGTAGTCTTTGAAACCGGCGCCGACATCCGGGCAGGCGCTGTCGACGTTGATCGCGCCGCGCTGCTGCTTGAGGTCGTCGAGGTGCATCAGGCGAAAGTCCACACTGAAGCGGGTTTGTTGCGTGTAATTGGGCACGGTGCCGTGCAGGTGCGAACCCGAGAACACCAGCATCTCGGCGGTGTTGCCGGCGATGCGCAGCTCAGAGGCGCTGTTGATCGCTTCGGTGGGCACCGGGTGCTGGCGCGCCTCTTCCTTGACGTTGTCCTTGGCGCGCTGGCGTTGCACGCCGATCCAGTCGGACAGGCTCCACTGCGCCGAGGTGTTTTTCACCGGGACGTCGAAGTAGGCCGGGTTGATCATCATGGTCTGCTCAGGCTGGATCGTGTAGACCGGCATCCAGGTATTGATCTGGCAATCGACACCGCCATACCAGGTATCGCGATGGGGCTTGTAGGCATAACTGACGCCGGCGTGCAGGTAGTCGTAGTTGGGCACGACACGGATGCGCGGTACGTCGAAAATGAATTCCTCGGGAGCGGCACCGATTTCGTCGGTGAAGCTGCGGATCAGCTCCTTGGCACGCAGGCTGTTGGTGAACTGGCCCTTGAGGCGGGTCACCAGCACCACGAACTCTTCCACCGGCATCAGCGTGTGCAGCGCCTGGTGGTTGGTCTCGCCATCGAAGGCCGCCGTGATGCTTTCCTGGGCAAAGGCACAGAGTTCCTTTGCCGCTTTCAGTTCGGTGTTGAGGAAGATGTCGCCAGCGTAGATCGCACTTCTGAAATCAGCGTGCTTGTGCAACTGATTGATGAATAAGTTCACGGTTCTCACCCAGGAATACTTTGGCTCTCATAAGAGTCGGCAACAGGCTGACAAACTGAAGGGCTGGCGGACGTGTGGTGCGTCAATAAAGCGCAAGCCTTTGAGCATGCGAGCAAATGCCGTGCCGCTGGACGAAAAAAATCCCGACGGGAAAACCCGCCAGGATGATGTGCTTCGAACCCAGGCTGCGACCCTGGGATTTGCACTCCCACAAGATTCCAGCTGCGGTCAATAATCCTGCTGCTTACGAAACGCCCAGCGCCCGGCAATCACGGTAAAGGTCGCGACCAGCGCCACCAGCACCCAGAAACCCTCCGGATCCTCGGCCAGCGGAATGCCGCCGACGTTCATGCCGAAGAAACCGGCGATGATGTTGATCGGCAGCGCCAGCACCGTCACCACTGTCAGGGTGAACAGCGTGCGGTTGGTCTGCTCGTTGATGTTGGCGGCGATCTCTTCCTGCAACAGCTTGATCCGCTCACCCAGCGCCGTGAGGTCGTTGATGATCAGCGCAAACTCCTCGGTGGATTTGCGCAACTCCTTCACGTCTTCCTTTTGCAGCCATTGCGGCGGCCGGTTGAGCAGGCGCAGCAACGAGCCCGGTTCCAGCGCCAGCAGCCGTTGCAAGCGCACCAGCACCCGGCGATTGGCGCCCAGTTCAGCGCGGTTGGTCGACAGCCGTGAGGACAGCAATTCGTCTTCGATCTGGTCCACGCTCTGGCTGGTCTTGCGCACGATCTGGGTCAGCACTTCACCCTGGTCGCGCAGCAGATGCACCAGCAACTCCAGCGGGGAGCGAAAGCACTCCCGGGCCTTCACCGACGAGCGCAATTTGTCCACCGAGTGCAGCGGTTGCAGGCGTGCGCTGATGATCAATTGGCTGCGGGCGCACACCCACAGGGTCGAGACATCCGACGAGACCATGTTGCTGAGGTTGAACACCACATCGTTGACCACCGCCAGCAACGCGGAGTCGACATGTTCGATGCGCGTCGAGCGCGAGCCTTCGTGCAGCGCCTCGAAAAATTCCTCGGGCAACTCCAGATGACTTTTCATCCAGCGTTCGCACGCGGCGTGGGCGAGGTTCAGGTGCAGCCAGAGAAATTGCTCGTCGCTTTCCGGCTGTTGCAGGTACTGCAAGGCCTCGGCGGAATTGATTTCCCGACCGGCCTCACCGGGGCGAAAACTGAAACCGTAAAGCAGGCCGAACAGATCCGTGTCGCGATGACTGTGATCGATGCTGTGGTTCATGAGGACTCGCAAGGGGAGGCGCCTGTCACGTGTTTTACAGGTTCACTTGAGCGGCATCATCGCAAGCGGGGATGACGTTTTGGTGACGGGAAAATAACGCAAACGATTGCTCTACCGGCGGTCGGGATATTCTCAAGAATCGCTCTGGCTAGCCGATCACGCTTGGGTTCAGTTGCGCGCCGCAGGCCTAGGCCGGGACCGCAGACAGGGATGTCCGGACACTTTTCACGCCTTAACGGGGCGTGCCTCATTCCTGTCATGAGTACCCTGCGATGCTTTTGCAAAAGTCCCTGAGAGCACAAATTCTCGCCCTGCTGAGCGGCAGCCTGCTGGCGATGCTGTTGATCGCCCTGGCGTGCTTTCACTTCCTGTCCAGCGGCGTGCAGAACTACGCCAATCTGATCGAAGGCCCGCTGCATACCTCGCAATTGATCGATGAAGCCAACCTGCAATTCAAGGTGCAGGTGCAGGAGTGGAAAAACGTCCTGTTGCGCGGCAAGCAACCGGCGGACCTGAGCAAGTACTGGGGGCAATTCGAAGACCGTCAGCGCGATGTGCAAAACATCCTTGGCGAACTGGCCGCGCAGAAGGGCATCGAGCCGCAACTCAAGAGCCGCATCGAGCGCTTGCGTGACGAACATCGCCAGTTGGGCGCGGCCTATCAGAAGGGCCGGGACGCGTTCGTGGCCGCCGGTGGTGATCCTGCGGCGGGCGACGCGGCGGTCAAGGGCGTGGACCGCGCCGCCAGCGATCAGATGAGTGAGCTGGTCAGCGAGTTGCGCAAGCAGGGCGCCGAGCAATCGACACTGATCAGCGCCGCTGCCGATCGCACGGTGATGCTGGGGATCATTGTGATGTTGGTTTCGGGGTTGCTGATCGGCCTGCTGAGCCTGTGGCTGGTCAACCGCAACCTGGTCGAACCGATCCGCAAACTGATCGAATACGTGGCGCAGCTCAGCCAGGGTCGTCTTGCCGAGCGCGTGGCCAGCACCCGTCAGGACGAGTTGGGCAAACTGGCGATGGCCGCCAACACCCTGCGCGATTTCCTCGCCGAAACCTTCAGCCGTTTGCAGCGCAGCGCGTCGGACCTGGACAGCGCCAGCGGTGAGTTGAATTCGATTGCCACCGTGATGGCCGGCGGTACCAACGAGCAGTTCAACCGCACCGATCAGGTGGCCACGGCGATGAACGAAATGTCCGCTACGGCACAGGAAGTCGCCCGTCATGCCGCCGAAGCGGCGCGGGCCGCCGACGATGCCGACCAGTCCGCCCAGCAGGGCGAAAAAGTCATGCAGGGCACCATCCACACCATCACCCAGATGCGCGGCGAAATCGCCAACACCGCCACGGTCATCCGCCAACTGGAAACCGACAGCGGGCGCATCGGCAAGGTCCTGGAAGTGATTCGCGGCATCGCCGAACAGACCAACCTGCTGGCGCTCAACGCGGCCATCGAGGCGGCCCGCGCCGGTGAGGCCGGACGCGGATTTGCGGTGGTGGCCGATGAAGTGCGCAGCCTGGCCCAGCGCACGGCGGCGTCGATCATCGAGATCAACCAGATCATCCAGACCGTGCAGACCGGTGCAATCGAAGCGGCCCAGGCGATTGAAAGCGGTCAGTCACGCAGCGAACAAAGCGTGCAGCAAGTGACGGAGGCCGGCGCCATGCTCGAACGCATCACCCTGGCCGTGGAAGCCATCCGCGACATGAACCGTCAGATCGCCACTGCCGCCGAAGAACAGACCTCGGTGGCCGAAGACATCTCGCGCAACCTCACCGAGATCACCAGCATCGCCAGCACCAACCTGGACAACGTGCAGCGCACTGAAGCGGCCAGCACCAACCTGCACGGTTTGTCGGGGCGGTTGAACGAGGTGACGGCGCGCCTGAGCGCTTGAATCCCGAAAACGCAAAAGCCGCACGATGTTCCCATCGTGCGGCTTTTGTCTGTTTCGCGATTACGTGTCCTGTTTGTTTTCCAGGACCTTGCCGTTGGAGGCATCGATGTCCACATCCCACTCGACGTTCTTGGCGTCACGCAGTTCGACTTCGTACTCGTAACCGTTGAAGTGGTTGTCCAGCTCGGTCTTGGTAATCGTTGCACCCGGGTGCAGATCCAGGGCGATCTTGTTCAGGTCTTCCAGTGGCTTGATCTTGCCGTCCTTGACCAGTTGCGGGATCTGATCGACCCGCACATCGGCCTGGGCCAGGCCGGCGCTGAGGGTCAGGGTTGCAGCGGTAAACAAAGCAGTCAGGGTCTTCATGGGCTTCTTTCCTTGGGTGATCCGTTCAAGTGAGATCAGGTTAGCCTGTGTAACTTAATCCACCCTTAAATCCCTCGACATGTCCTGCATCAATCCCAGTAGGAGCGAGCCTGCTCGCGATGCAGGCACCTCGGTGTCATGCCAGGCACGGCTCAATAGCCGTTGTTCTTCAACACTTGATCGACACTCGCCGCCGGTCGTTTATAGAACTTCAACAACTCACTGGCGCGATTGGTGAAGATACCGTCGACTCCGGCGTCCATGACTTTCTGGTAGTCCACCGCATCGTCGATGGTGTAGACGTGCACCAGCAGGCCCTGGTCGTGGGTGTACTGGTTCATCCAGGGTTGCACCAGATCCGAGTAACTCTGGTCGCCACCCTGGGTCAGTGCGGCGGACGGGCCGGTGCCGATGGCGCCCTGGGCCTTGGCGTAGTCGACCCAGTGCTGGAATTCGGCTTTGTCCTTCGGTTGCTGTTTGGCGTAGTAAGCGGCTTTGTC
>RCUH01002250.1_pt1 | contig 11649 bp, 7 predicted proteins | sample 2166191 | NCBI WGS metagenome assembly RCUH01 (sample SAMN09932848, study PRJNA488358) | compost metagenome | feature: garden; material: soil; isolation source: compost soil in an enriched community after 214 h of incubation | place: Germany: Experimental Botanical Garden Goettingen | collected...
GCACGCTAGTCTCCCTCGTCGGGATCGGCCTTATCGGCGCCTGGTCCGATGCCATGGTGACCCTGTCCCTGGTGCTGACCTCGCTGTTCTTCTGCGTGCTGATAGGCTTGCCGGTCGGCATTTTGCTGGCCCGTAGCGAGCGGCTCTCCACCTGGACCCGGCCGCTGCTGGATGCCATGCAGACCACCCCGGCCTTCGTCTACCTCATCCCCATCGTCATGCTGTTTGGCATAGGCAACGTGCCCGGGGTGGTGGTGACCGTCATCTTCGCCCTGCCCCCCATGATCCGCCTCACCATGCTGGGCATTCGCCAGGTGCCCGCCGATCTGGTGGAGGCGGCCCACTCGTTCGGTGCCAGCCCCTCCCAGCTGCTGTTCAAGGTACAGCTGCCGCTCGCCATGCCCACCATCATGGCCGGGGTCAACCAGACCCTGATGCTGGCGCTCTCCATGGTGGTGATCGCCTCCATGATTGCGGTCGGCGGCCTGGGCCAGATGGTGCTGCGCGGCATAGGCCGCCTCGACATGGGGCTCGCCTCCATCGGCGGCCTCGGCATAGTGCTGCTGGCCATCGTCCTCGACCGACTGACCCAGGCGATGGGGCAGCCGGATCGCAGCCGGGTCGGCCGCTGGTATCAGCGCGGCCCCGTCGCCCTGCTGCTGCGTCTGTGTGGCCGCGGCAAATCCCTCGATTACCAAGGAGTTAAAGCATGAAACAGATCACCAAAGGATTGACCCTGAGCGCCCTGCTGCTGAGTTCCCTCGCCATGGCCAGCACCGAGTTGCCGGGGGAGGGGGTCAAGGTGCAGCCCCTGCAGAGCTCCTTGCCGGAGGAGGCCTTTCAGAGCCTGCTGGTCAGCAAGCTGATGGGGCGCCTCGGCTACGAGGTGCAGCCCGCCCAGGAGGTGGACTACAACGTGGCCTACGCCTCGGTGGCGCAGGGGGATGGCACCTTCCTCGCCTTCAACTGGATACCGCTGCAGGACAACAAGTACCAGCAGGCGGGGGGTGACAAGGTGTTCTTCCGCCAGGGCACCTATGTGGCCGGTGCCGCCCAGGGGTACCTCATCGACAAGAAGACGGCGGTCCAATACGGCATCACCAACCTGGGCCAGCTCAAGGATCCCAAGCTGGCGGCCCTGTTCGACGGCGATGGCGACGGCAAGGCCGATCTGGTGGGCTGCAACCCGGGCTGGGGCTGTGAGGGAGCCATCAACCATCATCTGGGCGAGTTCGGCCTGACCCCCACGGTGACCCACAAGCAGGGCAACTACGCGGCCCTGATCGCCGATACCCTGGCCCGTTATCAGGCCGGCAAGCCGGTGCTCTACTACACCTGGACCCCTTACTGGCTCAGCAGCGAGCTGGTGCCGGGCAAGGATGTGGTGTGGCTGGAGGTGCCCGCCGATGCCCCTGATGGGGACAAGACCCGGCTGCCGAACGGCAAGAACTACGGTTTTGCCGTCAACACCATGCACATAGTCGCCAACAAGGCCTTCACCGATGCCAACCCGGCGGCAGCCAAGCTGTTTGCCATCGTCAAGCTGCCGTTGAACGACATCAACATCCAGAACGGCCTGATGAACAAGGGGCAGAACAAGCCGGCGGATGTGGAGCGCCACGCCGATGCCTGGCTCAAGGGGCATGAAGCCTTGGTCAATGACTGGCTGACCCAGGCACGCGCCGCCGCAGCGCAAGACAAATCAGCGGGCTAAGGCCCCCTCGGCGCGGCCCAGCCCATGGATGTCAGCAAGCAAAACGCCCGGCCATTGCCGGGCGTTTTTTATGGTCAGCCGCTTGCACCTGGGCTCAGATGCCGGATCCGTCGTGCTCACCGCTCTCTTCGTGCAGGCCGCACTCGCGCTTGAGGCCGAAGAAGCGGGTCTGCTCCTCGCTCATGCCCGGCTCCCACTTGGTGGTGGTGTGCACATCGCCTACCGAGAGGTAACCCTGCTCCCACAGGGGGTGGTAGGGCAGATCGTGCTCCTTGAAGTAGTAGAAGACGTCCTTGTTGCTCCAGTCGATCACCGGCAGGAACTTGAATCGGCCGCGCTGTATGGCCAGCACCGGCAGCTTGCCGCGGCTGCCCGCCTGCTCCCGGCGCAGGCCGGAGAACCAGGTACGGGCGCCGAGCTCGCTCAGGGCGCGGTCCATGGGCTCCACCTTGTTGAGCTGGTTGTAGCGGGTGATCCCCTCCACTCCCTGCTCCCACAAGAGGCCGAAGCGGGCCTCCTGCCAGGCCGGGCTGAGCTCGGCCCGGTAGATCTTCAGGTTGAGGCTGAGCCGCTCGGTCAGCTGGTCGATGAAGTGGTAGGTCTCGGGGAAGAGATAACCGGTATCGGTCAGCACCACGGGCACATCGCTCCGCTCGCGGCTCACCAGGTGCAGCATCAGCGCCGCCTGGATGCCGAAGCTCGACGACAGCACATGTTCCCCCGGCAGATTCGCCAGCGCCCAGCGCACCCGCTCGGAGGCGCTCATGGCGTCCAGCTCCCGGTTAAGGGGGGCCAGCGCCTCGCTCTGCTCCTCCCGGCCGAGGGCCAGCAGGGCTTGCAGATCGAGCCGCCCGTCGGCGGTGAGCCAGGGCTGCCCGCTAGTTGCTAGTTCAGGCTGCATAGAAGTCCCTCGCGGAATCGATAACGGGGGCCACTATGCCTGCGCGGATCACGAAGTCGCCGAAGCACTCGGCTCCGTCGCGCTCCTTGGCCCAGCGGCCGATCAGGGCATCGAGTTCGGCCAGGATCTGCGGTTCCGTGATGTTCTCCTGATAGAGACGCGGGATCCGGGTCCCCTCCAGGTTGCCCCCCAGGTGCAGGTTGTAGCGGCCGGGGGCCTTGCCCACCAGACCCACTTCCGCCAGCATGGCGCGGCCGCAGCCGTTGGGGCAGCCGGTGACCCGGAAGATGATGGCGTCATCCGCCAGCGCGTGTTTGGCCAGCAGACCTTCGATGTCGGTGACGAAGGCTGGCAGCATGCGCTCCGCTTCTGCCATCGCCAGCGGGCAGGTGGGCAGGGCCACGCAGGCCATGGACTGCTTGCGCTGCTCGCTCACGCCGTCATCCAGCAGGCCATACTGGCGCGCGAGTGCTTCGATGCGGGCCTTCTCGCTGGCAGGCACGCCTGCGATGATCAGGTTCTGGTTGGCGGTGAGGCGAAAATCCCCCTGATGCACTTTGGCGATCTCTAGCATGCCGGTTTTGAGCGGCTTGCCCGGAAAGTCCAGCAGGCGGCCATTCTCGATGAAGAGGGTGAGGTGGTGCTTGCCGTCTATCCCTTCCACCCAGCCGAAGCGATCCCCACGGCTGGTGAACTCGTAGGGGCGACTCTCGGCGAAGGGGATGCCCGCGCGGCTCTCCACCTCGGCCTTAAAGGCCTCCACCCCCACGCGTTCAAGAGTGTACTTGGTCTTGGCGTTCTTGCGGTTGACCCTGTTGCCCCAGTCGCGCTGGGTGCTGACCACGGCGGCCGCCACTTCCAGCACGTGGGAGAGCGGGATGAAACCGAAATCGCTCGCCTTGCGCGGGTAGGTGCTGGTGTCGCCGTGGGTCATGGCCAGACCCCCGCCCACCAGCACGTTGAAGCCCACCAGCTTGCCGCCATCTGCGATGGCCACGAAGTTGAGATCGTTGGCGTGGATGTCCACATCGTTGTGGGGCGGGATCACCACTGTGGTCTTGAATTTGCGCGGCAGGTAGTTGGAACCCAGGATCGGCTCCTCGTCACCCCCCAGCTTCTCGCCATCCAGCCAGATCTCCACGTAGGCGCGGGTCTTGGGCAGCAGGTGCTCGGAGATCTTCTTGGCCCACTCGTAGGCCTCCTGGTGCAGCTCGGACTCCACCGGGTTGCTGGTGCAGAGCACGTTGCGGTTCACGTCGCCGGCGGTGGCTATGCTGTCGATGCCGGTGCTGTTGAGGGTCTGGTGCATCAGCTTGATGTCGCGCTTCAAGACACCGTGGAACTGGAAGGTCTGGCGGGTGGTCAGGCGGATGCTGCCGTAGAGGCTGTGCTCCTCGGCGAACTTGTCGATCACCTGCCACTGGGCCGGGGTGATGATGCCGCCCGGCAGGCGGGCGCGCAGCATGACGTTGTGCAGGGGCTCCAGCTTCTGGGCGGTGCGCTCGGGGCGGATGTCTCTGTCATCCTGCTGATACATGCCGTGGAAGCGGATCAGCTGGAAGTTGTCGCCGTTGAAGCCACCGGTGAGGGGATCCTGCAGATCCTGCTCTATGGTGCCGCGCAGGAAATTACTCTCGCGCTTGAGGCGCTCGTTGTCGGACAGTGGCCCTTCAACCGGTCCTGCTGCTTGTTTCGAGATTGGTTGCTTGCTCATCAGTAGACATCCCTTTGATAACGTTTGGCACGACGCAATTCGCTCAAATACTCTTCTGCTTCTTCACGGCTCTTGTGGCCATGATCGCTGATCACATCCAGCAGGGCCTCCTGCACATCCTTCGCCATGTGGTTGGCGTCGCCGCACACATAGAAGTGAGCACCTGCTTCCAGCCACTGGTAGAGCTCAAGGCCTGCCTCGCGCAGGCGGTCCTGCACATAGATCTTGTTGGCCTGATCCCGGCTGAAGGCCAGGGAAATCTTCGACAGCAGGCCGGATTTCACATAACGCTGCCACTCCACCTGATAGAGGAAGTCCTGGGTGAAGTGAGGGTTGCCGAAGATGAGCCAGTTCTTGCCCTCGGCCCCTTGTGCCTCACGCTCCTGCATAAAGGCGCGGAAGGGGGCTATGCCGGTGCCCGGACCCACCATGATGACGGGGGTATCGGGATTGGCCGGCAGGCGGAAGTTGTCGTTGTGCTCCACGAACACCCTGACCTCGGCGTCCTCGGCCAGGCGGTCCGCCAGATAGGAGGAGGCGCCGCCAGATCGCACTGTGCCATCTTCCTGGGGATAGCGCACCACGCCGACTGTCAGGTGTACCTCTTCCTCCACCTCGCTCTGGGCGGAGGCGATGGAGTAGAGGCGCGGGGTCAGCGGGCGCAGCAGTTTGACAAGCTGATCCGCGCTCAGGGAGGAGGGGAAGCGCTTGAGCACATCCACCACCTGGGCGCTGGCCACCAGGGCGTTGACCTGGGCCTTGTCGCCGGCGAGATCCTTGAGCGCCGCATTGCCCGAAATGTCAGCGAGTCCTGTGATAAAGCCGCCGTGCAAGCGGGTCAGCTCGAAGTGGCGGGTCAGGGCCGCGCGCAAGGGGCCCTGTGCGGTGGTTTCATCGCCGGAGAGGCCGGTCAGGGCCAGCACTTCGCCCACCAGATCGGCGTCATTGTCGAACCAGATGCCCAAGGCATCCCCCGGCTGATAAGTGATGCCGGACTCTTCCAGGTTGATCTCGATGTGGCGGATGTCCTTGGTGGAGTCGCGGCCGGTGATCTTCTGATTGACCGACAGGCGGGCAGGGAAGGGGTTCTCCTTGTGATACTGGCTGTGGCCGACGGCTTGCTGCACCGAACCCGCTACGCTGGCGGTCGCGGCCCCTGCGGACAGGGTGGCGGCGACGGCATTGACTGCCTGCTCGCCCCAGGCCTTGGCCGCGTCCTGATAGTCCACGTCCAGGCTCGCGAGTTCATGAATGCGCTCGGCACCCGCTTTTGACAGGAAGTCGTCGAAGTCCTTGCCGGTCTGGCAGAAGAATTCGTAGGAGCTGTCACCCAGCCCCAACACGGCGAACTTGAGTCCTTCGAGTTTGCCAATCTTGCCTTTTTTAAGCTGCTCGAACAGATCCACCGCGCTCTCCGGCGGCTCACCCTCCCCGTAAGTGCTAACGATCACCAGCAGATGGCTCTCTTTCTTGAGCTGCTTGGGTTTGTAGTCCGCCATCGAGGTCAGGGTCACCGGCAGGCCGTGGGCCTTCGCCTGCGCCTGGATGGCGCTGGCGACACCCTTGGCGTTGCCGGTCTGGGAGCCGTAGAGAATGGTCAGGCTGCCACCTGGGGCGGCCACGGCGGCGCTGGTGGCGACGCTCTGGACGCCTGACTGGGAGAGGCCGTAGAGATAACCGCTCACCCAGGCGAGTTGCTGGGTGTTGAGGGTCGACAAGACCTGATTCAGCTGGCGCTGCTGCTCGTCAGAGAGCGGGCTTATGGTGGGTATTGGGGCTGTCAATTGCATCACACACGTCTTCCATGGTCTGATTTTTGGTCAGGTTAAGGGGTGCAATGAATAACAACAAAGAATAAAAATATCTTCTTTATGCGATTTATGAATTTATAAAGCCGAAATCCGCCTCAGCGGCTCCCCGGCTGTGGTATAAAAATCGCAATATTGAGTCCCCTTCCGCCTCTCAGGATCTGCCGATGTCCAGACTGTTCCATGTCAATGCCTTCAGCCAGCGCCCCTTCGGGGGCAACCCCGCCATCGTCGTATTGGGCCCCGAGCGCAGCGATGCCGAGCTGCAGGCCATGGCGGCGGAGTTCAACCTGTCGGAGACCGCCTTCCTCACTCCCCTGGGGGAGGCGCACTATCGGTTGCGCTGGTTTACCCCGACGGTCGAAGTGGATCTCTGCGGTCACGGCACCCTGGCGGCCGCCCATGTGCTGTGGCAGACCGGGGCTGTGGCTCGCTCCCAGGTGCTGCGCTTCGAGACCCGCAGCGGCCTGCTGGAGGCCAGCGCCGAGGGGGAGTGGATCCGGCTCGACTTTCCGCGCATCCCCCTTGCTCCGCTGACACTGGATCCCGCTTATGCCGAGGCCCTCGGCTGCACGCCGCTGCAGACCCTGGCCGCCGGCGCCAAGTTCCTGCTGGTGCTGGGGAGCGAAGAAGAGGTGCAGGGGCTCAAGCCGGACTTCCACGCCCTGCGGGCCCTGCCCGGTCGCGGCCTGATGGTGACGGCGCCCTCCAGCCGGGGAGGCGATGACTTCGTCTCCCGCTATTTCGCCCCCTGGGTCGGGGTGGAGGAGGATCCTGTCACCGGCTCCAACCACTGCGCCCTGGTGCCCTTCTGGGCCGAGCGACTCGGCAAGACGCAGTTGCGGGCACGCCAGATCTCCGCGCGGGGCGGGGAGCTGGTGCTCGAGTTGCAGGGGGATAGGGTGTGGATGTCGGGTCAGGCGCTGACCCTGTGGCAGGGGGAGTGGCTGCTGCCGCCCGCCCCATAAGCCGCCAGCCGGGTGTGCCGGTTCGCCAGCTTTGGTTTTCGCCATAAAAAACGCCCCGCAGTTGCGGGGCGTTTTCAGTGCCATCGGGCATCAGGCCAGGCCTGAGGCGATCGCTTATTTCTGTTGCGGGCGCAGAGCCGGGAACAGGATGACGTCGCGGATGGTGTGGCTGTTGGTGAACAGCATCACCAGACGGTCGATACCGATACCCTGACCGGCAGTGGGCGGCAGGCCGTGTTCCAGCGCGGTGACGAAGTCGGCGTCGTAGAACATGGCTTCGTCGTCGCCCGCTTCTTTCTGGTTCACCTGATCCTGGAAGCGCTTGGCCTGATCTTCCGCATCGTTCAGCTCGGAGAAGCCGTTGGCCAGCTCGCGGCCACCGATGAAGAACTCGAAGCGATCGGTCACGTCCGGGTTCTTGTCGTTGCGGCGGGCCAGCGGGGAGACGGCAGCCGGGTACTCGGTGATGAAGGTCGGTTGCAGCAGCATGTGCTCAACGGTCTCTTCGAAGATGGCGGTGATCACGTGGCCCAGCTCCCAGCCCTTCATCAGCTCGATGTGCAGACCCTTGGCGACGGCCTTGGCGCTCTCCAGGGTGGCCAGATCGTCCTGGGTCACATCCGGGTTGAACTTGAGGATGGACTCGACCATGGTGAGGCGCTGGAACGGCTGACCGAAGTCGATGGTCAGACCCTCTTCGCCCTCTTTGGCGTAACGGATCTTGGTGTCACCCAGGATGTCCTGGGCCAGGGTGCGCAGCAGCTCCTCGGTCAGGTCCATCAGATCGATGTAGTCGGCATAGGCCATGTAGAACTCGATCATGGTGAACTCGGGGTTGTGACGCACCGAGATCCCTTCGTTACGGAAGTTGCGGTTGATCTCGTAGACGCGCTCGAAACCACCGACCACCAGACGCTTCAGATAGAGCTCGGGGGCGATACGCAGGTACATGTCGATGTCCAGCGCATTGTGGTGGGTGACGAAGGGACGCGCGGAGGCACCGCCCGGGATGACCTGCATCATGGGGGTTTCCACTTCCATGAAGCGCTTCTCGTTGAAGAACTTGCGGATGCCGGCAACCACCTGGGTGCGGATCATGAAGGTCTTGCGGGACTCTTCGTTGGCGATCAGATCCAGGTAGCGCTGACGGCAGCGGGCTTCCTGGTCGGTCAGGCCTTTGTGCTTCTCGGGCAGCGGACGCAGTGCCTTGGTCAGCAGGCGGATTTCGCCCACATGGACGGAGAGCTCGCCGGTGTTGGTGCGGAACAGGGTCCCTTCCACGCCGACTATGTCCCCCAGATCCCACTTCTTGAACTGCTCGTTGTAGAAGCCTTCCGGCAGGTCGTCACGGGTCACGTAAATCTGGATCTTGCCAGCCATGTCCTGCAGGGTAGCGAAGGAAGCCTTGCCCATGATCCGGCGGGTCATGATACGACCGGCAATCTTCACCCGTTTATTCAAGGCCACCAGCTCGTCGGCGCTCTTGTCGCCAAACTCGGCGTGCAGATCGCCGGACAGGCTGTCACGACGGAAGTCGTTGGGGAAAGGGTTGCCCTGGGCGCGCAAGGCGGCCAGCTTGGAGCGACGCTCAGTCATCTCGTTGTTCAGTTCGAGAGTCTGGTCGACTTCCGGAGTAGTGGTTTGTTCAGACATGGTGATTCCTGCTGCTCTGTTTACAGGCCTGATTTCAGGCTGGCTTCGATAAACTTGTCCAAGTCGCCGTCGAGTACCGATTGGGTATTGCGGGTCTCGACGCCGGTGCGCAGATCCTTGATACGGGAGTCATCCAGTACGTAGGAGCGGATCTGGCTGCCCCAGCCGATGTCGGACTTGGTCTCTTCGAGGGCTTGCTTCTCAGCGTTCTGCTTCTGAATTTCCAGCTCGTAGAGCTTGGCCTTCAGCTGCTTCATACACTGATCTTTGTTCTTGTGCTGGGAACGGTCGTTCTGGCACTGCACCACCACCCCGGTGGGGACGTGGGTGATACGCACCGCGGACTCGGTCCGGTTGACGTGCTGACCACCGGCACCGGAGGCGCGGTAGACGTCGATGCGCAGATCCGCCGGGTTGATGTCGATCTCGATGTCGTCATCGATCTCGGGGTAGACGAACACCGAGCAGAACGAGGTATGACGACGGCCACCGGAATCGAACGGTGACTTGCGGACCAGGCGGTGCACGCCGGTCTCGGTGCGCAGCCAGCCGAAGGCATACTCGCCGGTGAACTTGACGGTGGCGGATTTGATGCCGGCCACGTCGCCGTCAGACAGCTCGATCAGCTCCGGCTTGTAGCCGTGGGCATCGCCCCAGCGCAGGTACATGCGCAGCACCATGTTGGCCCAGTCCTGGGCCTCGGTGCCGCCGGAACCGGACTGGATGTCGATGTAGCAGTCGGAGCCGTCGTGCTGACCGGAGAACATGCGACGGAATTCGAGATCCACCAGCTTGGCTTCCAGCTGATCGGCTTCGGCCACTGCCTCGTTGAAGGTCTCCTCGTCTTCGCCTTCGACCGCCAGGCTGACCAGCATCTCGACGTCCTCAGCACCTTGTGTCAAGACGTCTATGGTGTTGACCACGTTGTCCAGCGACACGCGCTCTTTGCCCAGCGCCTGTGCGCGCTCCGGCTCATTCCAGACATCCGGCTGTTCCAGCTCGGCATTGACCTCTTCTAGACGCTCTTTCTTGGCGTCATAGTCAAAGGTACCCCCTAAGCAGCTCGGTCCTCTCAGACAGCTCCTTAAGCTTGTTTAATACAGGATTGACTTCAAACATCGTGAAAACTCTCGGGGTCGATGTGATTTAAAAACGGGATATTCTAGCCAATTGCGGAAGGAATAAACAGGGTTGGCTGGCCCTGGCCGCCTTCTGTCACCGATTTCGGAGGCTATTTTGTGCTTTCTTGCGGAAAATATCGCCAGCCTCACCATTCTCCGCTTCAGTTTTGTGCGCTTTGGCCGCTAACAACAACATGGAGTGCCGCGCACTTTTCGAGTAATCCTGTTCCTGACCCCACAAGAAGAAAGCACGATGAAAAACCTATCACTCAAGCAGAAGATACTGTTGTCTGTGGTGATCGCCCTCTCCCTGGTGATCCTGCTGCTCTCCTGGCAGAGCTACAGCAGCCAGAAGTCCCTGTTGCTGCAAGGCAGTCAGGAACAGGTGCAGCGCCTCGGCAGCCAGCAGGCCGCCAGCGTCAGTGACTGGCTCGCCGCCCGTCGCGATGTCATCCAGGCGCTGGGCAACAAGGCCGGCCCCGACCCCCTCAACGCCCTGCAACAGGCGCAAGTTTCCGGCCGTTTCCAGCTCACCTATTTCGGTGAGGGCAGCGGCAAGATGAACGACTCTGACCCTTCCATCAACCGTGACGGCTATGATCCCCGCTCCCGTGGCTGGTATCAGGAAGCCATGGCCAAGGGCGGCATGATAGTGACCAAACCCTACCTGGACGTGGCCTACAACGTCATGGTGGTGACCCTGGCCCAACCGGCCCAGGGCGGCGTGGTCGGCGGCGATCTCTCCATCGCCTCCCTGGTGGAGGATGTCACCAAGATGGCCCTGCCGGCGGACGGTGTCGCCATCCTGATGCACAAGGACGGCACCGTCATAGCCTATAAAGATGCTGCCAAGGCGATGAAGCCCGCCAGCGAGATCGACAACGATCTCTCCAATGCCCTGATCGAGCAGAGCAAGAGCAGCAACAGCCTGCTCCCCGCCTATTTTGACAACGAAGGCCGCGACAAGCTGCTGTGGGCGACGGACATCCCGAACACCGACTGGGAGCTGGTGCTGGTGCTGGACAAGGCCACCCTGGAGGCGCCGCTCTCCTCCCTGCTGATGACCCAGCTCGGCCTGGCCCTGCTGGTGCTGGTGGGCAGCATCATCGCTATCTCCTGGCTGGTCAGCCTGCTGCTGGGCCCGCTTGGCAAGGTTTCCCAGGCCCTGGCCCGCATCGCCGACGGTAACGGCGATCTGACCCAGCGCATCAAGATCGATGCCAATGACGAGGTGGGCCAGCTGGCCAACAGCTTCAACCGTTTCGTCGGCAGCCAGCATCAGCTGATCGGCAACATCCGCCAGCTCGCCAACGAGCTGAATGCCGATGCGGAGCGCAGCCTGGTGACCAACCAGGCCGCGGTGGAAGAGCTGCAGCGTCAACAGCAGGAGGTGACCATGGTCGCCACCGCGGTCACCGAGATGGCGAGCGCCACCATGGAGATCGCCGGCAACGCCGAGAACACAGCCGCCGCCGCCCAGCAATCTGCCCAGAGCAGCGAGCAAGGCAAGATGCTGGTGAACCAGACTCGTCAGTCCATCAACAACCTGGCCGAGGAAGTGGGTCAGGCCACCGGCGTCATCGGCGAGCTGAGCCGCCACGCCCAGGCCATCTCCGGCATCCTCTCCACCATTCAGGGCATCGCCGAGCAGACCAACCTGCTGGCGCTGAACGCGGCCATCGAAGCGGCCCGTGCAGGTGAACAGGGTCGCGGTTTCGCCGTGGTGGCGGACGAGGTGCGGGTGCTGTCGCGCCGTACTCAGGACTCCAC
>RCUH01002252.1_pt1 | contig 11628 bp, 22 predicted proteins | sample 2166191 | NCBI WGS metagenome assembly RCUH01 (sample SAMN09932848, study PRJNA488358) | compost metagenome | feature: garden; material: soil; isolation source: compost soil in an enriched community after 214 h of incubation | place: Germany: Experimental Botanical Garden Goettingen | collected...
AACATTAGATCACCTCGGTTTTACCGCCGGCAGCCTCGATCTTCTCTACCGCAGATTGAGAGAACTTATTTGCTTTTACAGACAATTTAACAGTAACTTCACCGTTGCCAAGAATCTTGATACCGCTTTTTGCGTTCTTAACGATTCCTTGTTCAAACAACAGTTCAGGAGTAACTTCTGTATCAGCCGCAAAGTTGTTAAGTTCCTCGATGTTCACAATCGCATACTCTTTACGGGTTGGGTTAACAAAACCACGTTTTGGCAAGCGACGATAGAGCGGGTTTTGTCCGCCTTCGAAGCCCGGACGAACACCACCGCCGGAACGAGCGTTTTGACCTTTGTGACCACGTCCAGATGTTTTACCCATACCACTGCTGGTACCGCGTCCTACGCGTTTGCGTTCTTTGCGGGAACCAGGAGCTGGGGAAAGCTCATGTAACTTCATCGTTCGTTGCACCTCCTTCATAATTGTAAGCTGAATCTATATGTCTTAGTCTTGAATTTCTTGTACAGATACCAAGTGAGTCACTTTGTTAACCATGCCACGAATAGCTGGGTTGTCATTGTGAACTACTTGTTGGTTGATTTTGCGAAGTCCCAAAGTGTTAACGGTTGTACGTTGGTCCTCTGGACGGCCAATCAAACTCCGTACGAGGGTAATTTGAAGTTTTGCCATTTAGATTCCCTCCTTAACCGAGAAGTTCTTCGACGGTTTTGCCGCGCAATTTCGCAACATCTTCAGCACGTTTCAGACGGGACAAGCCCTCCAAAGTCGCGTTGACCATGTTCATGGAATTCGAAGAACCTAGGGATTTTGTCAAAATGTCGCCTACACCAGCAAGTTCAAGAACTGCACGAACTGGTCCACCAGCGATAACTCCGGTACCTTCCGATGCCGGTTTCAAGAGAACGCGGCCGGCACCAAAGTGTCCGGTCACAAGGTGAGGAATAGTCGTTCCAACCAGGGGAACGTGTACCAGATTCTTCTTCGCATCTTCAATACCTTTGCGAATTGCATCTGGAACTTCGCCTGCTTTACCGATACCAGCACCAACCCAGCCATTGCCGTCACCGACAACTACTAGTGCGCTGAAACTAAAACGACGTCCGCCCTTTACAACTTTAGCTACACGATTAATATTTACAACTCTTTCAGTCAGTTCTAAAGCGTTAGGATCTACACGCAAGTCGTTAACCTCCTTTTAGAAATAGTCTTAGAATTCAAGTCCAGCTTCGCGAGCTGCATCAGCCAACGCTTGAATCCGTCCATGGTACAAATAACCTCCGCGGTCAAATACCACATTCTTAACATTTTTATCTTGAGCGCGTTTAGCGATGAGTTCTCCAACTTGACGAGCAGACTCAACACTACCGCCATTTTTAACATTAGCGCTAAGCTCTTTATCAACAGTAGAAGCAGACACAAGAGTTACGCCTGCTACGTCATCGATCAGTTGAGCATAGATATGTTTGGAAGAACGGTATACGTTAAGTCTTGGACGTTCAGCCGTTCCTTGGATTTTTTTACGCACACGCAGGTGTCTTTTCAGACGCGCTTTGTTTTTATCCGCTTTTGTAATCATGACTTCCATTTCACTCCCTTCGGTTTACCATACAAGCTGTTTCAATTCAAGCCGCAATCGGGTTAACTGAATTAAGAAGCTTACTTCTTCTTACCAGCTTTACCTTCTTTACGAATAATACGTTCGCCTTCATACTTGATCCCTTTACCTTTGTAAGGTTCTGGTTCGCGTACGGAACGGATTTTAGCAGCGTATGCACCTACGCGCTCTTTATCAATTCCTTTAACGATGATCTTTGTGTTAGCAGGAACTTCAAATTCGATGCCTGGTTCAGGTGAAATTTCAACCGGGTGGGAGTAACCCACGTTCAGGACGATCTTGTCACCAGATTTGCTTGCACGGTATCCAACCCCAACCAATTCAAGGTTCTTAGAGAAACCGTCGGTTACGCCGCTCACCATGTTGCTAACAACGCTGCGCGTTGTGCCATGAAGGGAACGGTGAAGTTTATTATCGGAAGGACGTTCAACTGTGATTTGGTTCTCTTCCACAGTTACTTTCATGTCCTTGTGAAGTTCACGAGTCAAAGTACCTTTAGGTCCTTTTACCGTAATTACGGTGTTATCAACTTTGATATCAACACCACTTGGTACATTTATTGGTTTGCGACCAATACGAGACATTTGCTGCACCTCCTTGTTTTGTGACTTTTATTACCAAACGTAGCAGACAACTTCGCCGCCAGCTTTGGATTGACGAGCTTCTTTGTCGGTCATAACTCCCTTGGATGTGGAGATGATCGCAATACCCAAACCGCCGAGGACACGAGGAACTTCATTGCTCTTCGTATACACGCGAAGGCCAGGCTTACTAATTCTTTTCAATCCGGAAATAACACGCTCGTTATTGGACCCGTATTTCAAGAAAATGCGGATAATCCCTTGTTTATTGTCATCGATATATTCTGCATCACGGATAAAACCTTCACGCTTCAAGATTTCAGCGATTTGTTTTTTGATCGTAGATGCAGGCATTTCCACAGTTTCGTGACGCACTACATTCGCGTTACGAATACGTGTAAGCATATCAGCAATTGGATCTGACATAGTCATTCGTGTAAACCTCCTTCCCGTTGTTGATTGTTTACCAGCTTGCTTTTTTCACGCCAGGGATCTGGCCTTTATAAGCTAATTCACGGAAACAAATTCTGCAGATTTTATATTTTTGCAGCACCGAATGTGGACGACCACAACGCTCGCAACGTGTGTATGCACGTACTTTAAACTTAGGTGTGCGTTGTTGTTTAACTTTCATTGAAGTTTTTGCCACTTAGCCTGACACCTCCCGAATCGATTCCAAGAATCGAATTTTTCCTTACTTTACAAAAGGCATTCCGAGTTGAGTCAGCAATTCGCGGGACTCTTCATCAGTTTTAGCCGTAGTTACGATAACGATATCCATACCGCGCACTTTGTCAACTTTATCATATTCAATCTCAGGGAAGATCAATTGTTCCTTGAGGCCGAGTGTGTAGTTACCACGTCCGTCAAACGCTTTGTTTGATACACCGTGGAAGTCACGTACACGTGGAAGAGTTACATTGAACAGCTTGTCGAGGAAGTAATACATACGCTCACCGCGAAGTGTTACTTTCACACCGATCGGCATGTTCTCACGAAGTTTAAATCCGGCAATGGATTTCTTCGCACGAGTGATTACTGGTTTTTGACCAGAGATCAACTGCAGATCATTCACCGCAGAATCAAGTACTTTCGAGTTAGATACAGCGTCACCAACACCCATGTTGATAACTACCTTCTCGATTTTTGGCACTTGCATAACTGTTGTATAGTTAAACTTTTGAACCAAAGCTGGGGAAACTTCATTCAAATAACGCTCTTTCAATCTTGCTGCCATGAATCATGGACCTCCTTTCATTCAATGCTGGATTAGTCGATCACTTCTCCGGACTTCTTAGCTACACGAACTTTTTTGCCGTTATCCAATACTTTGTAACCGATACGAGTTACTTTTCCGCTCTTTGGATCGACATGCATAACGTTCGATGCGTGAATCGGAGCTTCTTGTTCAATAATTCCGCCTTGTGGGTTAAGTTGATTTGGCTTTTGGTGTTTCTTAACCATATTAACGCCTTCCACAAGCACACGGTTCTCACGAGGATAAGCAGCGATGACACGACCTTTTTTGCCTTTGTCTTTACCACTGATCACGATAACCGTATCGTCTTTTTTGACGTGCAGTTTATTGTTGTGAGACTCCAGAATCTTTTTCAATCTAGGCATTTGTTACACCTCCCGGTTGCATGGATATAAGGGACTAACTTTATTTAGATAACTTCCGGAGCCAAGGAAACGATTTTCATGAAATCTCTATCACGAAGTTCGCGAGCAACAGGTCCGAAAATACGAGTACCACGTGGGCTCTTGTCATCTTTTACTACAACAGCTGCATTCTCATCGAAAGCGATGTAAGAACCATCTTTACGGCGAACGGAACGCTTAGTGCGAACTACTACCGCTCTAACAACATCACCCTTTTTGACAACGCCGCCTGGTGTTGCTTGTTTCACAGAGCAGACGATCAAGTCACCGATTTGAGCAGTACGACGACCCGTACCACCCAGAACGCGGATACACATCAATTCCTTCGCTCCAGAGTTATCAGCAACATGCAATCGTGTAAATGGTTGAATCATTCTAATTTCCTCCTTTCGACTTCACTGACGAGTTCAATTAGATAATAACCGCTTGTTCTACGACTTCAGTCAGTCTCCAGCGTTTATCTTTGGAAAGCGGGCGAGTTTCTGTGATTTTCACAGTGTCACCAATTTTCGCTGTATTGTTCTCATCATGCGCTTTGAATTTCTTAGTGTGCTTAATGCGTTTATGATACAAGTCATGCTTTTTGTAGGTTTCAACAGCTACTACGATGGTTTTATCCATTTTGTCGCTGACGACTTTACCAATTTGAACTTTACGAGTATTACGTTCGCTCATGGTTAGCCTCCTTCCTGATTTCAAGCACTGCTATTGAAGCTGCACTTTGATAATTAGCTAGTTATGCCAAGTGCTCTCTCATGTAAAATGGTTTTAGCACGAGCTATATCCTTACGCACGTCACGGATTCGAGTTGGGTTGTCAAGCTGGCCAGTAGCCAGTTGAAAACGCAGGTTGAAGAGTTCTTCTTTGAATCCAGTGATTTTTTGTTCTATCTCAACAGTGGTTAAGTTGCGAAGTTCATTAGCTTTCATTTGCTTCACCACCCAATTCTTCACGTTTCACAAACTTAGTTTTAACAGGCAGTTTGTGAGCGGCAAGACGCATCGCTTCGCGTGCGATTTCCTCCGATACCCCAGCAAGTTCAAACATGATCTTACCTGGTTTCACAACTGCAACCCATTTCTCAACGTTACCTTTACCACTACCCATACGAACCTCAAGAGGCTTTTGAGTAATTGGCTTATCCGGGAAAATCTTAATCCAAACCTTACCACCACGTTTGATGTAACGCGTCATCGCAATACGAGCTGCTTCGATCTGACGGTTCGTGATCCAAGATGGCTCAGTTGCTTGCAGGCCGTATTCACCGAAGTTGAGTTCAGTGCCGCCTTTAGCTTGACCTCTCAAACTACCGCGTTGTTGTTTGCGGTGTTTTACACGTTTAGGTACCAACATGATTAGTTGCCTCCTTCCTGAGCAGCTTGCTTCTTAGCTGGAGGAAGAACCTCTCCACGGTAGATCCATACTTTTACGCCGATACGGCCGTAAGTTGTATGTGCTTCAGCTGTACCATAGTCGATGTCAGCACGAAGTGTATGAAGTGGAACAGTTCCTTCGCTGTAGCCTTCTGAACGAGCAATTTCAGCACCGCCAAGACGGCCGCTTACTGCTGTTTTAATCCCTTTAGCGCCGGAACGCATAGTTCTTTGAATCGCTTGTTTCAATGCACGACGGAAGGAAACACGACGCTCCAATTGTTGTGCAATGCTCTCTGCGACTAGAATTGCATCCAGTTCAGGGTGTTTGATTTCAGAGATATTGATGTGAACTTTTTTGCCGCCTGCGATTTGGGTGATTTCGTTACGAATGTTCTCAACTTCAGAACCGCCTTTACCGATAACCATACCCGGCTTCGCAGTGTGGATAGTTACATTCACACGGTTAGCTGCTCTCTCGATTTCAACACGAGATACAGCAGATTCTTTCAATTTGCCTTTTAAGTGTTCACGAATTTTAACGTCTTCCATAAGAAGATCACCAAAATCTTTACCTGCATACCATTTAGATTCCCAATCACGGATAATACCTACCCGCAATCCGACGGGATTTACCTTTTGGCCCACACGTTTTCCCTCCTTATTTTTCGGATACCACCAAAGTAATGTGGCTGGTGCGTTTGTTGATCCGGCTTGCACGTCCCATTGCACGTGGACGGAAACGTTTCATTGTCGGACCTTGGTTAACGAAAACTTCCGAAATAACCAATTTATTTACATCCATAGAATAGTTATGTTCAGCATTCGCAATCGCCGAGTTCAAGAGCTTCTCAACTACCGGTGAAGCTGCTTTAGGAGTATGGCGAAGAATGGCGATGGCTTCACCCACTTGTTTGCCGCGGATCAGGTCAACAACGAGTTTAACCTTACGAGCAGCAATACGGATGGATCTTGCATGTGCTTTTGCTTCCATGTTTGTTACCTCCTCTCAAACGAAGAACTCATCTTAACGTCTTGTTTTCTTATCGTCGTCCGTATGTCCTTTGTAGGTACGTGTTGGAGCAAATTCACCCAATTTGTGTCCTACCATGTCTTCCGTTACATAAACTGGCACGTGTTTACGGCCATCATATACGCCGAAAGTGTGTCCGATAAATTGTGGGAAAATCGTGGAACGGCGGGACCATGTTTTGATCACGGTTTTTTTGTTGCTATCGTTCACTTCATCCACTTTTTTGAGTAGGTAGCCATCGATAAATGGCCCTTTTTTCAAACTGCGACCCATAGCTTGAATCCTCCCTTCATGAAACCATCATAAGTCTCTAATCCGTTAACCGGAGAAGTAATGCGCCTAAGCGTATTACTTCGTACGACGGCGAACGATGTATTTATCAGAAGCTTTACCTTTTTTACGCGTTTTGTAGCCAAGGGTTGGTTTACCCCAAGGAGACAATGGCGATTTACGACCGATAGGAGCGCGTCCTTCACCACCACCGTGTGGGTGATCGTTAGGGTTCATGACGACACCGCGAACTTCCGGACGTTGTCCGAGCCAGCGATTACGTCCAGCTTTACCGATTTTCACAAGCTCGTGGTCTCCGTTACCTACGGAACCGATTGTAGCACGGCAAACTTTAAGGAGCTTGCGAACCTCACCGGAAGAAAGACGAACTGTGACATATTTTTCTTCTTTACCAAGAAGTTGAGCTTCAGTACCAGCTGCACGAACAAGCTGTCCGCCTTTACCTGGTTGAAGTTCGATGTTGTGGATAACGGAACCTACTGGAATGTTTTCCATCGGAAGCGCGTTACCGATTTTGATATCAGCTGTAGGACCTGATACTACAACATCGTCAACTTTCAAGCCTTTAGGAGCGATGATGTAACGTTTCTCACCATCTGCATAGTGGATCAAAGCGATGTTGGAAGTACGGTTCGGGTCATACTCGATTGTAGCAACGCGGCCCGGTATTCCATCTTTGTTCCGTTTGAAGTCAATAATACGATATTTACGTTTGTGTCCACCACCGTGGTGACGAACCGTAATTTTACCTTGGTTGTTACGACCAGCAGTTTTGCTAAGTGGTGCAAGCAAGGATTTTTCCGGCACATTTGTAGTGATTTCTTCAAAAGTAGACACGGACATTGCGCGTCTTGCCGGGGAAGTCGGTTTATACTTTTTGATTGGCACTTATGTTCCCTCCTATCTTCAGAAATTTCTTATACCGATTCAAAGAACTCAAGCGGTTTGCTGTCTGCCGAAAGAGTAACGAACGCTTTCTTCCACTCTGGTGTATAACCAAAATGACGTCCGTAACGTTTAGGCTTCGCAGGAACACGCAAAGTGTTAACTTTACTTACCTTCACGCTGAAGATCGCTTCAATTGCTTGTTTGATCTCAGTCTTATTAGCACGGATATCCACTTCGAATACATATTTTTGTTCACCCATGTATTCAGCCGTACGTTCCGTAATCACTGGACGTTTGATAACATCACGAGGATCTTTCATTACGCGAGCACCTCCTCTACCTTCTGAACTGCTTCTTTCGTAATGATCAGTTTGTCGTACGTAAGTACGTCAAGAACATTGATGCCGTCAGCTGCTACGAATTTTACACCCGGAATGTTACGTGCAGACAGCGCAACTTTGTCATCATAGCTAGAACCTACGATCAAAGCTTTGCGTTCTACTTTCAGGTTATTCAAGATAGCTGCGAATTCTTTTGTCTTCGGCGCTTCAAAGCTCAATTGATCTAGTACGATAATGTCGTTATCAACAACTTTCGAAGAAAGTGCGGATTTGATCGCCAAACGACGAACTTTCTTAGGAAGTTTGAATGCATAACTACGTGGTGTTGGTCCGAAAACGACACCGCCGCCTACCCATTGTGGTGAACGGATCGAACCTTGACGAGCACGGCCAGTACCTTTTTGTTTCCAAGGCTTACGACCGCCGCCGCGTACTTCAGAACGTCCTTTAACTTTGTGAGTACCTTGACGAAGGGATGCGCGCTGCATAACAACAGCATCATGAAGAACATGAACGTTTGGCTCGATACCGAATACCGCATCATTCAATTCAACTTCGCCCACTTGGCTGCCACTTACATTAAAAAGTGCTACTTTAGGCATTGATTGTTCCTCCTTTCTTCAGAAGATTATTTCTTCACCGTTTCTTTGATTTTCACGAAGCCTTGTTTAGGACCTGGAATAGAACCTTTTACAAGCAATACGTTACGTTCAACATCGACTTTGATAATTTCAAGGCCTTGGATCGTAACTGTCTCGTTACCCAGATGTCCTGGCAAGTGCTTGCCTTTAGGAACACGGTTTGCTTGAATGGAACCCATCGAACCCGGTCTACGATGATAACGGGAACCGTGAGCCATTGGTCCGCGGCTTTGTCCCCAACGTTTGATAACGCCGGCAAAACCTTTACCTTTGGAAATACCTGTTACGTCAACAAATTCGCCCTCAGCAAAGACATCAGCTTTAACCTCTTGGCCAACCTCATATCCTGCCAAATCAATACCGCGAATTTCGCGAACGTAGCGCTTAGGTGCAGTGTTAGCCTTTTTGGCATGCCCTGCTTCTGGTTTGTTAGCTCTGCTCTCTTTTTTATCAGAGAAACCTAGCTGAACCGCTTCGTAACCATCGTTATCCGCATCCTTTTTCTGCAAAACAACATTGGGGCCTGCTTCAATAACGGTTACTGGAATTACATTACCTTCAGCGGTAAATACTTGAGTCATTCCAAGTTTTTTTCCTAAGATACCTTTCATGTTGACACCTCATTCCCTTTTCTAATCAAATGCTTTTTATTAGACTTACAATTTAATTTCGATATCTACACCGGACGGTAGATCCAAGCGCATCAAGGCATCCACAGTTTGTGGAGTCGGATTAACAATATCGATCAAACGTTTATGAGTACGTTGCTCGAACTGCTCCCGAGAATCCTTGTACTTGTGTACCGCACGGAGAATAGTAATGATTTGTTTTTCTGTTGGAAGCGGAATCGGTCCAGATACACCAGCACCCGAACGTTTTGCAGTTTCAACAATTTTCTCAGCGGATTGATCAAGAATTCTATGGTCGTAAGCTTTCAAACGAATACGAATCTTTTGCTTTGCCATTTTTAGTCCCTCCTTCTATCGCCCAATTTATTATCGGACATACTCCGTGAAAATTTTCCAAACACCTGCCTCATGGCAAAGGGGCCGGGTGTGTCGGTAACCTCTCACATCATCGCAACGTCACAGAACAACATATATTATTATATTAAAAAGATAGGCTTAATGCAAGCCTTATATACAAAAAGTTTTAAATCCATTTTCCAGGGAACGAGCCAATGTTCTCCTGACATAAAACAAGAAGGTCCATCTCCAAAGAGACGGACCTTCTCTTCTTTCGGTTACAGTACATTGTTGCTCGTTACATCACACTGTTGCTTTATAATCAATCAGGCTTATAACACCTAATTACTTTTGAATGCTTGCTACGGATCCGGCACCTACTGTACGTCCACCTTCACGAATGGAGAACTTAGTTCCTTCTTCAATCGCGATTGGGGAGATCAGGGAAACAGTAACGGTGATGTTGTCACCAGGCATTACCATTTCAGTACCTTCAGGCAGGTTAATGATGCCTGTTACGTCAGTTGTACGGAAGTAGAACTGTGGACGGTATCCAGTGAAGAATGGTTTGTGACGTCCACCCTCTTCTTTAGTCAAAACGTAGATTTGAGCAGTGAATTCTGTATGAGGCTTAACAGAACCTGGTTTAGCCAATACTTGGCCACGCTCGATCATGTTACGGTCAACACCACGAAGAAGTGCACCGATGTTATCACCAGCTTGAGCGGAATCCAGCAATTTGCGGAACATCTCAACGCCTGTTACAACGGATTTCTTAGTTTCTTCAGTGATACCTACGATTTCGATCTCTTCGCCGACTTTAACAGTACCACGCTCTACACGGCCAGTTGCAACTGTACCACGGCCAGTGATGGAGAATACGTCCTCGACAGGCATAAGGAAAGGCTTGTCAGTTTGACGCTCAGGAAGTGGAATGTAAGTGTCGATAGTTTCGAACATTTCAACGATCTTCTTAGCCCATTCGCCATCAGGGTTTTGAAGAGCTTCACGAGCAGAACCACGAGTGATTGGAGTGTCATCACCAGGGAATTCATATTCGTTAAGAAGGTCGCGAACTTCCATTTCAACCAGTTCCAAAAGTTCTTCGTCTTCAACCATGTCACATTTGTTCAAGAACACAACGATGTAAGGCACGCCTACTTGGCGGGACAACAAGATGTGCTCACGAGTTTGTGGCATAGGACCGTCAGCTGCGGATACAACCAGGATTGCTCCGTCCATTTGTGCAGCACCAGTGATCATGTTTTTAACATAGTCGGCGTGACCTGGGCAGTCAACGTGTGCATAGTGACGGTTGTTTGTTTCATACTCAACATGTGCAGTTGAGATTGTGATACCGCGCTCGCGCTCTTCAGGAGCTTTATCGATTTGGTCAAATGCTACAGCAGCACCACCATAAGTTTTGGACAATACAGTAGTGATTGCAGCAGTCAGGGTTGTTTTACCATGGTCAACGTGACCGATTGTACCGATATTAACGTGCGGTTTTGTACGTTCGAATTTAGCCTTTGCCATTTTGAACAGTTCCTCCTTAAAATATGGGATTGTTATGTTTTACTGTGCGGAGTGTTCTCCTAAAGAAAAACACCCGAACAGCAGTTGAAAATAAATTAATCTGAACCTTTTGCTTTAGAAACAATCTCTTCTTGAATGGATTTTGGTACTTCTTCGTAGTGAGAAAGTTCCATCGAGAACACACCGCGACCTTGGGTACCGGAACGGATAGTAGTCGAGAATCCAAACATTTCGGAGAGAGGCACTTTAGCACGGATAATTTGAGCACCACCGCGTGAATCCATACCTTCGATACGGCCACGACGGGAGTTCAGCATACCCATTGCGTCACCCATGTATTCTTCAGGTACTGTTACTTCAACTTTCATAACAGGCTCAAGAATAACTGGCTTACATTTTTCCGCAGCAGCTTTAAGCGCCATGGAACCCGCAATTTTAAATGCCATTTCGTTGGAGTCAACATCGTGGTAAGAACCATCAACGATAGTTGCTTTTACATCCACGAGTGGGAATCCAGCGATAACACCATTTTTCATTTGCTCTTCGATACCTTGTTGTGCAGGTCCGATATATTCTCTTGGTACCGAACCACCCACAACTTTGCTGTCGAACTGGTTACCAGTACCTGGCTCCAGCGGTTCGAATTCAACCCATACGTGACCGTATTGTCCACGGCCCCCGGATTGACGTACGAA
>RCUH01002267.1_pt1 | contig 11573 bp, 8 predicted proteins | sample 2166191 | NCBI WGS metagenome assembly RCUH01 (sample SAMN09932848, study PRJNA488358) | compost metagenome | feature: garden; material: soil; isolation source: compost soil in an enriched community after 214 h of incubation | place: Germany: Experimental Botanical Garden Goettingen | collected...
CCGTGAACTGCCTCGCCACCTGAACGGGTCCGCCTTGAACGAACGTCCACTGTCCACTGCCTTACGCCCCTCGGCCTGTCCGGGGTTGCTGCGTATTGTCCCGGCACTGGATGGCGGTATCTGCCGGATCAAGTTGGACGGTGGTTCGATCAGCAGCGACCAGGGCGACGCCGTAGCGTCTGCGGCCGAGCGTTACGCCAGCGGGGCGATCGAGGCGACCAACCGGGCCAATCTGCAGATCCGTGGCATTGGCGATGAGCAAGCGGCGTTGATCGATAGCCTGCTGGCCGCCGATCTGGGGCCGCGCACGGCGGCTGGCGACGATGTGCGCAACCTGATGCTCAGCCCCGGCGCCGGGATCGATCGGCGCATGCTGTTCGACACTCGCCCGCTGGCCGGACAGATTCTCGCCACACTGCAAAGCCAGGAAGCGTTCCACGACCTCAGTGCCAAGTTCGCCGTGCAACTCGATGGTGGCGAAGACCTGACGATGCTCGAGCATCCCCATGACCTGTGGCTCTCGGCGTTTGAACAAGACGGCGAGCAACGGCTGGCGTTCGGTCTGGCGGGATGCCCGACGGACAGCCCCGCCGGTTCGGTTGCACTGGCTGACGGGCACGCGCTGGTGGTCGCGGTCCTTGAGTTGTTCCTTGAACTGGCGCGCCCCGAGCAGACGCGGATGCGCCATTTGTTGGCCGAGTGCCCGATCGAGGGCATTGTGCTTCGACTGGCCGAGCGAGTGCCGCTGCAAGCTGTTGTCGGTTGGCAGCGGGTTTCGGGTTCCAGTGATTTGCACCTGGGTGCCCATCCCCAGGCCGAGTCCGGTGTTGTCTATGTGGGAGCCGTCCCGCCGCTGGGGCGGCTCGATCCGGCGATGCTGCGGGGGGTGGCACAACTGGCGCGGGAGTTCGGTGATTCCAGTCTGCGCTTCACACCCTGGCAAAGCCTGCTGCTGCCCAATGTCCGCATGGAAAACGCCGCCGAAGTCATGCGGCGTTTGCAACGTCTGGGCTTGTCCTGTGAAGCCGGTCAGCCATTGTCCCGGTTGATCGCCTGCACCGGTTCCAGCGGTTGCGCCAAGGGATTGGCCGAGACCAAGGGCGATGCCCTGCAACTGGCCGCGCTGCTGCACCGCCATGGACCGGCGCCGAACATGCACCTGAGCGGTTGCCCGCGTTCCTGCGCCGCCGCGCATACGGCGCCCGTCACATTACTGGCCGTCGCCCACGGTCACTACGACCTCTATTTTCGCGATGCAGCGCAGCCGGGTTTCGGCGCGCTGCACGCACGCAACCTTACTATTGAAGCGGTCGCGACCCTGCTCGACGCCCGCTCACGGAGCCCCCTTGATGCTTGATTACATCCGCGACGGTCAGGAGATCTATCGCAACTCCTTCGCGATCATTCGCGCCGAGGCCAACCTCGACCGAATTCCTGCCGATCTGGAGAAACTCGCGGTCCGTGTGATTCACGCCTGCGGCATGGTCGAGGCCATCGACGGTTTGCAGTTTTCCGAAGGGGCGGGCAAGGCCGGGCGTGATGCGCTGGCGGCCGGCGCGCCGATTCTGTGCGATGCGCGGATGGTCTCCGAAGGCGTTACCCGCGCGCGGTTGCCGGCGAACAATCCGGTGATCTGCACCTTGCGCGACGAGAGTGTTCCGGAACTGGCTCGTGAATTGGGTAACACCCGCTCAGCCGCTGCGCTGGAACTGTGGCGTCCGCACCTCGAAGGCAGCGTGGTGGTCATCGGCAACGCCCCGACGGCACTGTTTTACTTGCTGGAAATGCTCGACGCCGGTGCGCCAAAACCGGCGCTGATCCTCGGCTTCCCGGTGGGCTTCGTCGGCGCCGCCGAATCCAAGGCAGCGCTGGCGGCCGACAGCCGTGGCGTGCCTTTTGTCATCATGCAGGGTCGCCTGGGCGGTAGCGCCATGGCCGCCGCTGCCGTCAATGCCCTCGCCACGGAGATCGAATGATGCAGCAACCTGGACGTTTGATCGGCCTCGGCGTCGGCCCCGGTGATCCGGAACTGATTACCATCAAGGCTCTGCGTTTGCTGCGCGAGTCGCCGGTGGTGGCGTATTTCGTGGCCAAGGGCAAGAAAGGCAACGCCTTCGGCATCATCGAGGCGCATCTGCAGGAAGCGCAGAATCTGTTGCCGCTGGTATATCCAGTGACCACCGAGGCGTTGCCGGCGCCGTTATCCTACGAGCAAGTGATCAGCGACTTCTACGATGACGCCGCCGACGAACTGGCGACGCATCTCGATGCCGGTCGCGACGTGGCGGTGATCTGCGAGGGCGATCCGTTCTTCTACGGCTCCTACATGTACCTGCACGACCGGCTCGCCGAGCGTTATCAGGCCGAAGTCGTGCCGGGCGTGTGCTCGATGCTCGGCGGCGCCTCGGTGCTCGGTGCGCCGCTGGTGTATCGCAATCAGAGTCTGTCGGTTTTGTCCGGTGTGCTGCCGCACGACGAACTCAAGCGTCGCCTGGCCGATGCCGATGCGGCGGTGATCATGAAGCTTGGGCGCAACTTTCCCAAGGTTCGCCAAGTGCTGGAAGAACTCGGCTTGGCCGAGCGCGCGTTGTACGTCGAGCGCGCGACCATGGCCAATCAGAAGATCGTGCCGCTGGATCAGGTCGAGCCGATGTCCTCGCCGTATTTCTCGCTGATCATCGTTCCCGGTGAAAGGTGGCAAGGCTGATGACCCGTCCAGTTCCGGCGATTGTCATTCTCGGCAATGGCAGCCTCGCTACCGCACGCAGCATTCAGCAGGTGTACCCTGCAGCCCTTATCCATGGCCTGGCCGAACGGGTCGAAGGCGCGGATCGGGCCTATCACGAATTCGGCGCGACCCTGCGCGAGCTCTATCAACAGGGCACACCGATCATTGCCCTGTGCGCGGCGGGGATCGTGATCCGCACGCTGGCGCCCCTGTTGCTGGAAAAGGGCGCCGAGCCACCGGTATTGGCGGTGGCTGAAGACGGCAGTGCCGTGGTTCCACTATTGGGCGGTCTCGGTGGGGTGAATGTGATGGCGCGGGAGATTGCCGCCGTGCTTGAAGTCGCTGCGGCGATCACCACCAGCGGCGAGTTGCGTTTCGGCACGTGCCTGCTCAACCCGCCCAGCGGTTATGCCCTTGGCGATCTGGAACTGGGCAAGCGGTTCGTTTCCGATTTGCTCGCCGGCGAAACCGTGCGCATCGAGGGTGAGGCTCCGTGGCTGGCGCAGGCGCAGTTGCCCGAAGATGCGCAGGCTCGACTGGCGGTGCATGTCGGTCATGTCGAACGGACACCCGCGGCCAACGAATTGTTGATCTACCCGCGCAATGTGGTGGTCGCCGTGGACGCTGGTCTGGTGAACGTCGTGGAGGTGGTGCGGGAGGCGTTGCATCAGGCAAGAATCGCTGTGCAGTCGCTGGCCTGCCTGTTGGCCGCCGACACCGAGATGGCCAGCGCGGCGTTGCGCGAAGCTGCGCTTGAATTGGGCGTGCCGTTGCGCTTTGGTCACGCTGAGGAGGGCCTTGGAGAACGTCTGCGTACTGCCGTGGGCCAACCCGTTTCCATGTTTGGGAACGACACTGTTGCCATTGCGGTAGCAGAGCAACCGCTGGACCCGTTGCAGATTGGCCGGCCTCGCGGACGATTGGCCGTGATCGGCTTGGGGCCAGGTGCTGCCGAACTGATGGTGCCGGCCGTGAAGGCTGAACTGGCCCGCGCCAACGATGTATTGGGCTACGAAACCTACGTGCGCATGGCCGGGCCGTTTCGCGCCGATCAGGTGCTGCATTGCACGGACAACCGCGAAGAGATGCAGCGCGCCCGTCACGCTTTCGAACTGGCGGCCCAAGGGCGTTCGGTGGTGGTGGTTTCTTCGGGGGATCCGGGGGTGTTCGCCATGGCAGCGGCGGTGCTGGAAGCGTTGCATGAATCCAGCGACGCCCATTGGCATAACGTTGATCTCGAGATTCTGCCGGGGGTTTCCGCCTCGCTGGCGACGGCCGCCCAGGCTGGTGCACCGCTGGGTCATGACTTCTGCGTGCTGTCGCTGTCGGATAACCTCAAGCCTTGGGCAATCATCGAGAAACGCCTGGACCTGGCCGCGCAAGCCGATCTGGCCCTGGCCTTCTACAACCCGATCTCGCGTTCGCGGCCATGGCAACTGGGCCAGGCGCTGGACATCGTCGCCCGGCACCGTGTGCCTGAGACTCCTGTGGTGTTGGGCCGGGACATCGGGCGTCCGGGGCAGACGCTGCGGGTCACCACCCTTGGCCAGTTGACCCCGGATCAGGTCGACATGCGCACCATGGTGTTGATCGGTTCATCCCTGACCTGCGTTTTTCCACGCACTGGCGGCGGGGAGTGGGTCTACACGCCACGCTGGTATGGCAGTAAACCAGTATCCTGAGTTGTAGCGGCCTGGTTTTCCGGGCCGCTGTTTCAAAAAATACAAACTAACGATTAGCCCACGGTCAATGAAAGTTGTCGTGGGTTTTTTGATGCTTGCTATTTGAAATAAGTTTTAAGTGTTTTTGTTTTGAATGGGGCGGTGTTTTGTTTTAGTTTGAGGTTGTCGCATGGAGTGGCAAGTTAATTAAATGGAGATTTAAATGAGCGATATAAGTATTCAGCCAGTTACTCAAATGGCATTTGATGATGCGATGCAGGATAAGTACTTCGAAGGCATTGCGGCAGAACTGCAAAACGTCGCGCCAGGGCGGCGGACCAAGCGTTCCACCTCGATCCTGGAGACGGCATCGAGTGATTCGTCGGCGCAAGGTGTAGGGACTTCGGTAGTAGGGCCCTCGCTGGTGGTCTTCGAACAGGCGCTTTCGGAGGACGACAGGCAGGCTGCGCTGGAGTGCCAGCAGTTTGCCGAAGCAGTGGTCCGGAATCGACTGCCCCAGGGAGCCAGCAACGAAGAACGCTACCGGATGTACAACGAGGCATTGTTGTCGCTGGGCTGGGTGACGCAAAGCTACACCTACAAGAAATACGTCAGCAAACAGCTCACCATCACGATGAATGAAGCGATTTTGCAAGTGCTTGAGACCGTTGTTTCTGGTGGAGCAAGCAGCGTCCTGAACCTGGTGGCATCGGGTTTCAGCAAGCTTAAGGGCGATAAGGACGCACTGAAGATTGTCGATGCCGGCAGCAAGAAAAACGATGTCGTCAGCTTCAAGGCTGTGCCTTGCATTACGACGGCTGACGGCGGCATGTCCATGTTGATGGGCGGCCTGGACTTGGTGGACAAGGAATACAACGGCAACTTCTTATTCGTGACTTACAAGACCCAAGGGGTGCAGATTTTTCAGGGAGCGGGTGTGCGCAATTTTAATCGGCGTGCATTCGAGCGAAAGAAGAATACGATATACGAGTATAACGACCAGTTTGCCGATGGCCTTTTCAAACAATTAACAGGGCAGTGAGGCTGGCTTTTTATCGGTAATGCCGGTTTCAAGCGCTGACTGTGAGTGGTAAATATGTCTGCAACTGTCAATGCCACCGTAGTGGGTGGCTGTCTGTTGTCTTTTACACAAGGTGTGAGTCCGCAAGATCAACAGGATATACAGGACTGTTTGCTGTACGCAGAGTTGGCCGCTAACGAAAAGTATCCGGGCAAGGTCTCGAAGAAAATCTGGTTCGATTATTTTCAAGGGCGATTGCTCAAGGCGGGATACTCGCTCAAGACCATCGTTCCGACCGATCCGATCCTGGTCACGAGTGTCCGTCAATTGCTCAGCGCCAGTTACAGTGTGATGGGTCGCTTGGGCGTGGAGCGCCTGGGCCAGCTCTTCGAGGACACCTTTAAGGCGTTGCGGCTGGATGAGTTTGCCTGGGATTTCTTTCGCAGCAATGTTGCCAATGGCGGCTCGGGTATCCTCAAGTGCGCGCCTTGCGAGCGGCTCGCCTCGGGTGAAGTGGTCGTCTGCCTGCTTGGCTTGCGCTACAGCGCGACCGTGATGGAAAGCGACTTTTTCCTGTGGAGCGAGTTCGATCGAGTGCTGGAGATCATTCCCGATGGCGGGGTGTTTGTGTTCGACCGACGGGCGTTTGAAAACTACCGTAAACGGGTTCACGAGAAAATCGAGGCTTATTCGAACAAGGTGTTCGTGCGCAAACTCCAGTCCTGATTGAAAGCTTTGCACGCAATAAAAGACAAGGCCCTGTGATTGACACACAGGGCCTTGTCTTTGGAATTGGGCAAACGTGCTTTAAGGCACTAGGTAGCCCCTCACCCCGGTGAAGATGATCTGCGCCGCCAGTGCACACACGAACAACCCCATCAACCGGCTGACGATCTGCAACCCCTGGTCGCCAAGAATGCGCTCGATACGGCCGGACAAAAACAGCACCACGCCCACGGTAAAACTGGCCAGGGCAATACTGACAATGGCCGTGAGCTTGTCGTCCCAGTGCGGCTGGCTCACGCCCATCACCAGCAAGGCGCCGATGGTGCCGGGGCCGACCGTCAGCGGAATGGTCAGCGGGACGATGGTCACATCCTGCTGCACGTTGTCGGTCTGTACCGCCGATTTACCTTGCGCCATCCCTAGTGCGGAGATGAACAGGACACTGCCGGCGCCGATGCGAAAGGCATCCACGGTAATGCCGAAGACAGTGAAAATCACTCGGCCGAACAAGTACAACAGAACACTGGAGACCAGGGTAGCGACCGCTACTTTCCAGGCCAGCCGTCGCTGTTCCTTGCGCGAATAACCACGGGTCAGGCTGATGAAGCAGGACAACACGAAGAATGGGCTGTAGAGCACCAGCATCTTCAGGTAAACGCTGAACAACACATGGAGCATGGTGCCGGGCTCACTGGCGAGGGAATTCGAGTGGGAGTCTATCAGGGGTTGCGAAGTCTGTCGGCTCAGGACGTTTGGGTCGTTGTGCGATTCTGCTGGTCACGCTGGGCGACCCAATGCTCGATCAGTTCGCGCAACTGCGACAGTTCCACCGGCTTGGCCATGTGTCCGTCCATGCCGGCCTGGCGCGCACGCTCTTTGTGTTCGGCAAGGATATGGGCGGTCAACGCCACCACAGGGGTGCGAGTCCGCTGGTTGCCGACTTCCCAGGCGCGCAGCTGCTGGGTAGCCGAAAAGCCATCGAGGATGGGCATTTCGCAGTCCATCAGCACCAGGTCGTAGCGTTGGGCCTTCATCGCCTGCAAGGCTTCTTCGCCGTTGCAGGCGGTATCCGGTTGCAGGTTGAGCTTGCTCAGCATGCCGCGGATCACCTTGGTCGAAATGCTGTTGTCTTCGGCCACCAGAATGCGGAAATCGCTGGGGACCTTGACCGGCGGGGGCGGGCCGCTTGGCAGTGATTGCGTGACGACCAGGCCTTTGTTGCGTTGGGTCAGTTCGTCGGCCAGGGTGGTCTTGAGGGTGTAGCCGGCCACCGGTTTGGCGAGGATGCGTTTGATCCCCGAGTTGCGCGCGATGATCTTGCTCGGCGCATTGCTGATGCCGGTGAGCATGATCAGCAGGATGTCGTGGTTCAGGCTCGGGTCTTCCTTGATCTTGGCCGCCAGTTGCATGCCGGTCATGCCGGGCATGTTCTGGTCCAGCAGGACCACATCGAAGTAATCGCGCAAATGAGCCTTGGTGCGCAGCAGTGCGAGCGCCTCCTTGCCGGAAGGCGCGGCGCTGACATTCAGGCCCCAGGCGCTGCATTGCTGCACCAGCACCTTGCGACAGGTTTCATTATCGTCCACCACCAATACCCGCGCACCTTGCAGCGGGCCGTCGAGGTCGGAGGTCGGGTGTTCGAGGCGATCCGGGTCCAGCGGCAGGGTCAGCCACAGGGTGCTGCCCTGGTTGCTGCCACTCTTGATCCCGAATTCTCCCTGCATCAAGCGGATCAGCTGGCGGGCAATCACCAGCCCCAGGTTGCCGCCCAGGTGGGTGGCCGAAAGGAAATGCCGGCTGTGCAGTTCTGCGTGCATCAGGGCGTCGCGTTCTTCGGCGTTCATGGGCTCGCCGCTGTCCTGCACGGCGATACGCAGGCGTGGCTTGGTGTTGCGCTCGTCGAGCGCCACGACGATCAGGATTTCGCCCTCATCGGTTTTTTTCAGGGCGTTTTCAAGCAGGCTCAACAGCGTCTGGCGCAGGCGTGTGGGGTCACCGCTGATCACCCGCGGCACTTGCGGCTGGATGAAGCTGATCAGCTCGACGTTTTGCTGCTCGGCCTTGGCGCGGAAGATGTTCAGGCAGTCTTCGATCAGCGCGTTGAGGTCGAACTGCACATCGTCCAGCTCGATCTGCCCGGACTCGAGTCTGGAGATGTCGAGAATTTCGTTGATCAGTGTCAGCAGCTCGTTGCCCGCGCTGTGGATCGTCTGCACATAGTCGCGTTGCTTGACCGAAAGCGGCGTGCCCAGCAGCAGCTCGGTCATGCCGAGGACACCGTTCATCGGGGTGCGGATTTCATGGCTGATCTTCGCCAGGAACTCGGCCTTGGCGTTGATCTCGGCGTTGCTGGCCGCCAGGTCACGACTGATGCTGAAACGGTCTTCGGTGATGCGGCGCTGGCGCTCGCTCAATGCAATGCTCATCAGCAGGCCGCTGATGCAGATGACCAGCAGCAAGGTGGTGAGCAGGCCATGGGGTTCGATCAGGGTCAGCCCCAACAGCGCCGGCAGGATGACCAGTGTCCCGAGGTTGAACACCACCATGGCCGCCACGAAGAGGCGAGCCGGGCGATAACCTTTTTGCCAGTGATAGGCGCTGATGAACAGCATGGTCAGGCCTGCCAGGGCCACCAGGCCATAGGTAATGAAGTTCAGCGGCAAGGTATTGACGAACAGCAGCATCAGGCCGCAGGCGGTGATGAGCAGGACCTCGCCGAGCAGCAACCGATTCAGCGGATGCGGCCCGAGCGGGGAGAAGAAACGATGGGCAAGCATCAGGCCGCAGGGCGCAGTCATTAACAATGCCAGGTAAGCCCCCGGCGTTTGCAGTGCATGCCAGTCCGGCAGCCAGGGGCCGGCGAGGTTCAGCAACAACAGCAGGCTGAGCATCAACAGCCCTTCGCACGTCGCCAACCAGAGGGCACTGTGCGAGCGGGTGTAGGTGTAGCGGATGAGATTGTGCAGGATCAACATGGCGATGCAACCGAACAGCAGGCCATAGATCAGCGTCTGGATCTGGTTGGCAGCCGCGAGGATCGCCGATTGCAGGGTGATATAGGGTCGTAACTGGTGATCGGAGGCCAGCCGCAGGTAAACGTCGAGGGGGTTGTCGCTTTGCGGCAGAGCCAGCATGAAGTCGCTGCTGGGCAATGGTCGCTCGGATTGCGGCTGTTCGTTGCCCGTGCTGGATTGATCGATCAGCTTGTCGCCGTCCAGTACGTACATGTTGAACTGGCGCAGGTCAGGCGCGAACACCCGCAGCAACTGTTCGTGTTTGCCCGGTGCGAGCCTGAATCGCAACCATAACGCGCCATCGGGTTCGGCCGCGGTAATGCGGTCGAGTTCGATGGGGCTGAATTGATTGGTGTAACGTGCGGAACGGATGTCGCTCAGTTGCAGGTCGCCCTGTTCGTCGAGCAATACCGCCCAGCCACTGCCTTGCGCGGCCTGGGCCGGTAGCATGCAGAGCAAGGTCAGCAAAGTGACGGTCAAGCTTATGGCAATCCTGAGCCAGCGCACGGCGAAATCCCTTCGTTAGGTTGATGCCAGAATATAACGATGCGCGACGCCGGAACAGCCAGGCAATAAACCGTGTTCATTGCCTGGCGCGGTGTTTACCTTATTCCTGATTTTCGCCACGCTCGCGGGCAATGGCACGGTAGCCAATGTCCTTGCGATAGAAACAGCCTTCCCAGTCAATCGATGCCGCCAGTTTGTAAGCCTGCTGCTGTGCAGCGTCGACGCTGGCGCCCATGGCCGTGGCGCAAAGCACCCGACCACCGGCCGTTACGACTTGACCGTCCTTGAGCGCAGTACCGGCGTGGAAGACTTTGCCTTCCAGTGCAGCTGCTGCATCCAGGCCATTGATGGCCACGCCTTTGGCGTAGTCACCAGGATAGCCGCCAGCGGCCAGCACGATGCCGACGCTCGGGCGTGGATCCCATTGTGCTTCGACCTTGTCCAGCGCTTGGGCCAGGGCGGCCTCCACCAGCAGCACCAGGCTCGACTGCAGGCGCAGCATCACCGGTTGGGTCTCAGGGTCGCCGAAGCGGCAGTTGAACTCGATGACTTTTGGGTTACCAGCCTTGTCGATCATCAGGCCGGCGTACAGGAAACCAGTGTAGACGTTGCCTTCCTCGGCCATGCCGCGCACGGTCGGCCAGATCACCAGGTCCATGACGCGCTTGTGCACTTCGGCGGTGACCACTGGCGCCGGGGAGTAAGCACCCATGCCGCCGGTGTTTGGACCGGTGTCGCCGTCGCCGACGCGTTTGTGGTCCTGGCTGGTGGCCATCGGCAGCACGTTCTTGCCGTCGACCATGACGATGAAGCTGGCTTCTTCGCCGTCCAGGAACTCTTCGATGACCACGCGCGAACCCGCATCGCCAAAGGCATTGCCCGCCAGCATGTCGCGCACGGCGTCTTCGGCTTCGGCCAGGGTCATGGCGACGATCACGCCTTTACCAGCGGCCAGGCCGTCGGCCTTGATCACGATCGGAGCGCCTTTTTCACGCAGGTAAGCCAGGGCCGGCTCGATTTCGGTGAAGTTCTGGTAGTCGGCGGTCGGGATCTTGTGGCGAGCCAGGAAGTCCTTGGTGAAGGCTTTCGAACCTTCCAGCTGTGCGGCGCCAGCGGTCGGACCGAAGCAATCCAGGCCACGGCTGCGGAACAGATCCACAACACCGGCAACCAGCGGCACTTCAGGGCCAACGATGGTCAGGGAAACGTTTTTCTCGGCAAAGTCTGCCAGTTGCTCAAGCGCCAGTACGTCGATGGCGACGTTCTCGCACTTGGCTTCGATGGCGGTGCCAGCGTTGCCCGGTGCGACGAACACCTTCTGCACGCGCGGATCCTGAGCCACTTTCCAGGCCAGGGCGTGTTCACGGCCACCGCTGCCAATGATCAAAACATTCATTTCAAAAACCTCGGATGACGCTAATTCTGTTGAACACCGCAGGGGTGCTTTTCTGTAGGAGTGAGCCTGCTCGCGATGATGGCGTTACAGTCAGATTCAATGTGTCTGAAAGGACGCTATCGCGAGCAGGCTCACTCCTACAGTTGATCGTGTACTTAGTGACGGAAGTGGCGCATGCCGGTGAACACCATCGCGATGCCGGCTTCGTCGGCAGCAGCAATCACTTCGTTGTCACGCATCGAACCGCCCGGCTGGATCACTGCGGTGATACCGGCCTTGGCCGCGTTGTCGATGCCGTCGCGGAACGGGAAGAATGCGTCGGATGCCATGACCGCACCTTGAACCTGCAATCCAGCATGTTCTGCCTTGATTGCAGCAATACGCGCCGAGTTCACGCGGCTCATCTGGCCGGCGCCGACACCGATGGTCTGGCGATTCTTGGCGTAGACGATGGCGTTGGACTTGACGTACTTGGCGACTTTCCAGGCGAAGATCAGGTCGTGGATTTCCTGTTCGGACG